>Ga0209052_1000058_pt1 | contig 61043 bp, 63 predicted proteins | sample WorMetHEROISLAND_2_FD_187409 | JGI IMG/M metagenome (GOLD analysis project Ga0209052, IMG submission 187409) | Marine gutless worms symbiont microbial communities from Max Planck institute for Marine Microbiology, Germany - Olavius sp. 4 HERON... | ecosystem: Host-associated > Annelida >...
CGAGGCATGGAGTATGAAGTAGTGCTCCTCCGCGATCAGACGGTGGATTTCATCCGCATCCCAATGCGATAGAGGAGGAATGCTGTAATGTTTGTCCGGCTTTGCAGGACCTGCGGTATTGAAGGTCTTCTATGGATCCTCCTTCGGGTGCAGCTTCTTCCCCCAAACAGCTGATTTTTCAATTGCCGTTCGCGACAACTCGTCCCATGGTTCCTCGGGCAGTGGTAGGTCGATCGGCAAATGCTGGTTAGACCGGGCTTAGCGAGGATTCGCAGGAGCGTATGGGTGCCCATGAGCGAGCTTCAAATAGGACAGTATTACTGAGATTTACTGGATTTTTTAATTTAATTCTCATCCTGTTAATCTTGAAAACTCCGTGAATCCTGTACTATTGGCAATTGGGTAGTGGTGGCCTTTAACTGGTAGAAAGTAGATTGAGCTGTTGGGCGGTTCGGTAGACCTGGGCTATCAGCCACGCTATCAGTTAAGAACTTACCACCACCCTTATTTCCGATTGTTTGCTCCGCGGCGTCCTGTAGGTCTTCGTCAGGTTGAGCTGCATCCACCACCCCGGCATCAGGAAGCTCGGTCACGTAAGCGTTTTCAAGGCGCATTCGGATATGCGGGCTAGAGATGGTGTGTCGCTACATCCGCCCGCCGCTTCAATAGGGTGATGACGAGCTCGGTCAGGATCAGCTCCATCGTATACATCATCTTGCCGCCGGGGATCACCAGGGTGTTGAAGCCGGTGATCATGGCCCCGTCGATCAGACCCTTGAGATTGAGCTTATACTCCACGCTGGGCTTGGGTTTCAGAAAGTGGATCAAGACCAGGCTCTGGTCGGCAGTCGGGATGTTGTCTACGCAGAAGGGATTACTGGTGTCAATGAGGGGAATGCGCTGGAAATTGATGTGGGTCGCGGAGAATTGGGGCACGATATAGTGCATATAGTCGTACATGCGACGGTGGATCGTCTCCAGCACCACCTCCTGTCGGTAGCCCCTCTCCGCCGTGTCGCGTTTGATCTTCTGCACCCACTCGAGGTTGATGGTCGGACAAACGCCGATCAGCAGATCCACCTCCTTGGCCATATTGATATCGCCGGCGACCACGCCACCGTGCAATCCCTCATAGAAGAGCAGGTCCGTATCCGGCGGGATCGGCTCCCAAGGCGTAAAGGTGCCCGGCTCCTGCCCGAAAAGCGCGGCCTCCTCCTCGTTATGGATATAGTAACGGCGCTCCCCCTTGCCGGATTCCCCATAGCGGCGGAACAGCTCGAGCTGTTTCTCGAACAGGTTGGCCTCAGGTCCGAAATGGCTCAGATTGCGGCTCTCCGCCTTGGCTTTCTCGAGTTCCTCCTTCATCTGCTGCCGGTCGAAACGGTGAAAGCTGTCACCTTGGATGGTCGCCGCTCGGGTGCCGACCCGCCGGAAAATATGTTCCAACGCATTCTTCACCGTGCTGGTCCCTGCACCGGACGAGCCGGTTACGGCGATGATGGGGTATTTCTTTGACATGCTCAGCTTCTACATCTGTCATATTTCCATGCGGTCGAGAGATCTTTATCCACAGATTACGCGGATTGTCAAAGATAGTTCCGTTTTTCAGCGATCTTGAATTATTCGGCGCTGTTCGGGGAACCGGGATCTGTTGCGGGAACGATTCGGTTCAACCAAACAGTTTCTTAGTAAGGTGTACGGAAGGTGGTAGTGGTGGTCTTTAACTGGTAGAAGGTAGATTGGGCTGCTGTACGGGGCCCGGTAGACTTGGACTATCAACTACGCTATCAGTTAATACCACCACCCGAAAAGTTATCTCTCAGCCTAAGCGTCGCAATAGTAAGCTGAATCATGGCGATGAAGACCATGGCTGCACTCGATTCCGTGAGGAGTTTATAATCCTTGCTCAAGCGTCGGTATCTCCCAAGCCAGGCGAAAGTCCGTTCAATGACCTACCGCCGGGGGAGTAACACAAAGCCCCGGGCGTTGTCATTACGCTTGACGATTTCCAGGACCCAGGAAAACGAGCCCGCTACCAATTGCACCAGTTGACCGGCATAGCCACCATTGGCCCAAATCAGTCGCAGCGTCGGAAAGTTATCTTGGGCCCGAGCGAGAACGGACAGCATGCCGTCGCGGTCTTGAAGGTTGTCGATATGAACGACGACCATCAGGGGGAAGCCCAAGGTATCGACTATACTTTAATATTTAATAATATTTACTTTTCAATAATGATGGTATCTAAATAAATTTAGAAATTAAATTCAATGATACTTCATTAAGTTATAGAATGTGTCGCTTACGCTCCTTGATCTTTTTGCCGGCGTCATACTCACAAACCCCTTTTTTTCTGTGGTCTTGACCGTCTGACTGTCTAATGATCCCGGCACTGGGTTGCGCGGTTCGGCCCGCGTGTTGGCGTACCTGCTCATGCAAGGAGTCGTGGATCTTCTCCCAGGTGCCGTCGCAGCGCCAGGGTCGATAGTAACGGTATACCGTGCTCCAAGGCGGAAACTCATGCGACAACATTCGCCACGCGCAACCCTGCGTGAAATATAAAAGACCCGTTGACGACAGCGCGTAACTCAACGGAGCGCCGACGCCCTTCCGACTTGGCCGGTGGTAATTAGGGGTTCAATGATTGATCAGTGCTGATCGGTCAAGTCACAGGGGTAGGCTTGTCTGTTCATGACTGGAATGATAACCGAGTATAACTTTTCGTACACCCTCTTACATGTTCGGTCGTCGGTCAAGCTGGGGCGCGATCCGTCCAGGCGGCATACCGCAACCGTGGGGATGCGCCTAACCCAATCTACACTTAAACCTGAGGTCCGCGCATACAGGCCGTGCAGATGGGGCATGTGGGTATAGGTTGCGTCAGCCGCTAGTTTCGGTCAACATTGATAATAATTAGGAGCGATGCCAGCTCATGATGTGATTCATCGGGAGATATCCCATGAACAAAAAATACGTCGTGCGTCTGACCTGAGGAGAAGCGCGTCCTGCTCACCGAGTTGGTAAGCAAAGGTCAAGCGGCGGCGTATTAAGATCAAGCATGCCAATGTGCTGCTGAAAGTCGATGCGGACGGACCGAACTGGAGCGATATGCGCCACGGAGGCCTTCTCCTGTGCCCCGTGAACCGTATCACGCTGCGCCAACGCTTTGGGGAGCAGGGGCTTGAGGCGGCCCTGGAGCGCAAGAAACGTGATCGGCCCCCGCGCGCGCCGATTCTGGATGGGGAGTAAGGAACCGCGCCTGATCCAGCTCGCCGGTAGCAAACCGCCCCCCGGACATGCCCGATGGACCTTGCGTTTACTGGCCGCGGAGCTGGTCGCCCTATGGGGTGGTGGAGTCCATCTCCGCACCGACCGTCATGCGCGCACTCAGAAAAACGAGCGGAAACCACATCAGCGAACCGGTCGGGTGACCCCGCCCGGGCATAAGGCCGCCGTTGGTGGCCTACATGGCGGATATCCCGGCACGGAAGCTCTCAACAACCAATGACTATAGAGCGGGCAGGATCTTCACGGAAAATTTAGCTGCAAATAGATCGAGAATGGACGATCATGACAAGTCGATAGCGACCGATTTGCGTTCATTGACGGCAAAAAGGCGCAATGAAACATTAGAGGGAAGCAGATGATGAGCCACCTGATACCCGAAGACCTCTATAGTCTGGAGGTCTACGCCAGGATGCGCGGCGACTTCCGGGCTAAGGTTATGGCGCATAAGCGGGATCGCAAGCTTCACATCGGTACGAATGCAACGCTTTATTTCGAGGATCGGCTGACTATTCAATACCAGATCCAGGAAATGTTGCGTATCGAACGCATCTTCGAGCCGGGAGGCATCGCCGACGAGCTGGCGGCCTACAACCCGCTGATCCCCGACGGCAGCAACTGGAAGGCAACCTTTATGGTGGAGTACCCGGACGCCGGGGAACGTCGGGCAGAGCTCGGCAGGCTCATCAGGATCGAGGATCGGGTTTGGGTGCAGGTTACGGGCTGGGAGAGGGTTTTTGCCATCGCCGATGAAGATCTAGAACGCGCGGACGAGATTAAGACCTCGTCGGTACATTTTCTGCGCTTCGAGCTAATGCCAGAGATGATTGCCGCCTTGAAGGATGGAGCGGGTCTGGCCGTCGGCATCGACCATCCGCATTACCGTCAGGCGGTAAGCGTCGATAAGGCTAGGCGCGCCGTGTTGACGCGGGATCTCGACTGACCGATCTCAGAAGCTGTTTGGTTAAAAACAATCCTGAGGGGTCTAGATAATTTTAGAGAAGATTTTTTATCAGCAGAGTAAATATTCCATCATAGAAGTTTTCCTCTTGATGATTGAATCTAAATTCATATTCTTTCATGTGTAGATGAAAAGTTTTTCGTGGAACACCATTGAATTTTGCAAACCTTCGTTTGGCATATGACCAGAACGACTCAATGCCATTGATAGGGTAATTACCACAGGCAAATTCATGCTGATCATGATTCACACGGAAATGCTTTTTGTACCCCTTATCCACTAGCCTATCGTAGACCCTCCAGCCGTCCGAGTGGATGATGCAGTCAAGGTCCACCTGGCCCCGGATCGCAGCCTGTAGCGGCTTCTTGGCGGCGTTCGGGACGATTTCCGTGTAGCCCTTCCCGTAGCGTTCTAGAATCCCGAAGACAACCGTTTTACCCCCGGCCCCGCGCCCTTTCTTCCCACGAACACGGCGCCCCGCCGAAAGAGGATTCATCGACTTCAACCTCGCCGGAGAAGGGCGATAAGGCGTCGCAAAGCTGGGCGATTTGGGTTCGTAATTTGAATAACAACTGATTGATCGTCGGACGGATTACATCACTCAACTCAGCGATTTTCGAGGTCGGTAAATCGTGCGCAAAATAGGGTACAATCCATCTGAATTTGGCTTTGGAGATTTGTGAACGCCTGAAACACCTATTTTTCCTTGCATAATATAATCTTAGCATGCCGTTGCACTTCTAAAGTTATCTAGATCCCATTTAATTTAGCCACTACCACATACCTTTTTCTAAGCCGACCGGGGCCGCACGCCGGATGAAACGACTGATCCTTACCGCCGCTTTCGTCGCTACCGCCTCGTTACCGGTGGCGGCTCGCAGCGGGACCGAGCCCAAGGCCCACCCGGAGCTGCCCAAGCCACCTCCGCTCTATCAGGGCGAGACGGTGGAGCCCGAGGTCACCATCATTGAGACCGAGCAGGAACACATCTACGAGTATCGGGTCCGCGGTCAGCTCTATATGGTGAAGGTGCAACCCCAGGTTGGCCCCCCCTATTATCTTCTGGATACCACCGGGAACGGCCAGCTCGATACCCGCAAAGATCGGATCTGGAACAGTGCGTTACCCCAGTGGGTACTGTTCAGCTGGTAGCTTGGGCAAAGCCCGTAAGATGCGGTAAGCGCGGATCAGACATCCAGGATAGCACTGACCCGGATCGCGAACTGCAACTATTTGGAGATGGTTGGTTGGTAGTGGTGGTCTTTAGCTGGTAGAAGGTAGGTTGGACCGCTGTGCGGTCCGGTAGACCTGGACTATCAACCACGCCATCAGTTAAAAACTGACCACAACCGATTGGTTAACCATGAAACACGAGGACCACACCGAAAAGATTTCCGTATGTTCCGGTGGTTCAGGACGTTGGGCACAGGTTGTCCATCGATGCGGTTCGCGCGGGGAGGCGTGCGCCGACCAGCAGGCTCGGAACCACCGTGCTTACCGCATCCTACGTCCTACGCCCAATCTACCCGATTCGTCTCCATGCCAGGATCCTGTTTCAGCTGTGATGATTATTCGGTGGCCCTGCTGGTGCATGGACGCATAGGCAGGCAGCGAACCGTGCCTTTGCCCAACCTCCGATACATGGCCTGTCTGCCTGTCCGGCGCTGGCGTACGTTCATCAACGAGACCGCCGATGAAGCTTGAGCGCGTGTCACCCCTAGGGAAGGGCGCCACCCTGTGTTCCCTGGTTGCAGCTCTGGAGGCGGTCGCCGATTGGACCGGGCGTGTCGTCTCCTGGCTTTCTTTCTTCATGGTGCTGATTACCTTCCTGGTCGTGGTGCTGCGCTATGCCTTCGATCTGGGCTGGATCGCCATGCAGGAGTCGGTGACCTACATGCACGCCGCCCTGTTCACACTCGGGGCGGCCTATACCTTGCGACGCAACGGCCACGTGCGGGTGGACATCTTCTATCAGAAGCTGTCCCGGCGGGGACGCGCTTGGGTGGACCTCCTGGGTACGCTCCTGCTCCTGATGCCGGTTTGTCTCTTCATCGCCTGGGTCGGCTGGGATTATGTACTTAAGTCCTGGGAAGTCATGGAAGGCTCGCGGGAGGCGGGGGGCATTCCCGCCGTCTATCTGCTCAAGACCCTGATGATCGTCATGCCGACCCTGCTGCTGATCCAGGGGATGGCCTGGATGCTACGCACCGGGCTCTTCCTGGCCGGCGTCCGGGGAATCCTCCCGCCGGACGAGAGCGGCGGCGATGTCTGAGCTCATGCCCTTGCTTCTGTTCCTGGGGGTGGGCCTGGTTCTCCTGGCCGGCTATCCGGCGGCCCTGTCTCTGGGCGGGACGGCGCTGGTCTTCGCCCTGGCGGGAGACTGGCTTGGACTGTTCGATCCGGCCTTCATCGCCGCCCTTCCCAACCGGATCTACGGGGTCATGACCAACGAGACCCTGATCGCCGTGCCCCTGTTCGTGTTCATGGGCGTGATGCTCGAACGCTCACAGGTGGCAGAGAACCTGTTGGACACCATGGCCATGCTGTTCGGGACTTTGCGCGGCGGCCTGGGAATCTCCGTGACCCTGGTGGGGGTGCTGTTCGCGGCCAGCACTGGGATCGTCGGCGCCACCGTGGTCACCATGGGTCTGCTATCTCTGCCCACCATGTTGCGGCGCGGCTATGATCCTGGGATCGCCGCGGGCACCATCTGCGCTTCCGGGACCCTGGGTCAGGTCATCCCACCGTCCATCGTCCTGGTGCTCCTGGGCGACGTGCTCTCCGCCGCCTACCAGCAGGCCCAACTCGATATGGGTCTGTTCGCGCCGGAGACAGTATCGGTCGGGGACCTGTTCGTCGGTGCCCTCATCCCCGGGCTGGTGCTAGTCCTGCTGTACCTGCTGTACCTGTTCGGGGTGGCCTGGCTGCGTCCCGAGGCCGTGCCAGCTATCCCCAGATCCGAGCGAACGATCGCGTCGGGCGTGCTCTGGCGGCGAGTGCTCCTGGTACTCCTGCCCCCCCTGCTGCTGATCGTGGCGGTGTTGGGCTCCATTCTCTGGGGCGTGGCTACACCAACCGAGGCGGCCTCCGTGGGGGCGGTGGGGGCCGTCTTGTTGGCCTGGTCGCGCCGCCGACTCGACCTCGGGACCCTGCGGGAGGTAGTGGTTCAGACCACCAAAGTCACCAGCATGGTCTTTCTTATCCTCATCGGCGCGGCCCTGTTCTCCTTGGTGTTCCGCGGCTTCGGGGGCGACGAATCGGTGACCGAGCTCCTCAGCGGGTTGCCGGGCGGTACCTTGGGCGCCGTCGCCTTAGTGATGCTGGTGATGTTCCTGCTCGGGTTCATCCTCGACTTCATCGAGATCACCTTCGTCGTAGTCCCGATCGTGGGGCCGGTGCTGCTGGGAATGGGGTTGGACCCAGTGTGGCTCGGGATGATGATCGCCGTCAACCTGCAGACCTCCTTCCTAACCCCGCCCTTCGGCTTCTCCCTGTTCTACCTGCGCGGGGTGGCGCCGCCACAGGTCAGGACCGGCCACATCTACCGTGGCGTCATTCCCTTTATCTTCATCCAGTTGCTGGTGCTGGGGGCACTGGCGCTGTGGCCGCAGATCGCCACCTGGCTGCCGGGCCTGGTTTACGGCTGACATACCCGATGCACGCAAATATTTTGCCGCGATGCACGCCTCTCGCACCCGATAGCGGCGTTGCGACTCGTCGCAATAGGACTGGCTATTCCTCCTCGTCGTGCCTTGCTCTCGGGCACGATCAATGCACCTCGCTTACCAAAATATTCACGTGCATCGGGTATGTGAAGGCGCGGAAATGGAGCCGCGGAACCCGCGAGGGTGGGTGTGGATAGTCTCCATCGAATCCCCTGAAGCCGTCCTCCCTGTGGGCCTGGGGAGTGATTGGTAACGACACCCTTAATCTTGTAGCCTATTACGCGGGTTTTCCTACCCCGGAGAAATTTCATGGGCTTAAAGTGGACCGACACGCTCGAAATAGCGATCGCGCTCGATGAGGCACATCCCAACCTGGACCCGCGCTATGTAAACTTCGTGGATCTGCGTGACTGGACGCTGGCCCTTGAAGCATTCGACGGCGATCCGGCGCACTCCGGGGAGAAGATTCTGGAGGCCATTCAGGCCGCCTGGATAGGGGAACGGGAGTAGTCAAATCCTTCGGACAACGCCGAATCATTCAGGATTGCGCCCGCGACATGTCCGGTCCCCCAAACCGCGCTGTCCGGCACTATTTGGCGTAGGCCGAAAAGGCGTCTATATGGTGCAGGATCAACAGGACGTTCAAGATTGACAGGATTTTTTGCGCGCGGGAGCCGGCTATAATCCAATGCCATACAGCCTTCTTAGTTTCGATTGATGCCGCCGGTCCCTAGAAGCCTAGGAGGTGGTGGTCTTTAAGAAGGTAGATTGGGCTGCTGTGCGGCCCAGTAGGCCTGGACTATCAACTACGCTATCAGTTAAGAATTTAACACTACCGAAATTTATTGCTGGTCTCTAGTAAAACTATGGACTTTAGTCCAAGGACTTTAGTATTGAGTCTAGATAACTTTAGAGAAGATTTTCTCTCAGCAGAGTAAGTGTTCTATCATATAAATTTTCCTCTCGATGATTGAATCTAAATTCACATTTTTTCAGGTTAGATGAAGAGTTTTTCGTGGAACACCATTGGATTTTGTAAGCCTTCGTTTGGCGTATGACCAGAATGATTCTGGTGCCATTGATAGGGCAATTACCACGGGCAAATCCATAGCTGACCATGATTCACACGGAAATGCTTTTTGTACCTCCTATCCACCAGCCCATCGTAGTCCCTCCAGCCGTCCCTCCAGCCGTTCGAGTGGATGATGCGTCAAGGGCCACTGGTCCAGGATCGCGGCCTGATAGCGGCTTCTTGGCGGCGTTCGGGATGATTTCCGTGTAGGCTTTCCCGTGGCGTTCCAGAATCCCGAAGACAATCGCTTTATCCCCAGCCCCGCGCCCTTTCTTCCCCCGAACACGGCGCCTGCCGAAAGAGGATTCATCGACTTCAGCCTCGCCGGAGAAAGGCGATGACGCGTCACAAAACTGAGCGATTCGGGTCCGTAGTTTGAATAAAAACTGCTTGATCGTCGGACGCCTTACATCACTCGGCTCGGCGAGTTTTGAAGCCGGTAAATCGTGCGCATCGAGCGCGCCCCGACTTTCAGTCATTTCGAGCTGACTTCAGTCCGAGACTTTCATGTCGGCTTTAGCCGAAACAGTGACTTTCAGTCGCTCCGCCAGACTATGGACTTTCAGTCCATAGTGGTTGATTGAGAGCACCTCCTAGCCTCACAGATCGAAGTACCTTTGGCCAGGCCCGGGGCGTCGGTATCCCGGCTCGATCCGAAGCCAGCGCCAGCCGATCCCGTCAGGGTTGCCCCTGTAGATAGGGTCGGCGAGCAGGGCCTCGAACAAGTAATCGAGCACCAGCAGGAGCCATTCGGTGCCGCCCTCCTCGGCCTCCAGGGCGCGCAGGACCCGCTCGTGAGCGGGCGTATCAAGTGCCGCGAAGGTATCGCCCTCGGTCTGTACCGCGATCCCCCGGAGTCGGTCGAGACCCGAACGCAGGATCCGTAGCTCCGCGGGATCGGTCCCCTGCCAGCCTATCACGAACCGGAGATAGCTCAGGGCATTGACCTCCCGTGCGCCGGGGGTCTGGGCCTCCGAGGGGAACAGGTGCTCCTGGACCAGGCCTAGGGTGCGCCAACCTTCCGGCTCGATGCCGGCGCCGGACAGGGGCGCTGGCACCGGCTTCATCGCGGCGAACGCCTCGATGCGCGTGAGCGCCCCGGTGGACAGGAGGGCCCCGGCAGAGACGAAGAAGGCGCGGCGATTCATCAACGCCGGCGGCTCGTAATCAGGTGATCCAGTGACAGCTTGCCCGGGCCGTGAAAGACGAGCATCGCCAAGAGGGCGCCCCATAGAATATGTTGCTGCAGCCCCACGGCGCCCTCAGTAGAGAACAGAAAGTTGCTGTAGGCATAGACGGCGACGAGGTTGAACAGGAACAGGGCCAGCGAGGAAAGCCGCGTGATCAGACCGATCGCGATCAGAACCGGTAGGGTCAGCTCGGCGGCGGTACCCAGAACGGCCGCAACCGACGGCGGCAGTAAGGGTGCCTCGTACTCGAATTCGAAGAGCGCGAGGGTGCCGGACCAGCTCCGGATCTTGGTCAGGCCGGACATGAAGAAGACCTGGGCCACCCAGAGCCGAACGGCGAGATCGAAGAACGGGCTCAGGAAGGTGAAAAAACCGGTACAACGGTCGAAGGTACGGAAGACGGTGCCAGGTTGAGACATAATGGCTCCTTGTCTTTCAGGCAGGTTTCAGGCAGGGGAACTTCCTCCGGGAGGAGTATACGCCATGTACACGAATATCTCGCCGCGATGCACGCCGCTCGCACCCGATAGCAACGTTGCGCCGAAAGGCTACGTTGTCCTTAATTTCGCCTTCCGATACGGGGCATACACCCTGGACGCCCGTGAAGCCTACGGCTTCACCGTCGCAATCGGACTGACTATTCCTCCTCGTCGCGCCTTGCTCTCGGGCACGATCAGCGCACCTCGTTTGCCAAGCTATTCACGTGCATTGGGTATAATCGATTCACGGAGTAGGCGGCCGATGAACGGCCACCTGCCGCTGGGGCCCTTACTTGGTGTCTTTAACCTATCCCCAACATTTTCTTACTTCTCTTCCAGCTTTTCCTTCATTGCTTTCTTTACTTTACCGTCGGCCAACTTCTTACAGGTCCCCTCGGGCACATAGACCCACTCCTCCGGATCCTTGTCCTTCTTGGACTGGCCGGCGCAGGCATGGCCTCTGGCCCCACAGTCGTTCATCCCGGCCTTGGCGACGCCGTAGCACTTCTCGAATCCCTTTTTGGCGGCCAGCACATTGCCGGAGGTAGCCAGACCAAGCGCGAGCACCGAGGCGAGGACACTCATGGTTACAGACTTGTACATTGAGAATTTCCCCCTTTGGAAACAATTGGATAGGGCCAGGTTTTCAGATCATACGAAACAATTCGAAGGCTGGAACAGCCAGCCGAGAAGGCCTGCCCGCAGCGACATCTCTTCAGGCTGCAGGCTGCAAGGTGGATTCTAATCGGAATTCCGGCTTCGTGCGTTACTTTTGAGTAGGGTTACCAGCCGGAGTGGTCCTGGCCGAACGGATCAGGGATCGGCATGGCCCGATTGCGCCACGGATGGCCGGGCACCGCAGACGGGACAATCCGGATCGGCGGTAAGTCGGACCGCGCGAAACTCCATGGTCATGGCATCCAGCAGCAGCAGTCGCCCGCACAAGGGAGCGCCCGCGCCGGTGAGAAGCTTGAGGGTCTCGGTGGCCTGGATGCTGCCGACGATGCCCACTACCGGGGCGAGCACGCCGGTGGCGGCACAGGTCTCGTCCAGGGTGCCGGCGCGCGGATAGAGGCACTGATAGCAGGGACCGCCGGGCGTTCCCGGGAATACGGCCACCTGGCCTTCGGTGCGGATGGCGGCCCCGGAGATCAGGGGCACGCCGGCCTGAAAACAGGCATCATTGACGGCGAAGCGGGTAGTAAAGTTATCGCAGCCATCCACGACCGCGTCCACTCCGGCGAGCAAGGCGGGCAAGGTGTCCTCGTCGATACTGCCCTTGAATCCTTCGATCCTGACTTGCGGATTGATGGTCTTCAGGGTCTGCCGGGCGGAATCCACCTTCGGCAGCCCGATGTACGCGTCGGTGTGCAGGATCTGGCGTTGGAGGTTGGAGAGTTCCACGGTGTCGAAATCCGCAACCACCAGGGTCCCGATCCCCGCCGCGGCTAGATAGATGGCCACCGGCGAGCCCAGCCCACCGAGCCCAACCACCAGCACGCGCGCCCCGAGCAGTCGTTCCTGCCCCTCAACGCCCACCGCGGGCAGCATGATCTGACGGCTGTAGCGCAGCAGCTGGTCATCGTTCATGGAAACAGGTCTTGGGTCTTCAACATCGACCTGCACGGCCGGCGGCAAAATCCCGCGGCCGGAAGACGTCATCATTGCGCAGGGTGACCAGCCCCTCACGCTCCATGGTCAGCACGAACAGCCCCTGGCGATAGGCATACAGGAAGGTCTCCAGGTCCTTAGATGAGCTTGCGTACATCATCTCCCTTGAGGGTGCTCTTGACCTCCACCACGACCAGGGCATCACCGTTCACCAGCAGTAGATCGATCCCCATCTCCTCCCCGTCCCGGCGTGCCTGCGGCTGCTCCAGGCTACGGTTGACCGCGATTCCCCGGGCTTGGAACAGCTCGGCTACTCCCGGCCGCATTAGGGCCTCGAGCAACTGGCCCCACTGGCTGGTAAACAGGTTCTTGGCCGCTCGCGTCTGGGTGGAAAGGGCCGCGATCTCCTGCTCTGTCGCCTCGAAACGTAGGTCGGTCTCTTCGAGACGCTGATCTAAAAGGCGACGGTCGGTTTCCCGGAACAGCGTCCAGATCGGCTCGATGGCTTGTTCTATCTTTACTCGGTCGTGGTTCTAGGTTCCAGTAATGTGTCGGTTCGAGGCAATCTATCGGGGGCAATCTCAGATGGCAAGGCGTGAACCTCCACTTACCAACTATCAGTTGCCGGCTTCCGGCAATATAGATTGGGAGTAATGGAGGGACTCCAACATATGCCGTGATCCCCTATTTTCTATAACCTTCCTGGGGTCGCCCACCGTGCCAACTGCCCGCGCGAACCTCGCATTGAATGTAGGTCAGGTTAGGCGCGATGAATGTGCCCTAGCCCAACACGACACCATCTCAGACTGCACCAGATAACGCCGGACAGCGGGAGACACGACGCAACCCGACCCGACGCTGGACAATGGGAGTCGTTTTAACCAAACAGCTTCTCTAGAGTGAGGTCCCACGCCGCCAGTGGCCGGATCTACCCCCTGCCTTTTCGAGCAAACGGACGGACTCGATACACATGCCCTGATCTACGGCCTTGCACATGTCGTAGATCGTCAGCAGGCTTATCTGCGCCGCGCACAGGGCCTCCATCTCGACCCCGGTCCGGCCTTGGGTCTCCACCACCGCGCGGCAATGTACCGCCGGTTTCCCGGTCATGGGTTCGAGATTGATTACAACCTTGGTCAACGCCAAGGGATGACACAGGGGCACCAAATCGGACGTCCGCTTGGCCCCCATGATACCGGCGATCCGTGCGATTGCGAGCACATCGCCCTTCTTGTGGCCACCGCCGCGGATCAAGGCCAGGGTCTCCGGCTCCATGCGAATCAGCCCCTCGGCTACGGCTATGCGATGGGTGGTATCCTTGGTACCCACGTCTACCATGTGGGCCGCTCCGGATGTGTCGAAATGCGTCAGATCACTCATTTGCATACGCCAAAGTAGCCTGGATGTCTCTCTTCGCAGGCCTGGGTATGATTCCAATCGAGGCGATACCACCCTTGATGGTGAGGGCGTTCCTGGCCACCGAGGGCACCCGGTTCTTCGGGCACGAGGGCATTGATCTCAAAGGCATCGCACGAGCGGTGGTGAGCTTGGTCCGGATCGGCGAGCGCACCCACGGTGGCAACACCATCACCATACAGGTCGCGCACAACTTCTTCCTGTCCTAGAGAGAAGAACTTTCAGCGCAAGTTCGCCGAATTTTTGTATGTCGATACATAGGGTAGAGATTCTCGAGCTCTATCTCAACAAGATCTTCTTCGGCTATCGGGCTTACGGCGCCTCGGCCGCGGCGGCCCTTTATGGCTCTCTCACGTTTTGTGTGGGTAAGGGGGGTTTAGTTAGCTCTGTCGGTGGTGTAACAATTTTGATGCGCCTGCCCCGCAAGTTATCTCACGCCTCGCAGGGTGCTTGTAGAGGTCTGTTCTTTACCGTGTCGAGTTCTCGCCGGAGGTCCAGTTATGGAACATCTGTCGTTGTTCACCTTTGCCCTCGGACTGACGGCTCCCTGGCAGGTTGGGGTTCCCTGGGTACGCCCCACGAGTGGATTCAGCCAACTGATGGAGGCACTGATCATGACCTTGTGTAAGGTGATGGCGGTGCGTCAAGTTGCCCTCTTGCTGGGGATGAGCGACAGACGCATCTGGTGCACACTGGACTATTACGAGGCCCAGGCCCGCGCCTAAGAGGACTTCTCCAATGTCACCGCTATGGGCCTGGACGAGACCGCGGCCCGGCGCGGCCACGCTTACGTGAGCTTGTTTCATGATCTGCGGGGCCACGCCTGATCTTCGCCTGTGAGGGTCGCAAGGCCGCGGTCGTGGAGCAATTCGCCGACGACCTTGAAGCCCATGGGGGCTGTGCTGACAACATCCAAGACGTTTGCATCGATATATCCGTGAGCTACGGTGGGGTGGTCTTCGAGGCCGCTCCGCCCCGCGTCTGTCCGGACTGCTGGCTCGCTACCGGAGATCATCCGCCAGTACTGCGGCCCTGGGATGGACCGGCGGCCCTCTCGCGGAGCAGGTGTACTGACCCCGGGTCTGGTGTACGAGATGACATTCCTGATGCAGGACGTCATTGAACGTGGGACCGGACGCAAGGCCCGCAGGCTCAAACGGAAGGACCTGGCCGGCAAGAGCGGGACGACCAATGACGTGCGCGATTCCTGGTTCTGCGGATTTCGGAAGGACGTGGACGGGGTCTGGATGGGCGACGGTAAGTTCCGCCCGTTGGGCAAACAGGAGACCGGCGGTCAGGTGGGCCTCGGCATATGGGTAGATTTCATGCGCGAGGCCCTCAAAATAAACCCCAGGCAATCCTGAAGCCGCCGCGGGGAGATGGTCAGAGTGCGCGTCTCCAAGGACAGCGGGCGACGTGTCAGATCAGGTGGGATAGTGGAGTGGGGCCGCGCCGAGTACGCGCCTGCCCTGCAGGGACCCAAGCCTTTAGCCTATACTAATGGTGGGAAAGTCAGCAAGAAAAGGCGATGACGCGCCACAAATTTGAGCGATTCTGGTCCGTATTTGAATAACAACCGATTGATCGTCGGACGGTTTACATCACTCAACCTGGCGATTTTCGAAGCCAGTAAATCGTGCGCAAAATAGAGTATAATCCGTCTGAAGTTAGCTTCCGAAAGGTGTGAACGCCTGAAATACCTGTTTTTCCCTTTCATAACATAACCTTAGCATGCGGTTGCAGTGCTGAAGTTACCTAGACCCTTATATTTTATTGCTGGTCGCTAGTAACTATTAGGATAGCCCAAGGGCTTTAGTGTTTTTTGGCTATGACCGAAGAAGTACACGGCACATGCGGTTTACGATATATGAGGTTTCTGTTCGATAAGGGTTCGGATTTACGAGCCGTTATGCGCGGCCGCGATGACAGCTTGGTACTGACTCCGGATGAAAAAGGTTCTTGTTTATCTCGTCATTGGCGCAATCCTGAGCCTTGCAGGATGCTCTTTCGGTGAGAAAGGTTCCCAACCCAAGCTCTCGGTTTTGGGGAGGCTGCCGTTCGTTCACAAGATGACGGTGCAGCAGGGCAACATCGTCACCGAAGAGATGATCGACCGTCTGGAGCCGGGCATGACGAAAAGTCAGGTCAGGTTCCTGCTCGGAACCCCCATGCTCACCGATCTGTTTCATACCAATCGTTGGGACTACACCTATACCGTACGGCGTGGTCACGACGAGATGGCGATGACGCGCTTCACCCTGCTGTTCGAGGCCGATCGCCTGGCGGAGGTGCGAGGTGATCTGCGGCCGGACCCCAACCGCGCGGCCCAACGCCAGCCCGCCGATCTGTTGGTCTCGGTACCCGATTGGGAGGACGACCGTGGACTATTCGCCAAGATCCTCCTGAACCCGAAGTCAGTGGAATAGGAAGCGGGTGATGGTAAATTTTTTAGTGTCAGCCTAGAGGAGGTTCGACAACCATTTTAGCCCCTTCGTTCCACTCGAGGCAGGATCCAGCATGAGGTATCCTCACGGAAACCGCCCTTGGCGACAGTCGGTTTTGCCGGCGCCAGGGTGTATTCGGCATCCGATTCCGCAACCTTCCCCAGCATGGCGTAAGAGCAGTCTGTACCCACCAATACGAGATTTACCGGATACCCTGCAGGGTTGAGCGATTCTTCGGGGCTTGTACCTTCGTCTAATGGTACAGGATTGACAGGATGTTCAGGATGAACAGGATTTGGTAGTGGTGGTCTTTAACTGGTAGAAGGTAGTTGGCCGCTGTGCGGCCCGGTAGACCGGGGCGATCAGTCGTGTTGCTAGTTAAAAACTTACCACTACCCAGGATTTTCGTCGTTTTAAGTGTGGATAGGATCGTAGAAGGGGCGATTATCCGTGCGCTAAAGGCCGCGGATGCAATACCCCGTGCGATGGAGATACCCTTGGCCGACAACCTGGTCGCTCCCGTTTTCCTGACCGGCATCGAAGACGCCAGGCGAGAAGCCGCCTCCGAGGCGGTCCGCATTACGCGTGATTACCCCTACGCGGGCTCGCGGTCGGCTATGTCATTACCACGGTCAGGCCGGCTCTTTCCCCTGGTCTGCTTGCGCGTGGCTTTCCCTTGCGCCGCGCGCTTCCTGCGTATCTCTTTGGGGTCCGCGATCAACGGCCGGTAAATCTCCACCCGATCACCAGGGTCCAAGATCTGATCGAGCCGCGTAAGCTTGCCGAACACCCCCACCCGGTTGACCTTCAGGTCGATCTCGGGGAAGCGCCGCAGGATTCCGGACTGCTCGATGGCCTCTTGCGCCGTGAGCCCCTTGCCTGCCGTTACCGAGAGGATCATCTGCTCATCTTTCCGCGCATAGGCGACCTCGAACCGATCCCGGTCCCGATCCTCAGTCACGGTAGATTTCCTCAGCCCGCTTGCAGAAGGTATCCACTAGCGTGTTTGCGATCTGGTTGAACACTCCGCCGAAGGCCTTGTCGATGAGCTTGCCGGAGAACTCGAAGTCGAGTTTGAGCTCCACCTTGCAGGCGTCCCGGCGCAGGGGCCGAAAGGTCCAGACCCCCCGGAGCCTGCGGAAGGGGCCGTCTACCAGCGTCAGCTCGATCCGCTCTCCGGGAACCAAGCGATTGCAAGTGGTGAAGGCTTGGTGAATGCCGACCCGGGCCACTTCCATGCGACCGCAAATCTGGTCGTCCTCACGGGACAGGACCTCGGCGGCCGCGCACCAGGGCAAAAACTTCGGATAGTCCTCCATCTTCGCCACCAGATCGAACATCCGGGAGGCGGAAAAGGTAACCAGGGCGCTCTTGGCGATAACCGGCATCCGCGGAGCCCAAAGACCTACATGAACCCGGCAACGAATACGACCGCAACCGCCAGGGGCGCGACATAACGGATCAGCAGCCGCCACAGACGGTAGGCTGGACCCTCACCCATGGCAAGCTCGTCCACCGACACGGCCCGGGACAACACCCAGCCCGAGAAGACCGCGATCAGCAAGCCGCCCAGCGGGAGCAGAATATTCGCCGTCAGGAAATCGAACAGATCCAGGAAGCCCTTGCCGAAGACAGTCACGCCGGACCATTCGTTGAGGGAAAGCAGGCAGGCGATACCTAGCAGCCATACTGATACGCCGGCTAGTACGGCGGCGCGCACGCGGCTGAAACCCAGGTTTTCCACCAGCCAGGCGACTATGGGTTCCAGGAGGGAGATGGCCGAGGTCCAGGCCGCGAATACCAGCAACACGAAGAATAAGGTGCTGAACAGCACCCCGCCCGGCATGCCGCCGAAAGCGATCGGCAACATCTTGAACACCAGGCCCGAACCCTGCTCCGGCTGCATACCGTTGGCGAAGACGATCGGGAAGATCGCCAGCCCCGCCAGGATCGCGACCAGGCTGTCCATACCGGCAATGATCAGGCTGTTGCCGCCGATCGAGGCCTCACTGTGCAGATAAGAGCCGTAGATCATGATGGCGCCCATGCCCAGACTCAGACTGAAAAAGGCCTGCCCCATGGCGCTGAGGACGGCCGCTGCCGAGAGCTTACCGAAGTCCGGTGTGAACAGGTAATCGGCAGCCTGCGCGAAGCTCCCGGTACTGAAGGAATAGATCACCAACAGCACCAGCAGCCCGAACAGGGCGGGCATGAGGAAACGCACCGCCTTTTCCAGTCCGCCGGCGACGCCGCGGGCGGTCACGAACACGCACATGATCATGAAGATAGTGTGCCAGGACAACAGGCGCTCGGCGTCTCCGACCAGGGCACCGAATACCGCGCCCGCGCCGGCGGCGTCGATGCCGAGAAAAACACCGGTCGCGGAACGCACAGTGTAAGCCATGGTCCAACCCGCGATCACGCTGTAGAAAGAAAGGATCAGAAGGCCGGTGACAATGCCTATCCAGCCCAGCATCTGCCAGGCCGGATGCCTGCCGGCTTCCCGGGCCAGCGTACGCATGGTATTGATCGGGCTTTGGCGGCCACGTCGCCCGAGCATGATCTCCGCCATCATGATCGGAATTCCGATCGCGGCCACGCACACCAGATAGATCAGAACGAAGGCTCCGCCGCCATACTCCCCTGCCGTATAAGGAAAACGCCAGATATTGCCGAGACCGACTGCCGAGCCTGTTGCCGCCAGGATAAATGCCAGCCGGGTTGTCCACATGCCGTGGATCGAGATCGTCGCCACCATTGATGATTCCTCAGATACCGTCCGAACGGGGCCCAACGCCCACTCGCACGAAAGGCTGTTATTCTCCGGCAAATCGACAGTACTGCTCAAGTCGCAACCCATTCGCCCTAGGGCGAGTGCGCATAAGAAGCTCTCTGGTTATACCGTGTTGCACGGGAATAGCTGGTAAGCGAGGAACGCCGATCGTGCTCGAGAGCAAAGCGTGACGAGGAGGAATGGCCGAGCCCTATTGCGACGCCGGTAGTGGTAAATTATCCAACTGATAGCGTGATTGATCGTCCAGGTCTACCGGGTTGCACAGCGGTCCAACCTACCTTCTACCAGTTAAAGACCACCACTACCGCTCAAAGGCTCGCTGATCGTCTGTTCAGATCATGCCGGCGCCTTGACGTAACCTGTCTACCCCCATTGCCCCGGCGTGGCCTGCCCGCGCGGACCTCAGGTTGCGTGTAGGCCAGGCCGATGAGATATGCGGGCTTAACGGATCTCCACCAGAGTCCCCACCGGGACCAGGTCGAAAAGCTCGATCAGCTCCCGATTGCGCATGCGAATGCAGCCATGGGAGCGAGGCATCCCCATGGGTTCCGGGTCCGGGCAACCATGGATATAGATGTAACGACGCAAAGTATCCACACACCCGCCGCGATTTCGTCCGGACTCCAAGCCGGTGAGCCAGAGGATGCGGGTCAGGATCCAATCCCATCCGGGATACTGCCCCGCCAGCTCTGCGTCATAGATCTTGCCCGTTGCCCGTCGCCCCACAAACACCGTCCCATCCGGATAGTTGGCCCCGATGCGGATGCGTACCCGGTGCAGCCCGCGGGGCGTGCAACCGCTGTCCCGTTGCTCGCCGGGGCCATTGCGGGCGGTAGAGACCCGATACCGCCCAAGCACGCGATCCCCCTCCAGGAGCTCCAGGCTCTGAGTGGCGAGGTCGATCAGGACGTGTCTGGGGGCTGTTGACATGCAGTTCGGTTGTCGGGCTAGGGCGCGATCCGTCCCGGTGACACACCGCAAACCGCGGAGACGCACCTAACCCGACCTACACTTAACCTGAGGTCCGTGCAGTCGGGCCGCACCGAATAACGCCAGACAGCGCGGTTGGGGGGACCGGACAATGTTGTGTTCGACGCCAAGGCTCTTTGATTTCCTGCAGCACCGGTCCCGGTGTCTTAACGCAACCCAACACTTAGGTTCAATCATCCGCCATGCGCTCCCGAGCCCGCGCAATGGCCGCGCGCACCTGGACCGGAGCGGTACCGCCGATGTGGTTCCGGGCGGCCACCGAGCCGTCTAGTGTCAGCACCGCGAAGACGTCCACGGCGATGTCCGCGGAAAACCGCCGCAGCTGTTCCAGCGACAGCTCCGAGAGGTCTTTTCCCTCCCGGATGCCCAGGGCCACCGCCTGGCCGACGATCTCGTGGGCGTCGCGGAAGGGAATGCCCTTGTGCACCAGATAGTCCGCTAGGTCGGTAGCAGTCGCAAAGCCCTGACGTGCTGCCGCGCGCATGCGTTCTGCATTACATCGCAGTGTCCCCATCATGTCTGCGAACACCTTCAACGAGCCCTTGAGGTTGTCAACCGTGTCGAACAGGGGCTCCTTGTCTTCCTGGTTGTCCTTGTTGTAGGCTAGCGGCTGGCCCTTCATCAGGGTCAGCAATCCCATCAGGTGTCCGAAAATGCGCCCCGCCTTGCCGCGCACCAGCTCGGGCACGTCCGGATTTTTCTTCTGGGGCATGATGGAGGAACCGGTGCAGAAGGCATCCGAGAGATCGACGAAGCTGAACTGGGCAGAGGACCAGAGGATGAGCTCCTCGGAGAAGCGCGACAGGTGCATCATCAGGATCGCTGCGGCGGCGCTGAACTCGACGATAAAGTCCCGGTCCGAGACGGCATCCAGGGAATTCTCCGCCGGGTGCGCGAACCCCAGCAGCTGCGCCGTATAGTGGCGGTCGATAGGGTAGCTGGTGCCGGCCAGGGCTGCTGCCCCCAGGGGCAGGCTGTCGACGCGCCGGCGGCAATCCGTGAGACGCTCACGGTCGCGTTGCAGCATTTCGAACCACGCCATGAGGTGGTGGCCGAAGGTGATGGGTTGGGCTACCTGCAGATGGGTGAAGCCGGGCATCACCGATTCGACCTCGCGTTCGGCCAGCTCCAGGATCGCACCCTGCAGGCGCCCGATCTCGACGCGGATGGTATCGATCTCGGCGCGCAGGTAGAGCCGTACGTCCGTAGCTACCTGATCGTTACGCGAGCGTCCGGTATGCAGCTTCTTCCCGGTGTCGCCGATGTCCAGGGTGAGGGTCGCCTCGATATTCATGTGGACGTCCTCGAGGGGGATCGACCACTCGAATTCGCCGGCTTCGATACGCGCGCGGATGCGGATCAGGCCATCGACGATGAGGTCGCGTTCTTCCGCGGTCAGGATGCCCTGGCGAGCCAGCATAGTAGCATGGGCGATGGAGCCTTCGATGTCGTAGCGGTAGAGCCGGTGATCGAAGCCTACCGACGCGGTGAAGGCCTCGACGAAGGCATCCGTGGGCTCATGGAAGCGCCCGGTCCAGGGCTTGTCGAGACTGGTTTTATTGTGCATCGCGCCGTTGGGGGAAGAACGCCAGGCTAGGGGCTGTTGACATAATCCTAACGCCAACCGTTAATCGGGCAAGACTAACAGGATGCTCAGGGAGTAACAGGATTATTTTTTTAGGGTCTAGATAACTTAATAGCACTGCAACCGCATGCATAACATTATGTTATGCAAGAAAAAAACAGGTATCTCAGGCGTTCACACCTTTCGGAAGCTAAATTCAGATGGATTGTACCCTATTTTGCGCATGATTTACCGGCCTCGGTAATCGCCGAGCTGAGTGATGTAAGCCGTCCGACGCTCAATCAGTTGTTATTCAAACTACGGACCCGAATCGCTCAGCTTTGTGACGCCTCATCGCCCTTTTCCGGCGAGGTTGAAGTCGATGAATCCTCTTTCGGCGGGCGCCGTGTTCGTGGGAAGTAAAGGGCGCGGGGTCGGGGGTAAAACGATTGTCTTCGGGATTCTGGAACGCCACGATCCGGGGCCAGGTGGCCCTTGACCGCATCATCCACTCGGACGGCTGGAGGGGCTACGATGGGCTGGTGGATAGGGGGTACAAAAAGCATTTCCGTGTGAATCATGGTCAGCATGAATTTGCCCGTGGTAATTGCCCTATCAATGGCACCAGAATCATTCTGGTCATATGCCAAACGAAGGCTTGCAAAATTCAATGGCATTCCACTAAAAACTTTTCATCTACACCTGAAAGAACGTGAATTTAAATTCAATCATAGAGAGGAAAATTTAATATGACAGAACATTTCCTCTGCTGAGAGAAAATCCTCTTTTAAAGAAACCCTAAACATAGGGACCTATATACATAGCTAGCTACAGCCGGTAGCTTTTCCCTTTGCAGGTTAGATGAAATCTGGAAGTATGGCAACTTTCCCTTCAATCCGCTCTCACCCGAGTCTCTTGCCAAAAGCCTGAAAGCTCTGGCTAGCTATGTATGTAGATCCCATAATATACTGTTACTCATTGAAATCCTGTGAATCCTGTACCATTAGGAGCCAAGCCCGAAGGTCAGAGTCTGCTTTGCGACTGCATCTTCCGTGAGGCTCTTTACCGCGACGGTAATGGTGGTGTTTAACTGGTAGAAGGTAGGTTGGGTCGCTACGTAGCCCGGTAGACCTGGATCGTCAACCACGTTATCAGTTAAAAATTTACTACCACCTACCGCGATTTCTCTTCCTCTTCGGCACTGGGGAGACGAATCTCCACGAAGGCCTCATCGCGCAACCGGCGTAACCACAGCTCGATCGCCGCGTCGGCTTTACGCTCTCGAATCGTCTCGCGGGCCTTTAGCCGCATGGCTTCGTCCGTGGTGTCCTGCGTGCGCCGCTCGATGACCTGGACGATGTGCCAACCGAAGCTGCTCTTGAAGGGCGCGCTCACTTGATTCGGCGCCAGGGCGCTCATTGCCTTCTCGAACTCGGGTACCGTGTCTCCCGGGCCGAGCCAGCCCAGATTACCGCCTTTGAGCGCGGAACCTGTGTCGTCAGAGTGAGAACGGGCGAGGGTGGCGAAATCGTCGCCGCCGCGAATGCGGATCCGCAGCTGCTCCAGGCGACTCCGGGCGTCGTCGTCGGACACCACCTCGTTGGTGCGGATGAGGATGTGACGGGCGTTGATCTGGTTGACGATCTTAGGACCCGAATCCTTGAAATCGGCCAGCTTGATGATGTGATAACCACTTAGGCTGCGTAAGGGCTCGGTGCATTCCCCTTTGGTCAACGAGTGGGCCGCCTCCTGTGCCAGCGATGGAACCTGGCCCATCGGAAACCAACCGAGATCACCGCCTTCCAAGGCCCGTCGCCCATCGGAGAAGCGCATCGCCAGCTGGGCGAAGTCGGCGCCGCCGCGGAGGCGACTGACCAGGTTCCTGGCCTTAGCCTCGGCCTTCTTGGCCACCGCAGTGGGGGCGTTTTCGGAGACCGCGACCAGTATGTGCGAGAGCTTCACATCGCTACGCTCCATCAGACGGCCGGATTCCTGTTCCAGAAAACGCTTGATCTCCTGATCCGTGACCCGGATATTCGTGACCACCTCATAGGTCTGGAGACGGGCCTTAATCAGCTTCAGGCGCGTATCCGCGGCAAAGTCCTCGTAGCGCACGCCCTCGGACTTGAGGGTGGCGCGCAGCTCCTCCAACTTCATGCCGTACCGGGCAGCGATATTGGTGATGGTTTCGGTCAGCGCGGCGTCATCGATCATGATCCCCAGGTTCTTGGCCTTCTGGAGCTGGAGGCGTCCGAGGATCATGCGTTCGAGGACTTGGCGCTCCAGGTCAGGACGCGGTGGGAGCGTCGTCACCTGGTCCCGGATCTCAGGGATCGTCAGGGCTATCCGGTGCTCGAGCTCACTGGCGACGATGACATCGTCGTTGACCACCGCCACGATGGAATCCAAATCCTCGCCCCCCCATAGGGCAGCGGCGGGAGCCAGGACAAAGATCAACAGGATGAACAGGGTCCACATCGACAGGCCTTGTCCACCGGCAACCCTAACGCACGGAATATCCATGGATATCGCGCTCGAAGAATTTGTCCACCCGTTGCCCGATCGAGCCGAGTCCCGCCAGCTCTACCTGGAGCATGACGCTGTTGGTGCCGGCGCTGCCCGGCTCGTTCTTCAGGTGATGGCCCAGCAGCCGCACCCGCCAGCAGCACTGACTGTACTCGAGGCCGGCGAAGGCCTCCACCGTTTTGCTATCGAGCAAAGAGTAGTACCAGCGACCGACAAGTTGGAACCGTCGATTGACCGGTAAGCTGAACGACAGGTCGGTATTCTCGTACAACTTCTCCTCGTCGTTGTCGAGAGCAAACCGGTAGGTCAGATTGAGCAGCTGATTGTCTGGTGTTTGGTAGTGTAGCGCCAGGGTCTGCTTTCGCAAGCGATCGGTCCCCTGGTCCGGGTCATATTCGAAGCTCGCGCGACCGGTCAGGTTCCGCAGGAGCCGGGCGCTCAGAAGACCCGCAATCGGGGAGCTGCTCGCCTCTTCGGGCGGACCGGAGAGCTGGACGTCCCTGTCGCGGGCGTACAGGATCTGACCGATGCTGGCCCGCAGCAACTCCTGCCCCGAGTCCCTGGCGAGGGTTCGTGACGTAAGGCCGAGGGTAACCTGATTCGCATCGCCGACGCGGTCCCATCCGGCAAACCGATTCGGTCGGAACAGGTTGCCGTAGCTGAAGTTCTGTTTGGCGGTGTCAAAAACGGGGATATCCGCTTGCTCCATGAAGGGGGTGTGTAGATAAAAGGCCCTGGGCTCGAGCGTCTGCAGGGATTCCTGACCAAACCACTTTACCGTGCGCTCGAACACCAGCTCCGCATCCAGGTTGAAGCTCGGGATCGCGTAGGAGGGACGGGCTTCCCGATCCGGTTGTCGGTTCTCGAGGTCGTATCCGGCCAGATGGAGATTCAGCTGCGGGATCAGGTGTCCGTAGCGCCGGCGCAGTGGCCAACGGACGAAGGGTTGGAGGGCAACGCGGTGCCCATGCGTGATCGTATCATGATGGAAGTAATCGTACTCACCGCTGACCCCCAGCTCGACTCCGGGGCCAAACCGGTTGCGCGGATTGATCTCAAGGATCACCTGGGGCAATCTTGCGTAGGGTTTGGACGCGGGCCCAAGGGTTTCATCCAGGGTTTGAAACTCCTGCAGCCGGGTGAACAGGTACCAGCCGTCTCCGGAATAGCGCAAATCGCCCCGGCGCTCGAGGTGGCGCACGCTGGTTTGCTCCAGCTGGGCACCAAAATCCTCGAAATACTGATCATCGGAGACGGTCCTGTAGTCCAGGGCGGTCGCCCAGCGTCGCCCCAGAGAACCCGCCTGTTCGATCCGTAACGTCCAGCGTGTGTCCTGGCTGTCGCGCTGGTTGTCCTGGGACAGAAGCTCGCCGGAGAGTCGTACCCGCTGGTGGGGCGACAGGTACCTAAATTCGGTCTCGAGCATCGGGCCACGTTTGGTCATATGGTGCATGGAGAAGGTTGCGTCCATATGGGGGGCGATATTCCAATAGTAGGGCACGGTGATATTGAGACCGTTGTGCTTTGAGTTGCCGAACGTCGGCACTAGAAAACCGCTCTTGCGCCGATTATCGATCGGAAACGATAGATACGGGGAGTAGAAAATCGGCAGACCGCGTACCCGTAGCTTGGCGTGGCGTGCCACGCCCCATCCTTTGGCCTGATCCAGCTCCAGCTCGGCGGCATCCAGGAACCAGGCCCGCTGTCTCGGTCGGCAGGTGGAATAGACGATATTGCGATACCGGGTCAGCGTGGGGTCGACCAGCTCCGCCTGGTCGGCGCTGCCGCGGGCATTGAGCTTCCCCGTGAATCGGTAGTGGATATTGGAAAGGTTGGCCTGGTCCGACTCCAGGTTCATCAACGCCTCGTCGGCGATGAGCCGGACCCATGGGTCGGTGAGGAAGATGTTTCCCTTGGCCTCCAGATCCGAAGTGTTGTAGTCGTAGGAAACTTCGTCCGCCGCGACGAAGCGGTTGTTGTGGGCCCCTCGGACGTTCCCTCTCAGCAACAGCAGGTCATGCTCCTGATCATAGTCGAAGGCATCGGCGCTCAAGAACAGCCAATCCTCCGCGGTCGGCGGCGGTGGTTGCGCCGCCGGTCCGAGCCTGACCGGGCGGAGGCCGCAATACTCCCAGCTGAGGCCCTCATGGAGGAGGCCGGTATCGACGGTCGCCTGAACGGACGCGACAGTGGCCGCTTCTGGGGGCGTTGCAGTGGATGTCCGGACCGGGGGTTGCGTCCGCGTTGGGATCCCTTCCCGACCTTGAGCCGTGCAGCGCCGATTAATCCCACCCGATTCCACAGCGCAGCTCCCATCTGCGCCGGCGCAGACGGCGAAAGCGGTCGCAAGCAACAGAAAGAGCCCGACGCAGCAAGCGGGATTGAGGCGATAGAAAGACATACGTTAAAAAACTACGAATGGCACGAATCAGCGCGCAACAGGATATTTGTAGTAGTGCCGCAGTACCGATAACATCGGTTCGGTGCTTCCAGTGGAAATCCTGGGGGCGGTAACCTTCTAACTGGTAACGTGAGCCGCATAACAGCCCAATCTACTTTCTATCAGCTAAAGACCACCACTACCACTTTCTTAATCGATTAATTGCCAGCGGCCTGTCGTCAGGGGCCGTGGTAACCCTGTAGGCGCGGGCAAGCCCGCGCCCACCAACTCTTTAATCCTCGGCGGGTAGTGGTGGTCTTTAACTGGTAGAAGGTAGATTTGGGTCGCTACGCAGCCCGGTAGACCTGGACTTTCAACCACGCTATCAGTTGAAAATTTACCACTACCCCTCGGCGTTCTCCGCGTCTTCGCGGTTCAAATTATTTTCACCTGCCTTTGCGTCCTATGCGCCTTTGCGATTCGAGCCGTCCCGCGCGGCCGCAGGCTCTCCTGCCGAACGCCGGCGACCGGCAACGGATGGCTGGCTATACGCGCGGTCATGAAGCGACGATCTCCGCCTTCTCGATGACCACATCCTGCACTGGCACATCCTGGTGGCCGTGTCGAGAGCCGGTCCTGATGCCCTTGATGCTGTTCACCACCTCCATACCGGCAGTCACGTAGCCGAAGACGCAGTAACCCCACCCGTCCTGGCTCGGATAGTCTAGAAAGGCATTGTCGGACACATTGATGAAGAACTGAGCGCTTGCCGAGTGGGGGTCCATGGTACGGGCCATGGCGACGGTGCCGGTGAGGTTTTTGAGTCCGTTCTTGGCCTCGTTTCGGATCGGCGCGTGGGTAGTCTTCTCCCTGAGGTCGGCCGTCATGCCCCCACCCTGGATCATGAATCCATCGATCACCCGGTGAAAGAGGGTGGCGTCGAAGTGGCCTTCGCGTACATAACGCTCGAAATTGTCGCAGGTGATGGGGGCCTTATTCGAGTCCAGATCGATGAAAATCTCGCCGTGATTGGTAGTCAGTTTTATCATCGGGTCGCTCCGGGTCAGCCGTCCAGGCGTGTGATCTTTTCGATGACGACGGCGTTCTGCGGCACGTCTTTCGAGAAGGGGCCACCGGGTCCGGTAGGGGTGGCGGCGATCTCGTCTACCACCGCCATGCCATCGGTTACCTTGCCGAAGACCGCGTAGCCCCAGCCCCGTCGATCCTTGGACTTGTGATCCAGAAAGTCATTGTCCTTGTGGTTGATGAAGAACTGGGCGGTAGCTGAGTGGGGGTCTATGGTACGGGCCATGGCGAGGGTACCACGTTCGTTTTTCAAGCTGTTGTCTGCCTCATTCTCGATCGGAGTACGGGTGGTCTTTTTCCACATCGCTTTGTCGAACCCGCCGCCCTGGATCATGAAGCCCTTGATGACCCGATGGAAGACGGTCCCCTCATAGAAGCCCGCATCCACGTAGGTCAGGAAGTTCGCAACGGTCGCCGGGGACTGGTCGGGATAGAGCTCGACGGTGATGGGACCCCGGGTGGTCTCAATCCGTAGCCTGGGGTGGTCCGCGAAGGTCGCGGGGGCAGTGCCGAGCAGGATGAGCAGGGTGGCGGCAATTGCGACTAGTCGGCGCATGGTAGTGTTCCTCTGGTCTGTCGTTGATCGAAATACCCGTGCCCTTCGGGGGCCGGATCCCCGACATCCCTTGCGGGGGATAACGGTACCCTATATCTACCAAGAAAACCGAAAGTTAATGCCATATTCATTCCCTCGTCCCCTTAGGATAGAGTTTCGCAAAAGGGAAGCGCGGGGGGGAAACTCAAACCAGCCCGACACACCTAGGGAAAGCAAGCGACGATGCCAATCCAACGACCAGGGATCGCGGTCAACGCTAGCAACCAGCTCGACCTGTTTCCCGAAGGGGAATTTATTCCCCCGGAGGAGGAGAGACCCGAGCCAACTGGCGGAGTGAACTTCAAGCGACCCGACCACGGGTGATCTTCGTGCGCGGGGATCGTCTCGACACATACCTCATCGACAGGAGCCAAGGCGAAGCGCTGGCCATTCGGGTGCTCTGCAGCGAAGCTGCCATTGGTGAGCTTCGAGTCGAAGGCATTGAGAATTCCCTGCCAATGGGTTTTGATGATCGCCGCAACCTGCTTCATTAGGTTCGAGTCGGCAGCGCCGTGCCCAACTGTGGCACTTGTTGAACAGAGGTGCGGCCTCCTCAGACTGTAGGCGGTTTGGAAGATCTCGCGCAAGCTTTGATGCGAGTGGTACGATGAGTCTTAAGGTTCATCCGCGACAGATCGGCATGCTGGAGAATCTGCTGGCGCTTGTCTTTTAACCACAGATAGCGGCTGCGTTTGGGCTCAGGGAGTTGCTTGACTTCGGCGCGGCGGACCTCATCGGCGGTCTTGGTGAGCAACTGCACGACATGAAATTCATCTGAAGGTAATGGTCGCCGAGGGGAGGTGTTCTTGGACGCCGGCACGGTAGCTCGCGGACATATCGATGCAAACGTCTTGGATGTTGTCAGCACAGCCCCCGCGGGCTTCAGGGTCGTCGGCGAATTGCTCCACGACCGTGGCCTTGCGGCCCTCAGAGGGTGTACGATAAAGTTACACTCGGTTATCATTCCAGCTATGAACAGACAAGCCTATCCCCATGACTTGACCGATCAGCACTGGTCAATCATCGAACCCCTAATTACCACCGGCCAAGTCAGGAGGTCGTCGGCGCTCCGTTGAGGTGCGCGCCTTCGTCAACGGGGCCTTTGTATATTTCACGCAGCGGTTGTGCGTGGCGAATGTTGCTGCATGAGTTTCTGCCTTGGAGCACGGTATACCGTTACTATCGACCCTGGCGCTGCGACGGCACCTGGGATGAAGATCCGCGATGCCTTGCGTGAGCAGGGGCGCCGACACGCGGGCTGAACCGCGCAACCCAGTGCCGGGATCATTGACAGTCAGTCGGTCAAGACCCCGGAAAAAAGGGGTTTTGTGAGTATGATGCAGGCAAGAAGATCAAGGAGCGTAAGCGACATATTCTAGTCGATACCTTGGGCCTCCTCCTGATGGTCGTCGTTCATGTCGGCAACCTTCAAGACCGCGATGGTGCGCTGTCCGTTCTCGCTCGGGCCCAAGATAACTTTCCGACGCTGCGACTGATTTGGGCCGATGGTGGTTATGCCGGTCAGCTGGTGCAATTGGTAGCGGGCTTGTTTTCTTGGGTCCTGGAAATCATCAAGCGCAATGACAATACCCGGAGCTTTGTGTTACTCCCCCGGTGATGGGTCGTCGAACGGACCTTCGCCTGGCTTGGGAGATACCGACGCTTGAGCAAGGATTACGAACTCCTCACGGAATCGAGTGCAGCCATGGTCTATATCGCCATGATTCAGCTTATGTTGCGACGCTTTAAGGTTGAGAGGTAACTTTATCGTACATTTTTTTCCTTGCATAGCACAATCTTAGCATGAAATAGCAGTGCTAACGTTATCTATCCCCCTCCTTTTTCCGGTGGCTCACAGCAGGTGAAGAGCCGCAATCGATGGGGCTCCGAGACCAGCAGGACCGGCGCGTGGCTGAAATTCCAGGCCAGGCGATGCAGATCACGTCAAGGTTACCGAGGGTACGGCGCGGGGAAACTCACAGACGATGGCGAGGATCGGTTGGGTGCTGGCCGCGCCGAAGTCGTTGGCCGGCACGCCGATGTCCATCCCCGCGCCGCCGGGTTGGTCCAGGATGCACGCCCGGATTTTCTTGCGCGCAAGTTCCCTCCCAAGGCCCGTTCCCGGTGGGTTCAACAGCTCTGCCCGAGCAGGCTAACCCAAATATTCCTGAATCCAGTCCAGCCCGCTCGGTTTCACGACCTACCCTCCTCCGTGGAACCCTGGGAGAGCGGCAGACTCGATTGGACGGGCATCACATCAGGTCAAGAAAGCGCTCGACTCGCTTGCGGGTCGCCGCCAGATCCACGGCGAGGCCAGCTGCAGGCAGGTCCGCGGCAAGCCCCTCGATCACGCCGGTCTCCAGGTTGAACAACACACGGCTCGGATGCGTCCCTATATGCAACTGATTCAGGTGATGCTGGAACGCCGGGAGCATCCGATCCAAGACTGCCGGCGGCAGTCCGAAATGGTCCTGGAGGTCATGAGCTATGGCTAGCAGCTCCAGGTCGCGCAGGTCATAACGATGGGGAGAGCGAGCCTTGGGCCGACGAGCGGAGAAGGGTGCGAGTGCATCCATTGACGAACGCGGCGTATTTCAACACCCAATAGCTCGCAGACGTCTTTGTGCGTGAAATTCGACACCGACTCGCCTAGGCGGGGACGCCCCCGAGCTCGTTATCTGAGTGGGTCTTAGCCCAAATCTGCGTGAAAACAAACTCCAACGGTAAATTCGCTGGTTCCGGTCACTACAGTGATGGTGGTCTTTAACTGGTAGAAGGTAGGTTGGGTCGCTATGCAGCTCAGTAGACCTGAACGATCAACCACGCTGTCAGTTAAAGATTTATCACTATCCGATCGGGAAGGCCTTCTCGTTAGGCAAGACGGCCCCGTGCGGCTTCCAAGTTTTTCGGTCCCGCACCCGTGGCGACGAAGGTCCCGCACAGGGGAAATCCACGTAGGCCGCTCGGCCCGTCAAGGTCCCATCCCATGCCCACCCGCAAGCGGTCTCTCAGCGGGGGTCGGCTGTCTCGATCCAACCTGAACTCAAGATCCGCCGTGCCCGGATCGAAGCGTTCGCCGATCACGGGCCGTCCCCGGCTGTGTATCTCCCAGCCGATGAATCGCGCATCGCTGGTAAGCTCGGCGCTTGTTCGCGCGTCGGGGAACAAGATATTTTCTTGGGGAAACCATTCGAGCGGTCCGCCGCCGGCGACCTTGAGGTCTTGTTGCGCGGTCACGGCGACGCCTGCGCTGCGGTAGAACCTGGCTGCTCCGGGCGTGGTGACTAGCACCGATGCACCCGCGGTGACATCCAGCGTGATCTCGATCCGGTTGCCGTCCACCAGGCCTCCCGGTGGGTGCAGCGGATAGAAATGGCACGTATTCCCCTCCGGGTAAAAGAGGCGCTGGACCGTGAGTGGTCCGACCTGGCGTCTATGGGCCAGGACCGTTCGTCCGGCTCTCACCTCGAATCCCAGTTTGCGCCTTCAGGATTCAAAATCAGGGGTGGCCCGGTGCCAGTCCGTGGTCTGCTGCCACTGGTGGGCGATGGCTAGTAGACGCGTCTCATCCCAATAATTCCCGATGAGTTGCAGGCCCACAGGGAGGTCGGTGTTGAATCCGGCGGGGATGGACATGCCGGGGAGGCCGGCGAGGTTGAGGGAGAGGGTATAGATGTCGCCCAGGTACATCCGAACCGGGTCGTTGGCCTTGGCGCCCAGGGGGAAGGCGGAGGTCGGGGCCACCGGGCCCATGATGACATCGACCTGCTCGAACGCCCGGCGGAAGTCGTCGGCGATCAGGCGGCGGATCTTCTGGGCCTTCAGGTAGTAGGCTTCATAGTAGCCGGCGGAGAGGGCATAGGTGCCGATCATGATGCGCCGTTTGACCTCGGCGCCGAAGCCTTCCGCCCGCGAACGTCGGTACAGATCCGTCAGGTCGGCGGGGTCCTGACAGCGGTGCCCGAAGCGTACCCCGTCGTAGCGGGCCAGGTTGGACGAGGCCTCGGACGTGGCTATCACGTAGTAGCCGGCGATGCACAGGGGGCTATGGGGGAGTCGGATCCGTTCGACCCGTGCGCCCATGGCCTCAAATCGGGTCAAGGCGGCCGTGACGACGGCGCTGATCCCTGGGTCTGGGCCCGTGCCGAGCCATTCTTCCGGAATACCGATGCGCAGCTTGGCGAGGTCCGTATCCAGGCCGGCGGGATAGTCGGGCACGGGTCGCTCGACGCTGGTGGAATCTCTGGGATCGAACCCGGCCATCGCCTGCAGGATCAGGGCACAATCCTGGGCGGTGCGGGCGATAACGCCGCCCTGGTCGAGGGAGGAGCCGTAGGCGATCATGCCGTAGCGTGACACCAGCCCGTAGGTGGGCTTGATGCCGGTAACCCCGCAGAACGAGGCCGGTTGCCGGATGGAGCCCCCGGTGTCGGTGCCGGTGGCCGCTGCGCACAGGCGGGCGGCCACCGCTGCCGCCGAGCCGCCGGAGGACCCACCGGGGACCCGTTGCAGGTCCCAAGGGTTCCGCACCGGCCCGTAGAAGCTGGTCTCGTTGGAGGAACCCATGGCGAACTCGTCCATGTTGGTCTTGCCGAGCACCAGGGCCCCGGCCTGCTCCAGCCGCTCTACCACGGTGGCGTCGTAGGGTGCGACGAAGTTGTCCAGCATGCGCGAGCCGCAGCTGGTCCTGATCCCCTTGGTGCAGAAGATGTCCTTGTGGGCGATGGGGATGCCGGTGAGGGGGCTGCCTTTACCCCGGCCCAGTCGCACATCCGCGCGGCCGGCTGCCGCTAGGGCGCCCTCGGCGTCGACGCTGATGTAGCTGTTAAGGCGCGGATCCAGGCGCTCTATCCGTGCCAGATAGAGCCGGGTAAGGTCAGTGCTCGTAAACTCACCCCGGCGCAGACAGGTTGCCTGCTCGGCGATGGTCTTATGGTGCATGGAGTGAAGATCCTGGATTCGGGTCGATCAACGGGATGGGTATCCTTTTTGCTTTGGGGTGCCTTGATCGGCCTGCGCGAGCTTCCGCCGCGTCTCCATGCGCCGAGCGACGGCTTCAGCCTCGACTTCCTCAGTCGCAATCACATCGCTGGCGTCGATACCGACCTACACTTGGCGTCGGAACCAAGCGTCATGCTCGGCGGCTTCCTGCTGTTGTCGCACGAAGTCTCGCATGAGCTGCGCACCGGTACGGTCATGGGATTTCGCAGCCGCGGCGAACTCGTTTTTCCGGGTCTCATCGACCCGGAAGGTGAAGGTTGCTTCGTTCATGGTGACGGCTTTTTATGTTACGAGTTTAATACATGATAGCACATCGGTGGCCGGGTAGTGGCGGTTTTTAACTGGTAGTTAAGGTAGATTGGGCTGCTGTGCGGCCCGGTAGACCTGGACGATCAACCACGCTATCAGTTAAATTTACCATTACCTCTGAACTTTGTGGCACAGCATGCGGTTTATGTGCCGGTAACGAAACGATATGCGTTGTGCCGCGATCCCAAGGACGATAAATTTCTAAACGCGGCCTTGAATGGGCGGGTCGACTATCTCATCACCGGAGATGAGGATTTGCGGTGCTGGGATCGGTGACGGATGTCCGTATTTACTCGCCAAAGGCGTTTTTGCCTTTAACATTAATTGCGAGATAATGGGTTATATACGCCTTGTAACCAGGAATCCTGAAATCATGTCGAGCACGACAGCACGTCCGAAGGCATATCCGTTTGCATCCCAGCCGCAACCGATGGCGCCCCTCCTCCTGCGCCGGCTCCTGCTCGCACGTCCGCTGTTGCCCGGAGGGGCAGAAGTACATACAAGCCCCGGCGGGGGCCGGACGGTACGCACTGTCTCTGATCAAACGAAACAGCGCCGCATGCGTCCTTGAGCGCGGCGGATGTGGTGATGCGAGAGCGAGCGCATGAGCGACCAGGATCAATTGATTATCTTCGACACTACCTTGCGTGACGGCGAGCAGAGCCCGGGCGCTTCCATGACCCGGGAGGAAAAGGTCCGTATCGCCAAGGCCCTGGAACGGCTGCGGGTGGACGTCATCGAGGCGGGTTTCCCGATCGCCAGCCAGGGTGACTTTGAGGCGGTGAAGGCCGTCGCCGCCGGCGTTAGGGACAGCACCGTCTGCGCGCTTGCCCGTGCCCTGAACCGGGACATCGACTGCGCCGGAGAAGCCCTGGCCGGCGCCGCATCGGCCCGCATCCACACCTTTATCGCAACCTCTTCCATCCATATGCAGAAGAAGCTGCGCATGAGCCCGGATGAGGTGGTGACCCAGGCCGTACACGCGGTCCGGCGGGCCCGCCGCTACACGGACAACGTGGAATTCTCTCCCGAAGATGCGGGTCGCTCCGTACATGACTTCCTGTGCCGGGTATTGGAGGCGGTCATTGATGCCGGGGCACGCACGGTGAACATCCCGGATACCGTGGGTTATAGTGTTCCCTACCAGTTCGGGGCCCTGATCCGGACCCTGATCGAGCGCGTGCCCAACTCGGACCGGGCAGTGTTCTCAGTTCACTGTCACAACGACCTGGGGTTGGCCACCGCCAACTCAGTGGCGGCGGTGCGCAACGGCGCCCGCCAGGTGGAATGCACCATCAATGGTCTCGGGGAGCGGGCGGGCAATGCCGCCCTGGAGGAAGTGGTTATGGCGGTGCGCACGCGCCAGGGTCACTTCGACTGCGATACCCGCCTGGATACGACGCAAATTGTCCCCTGCTCGCGCTTGGTCTCGAGCATCACGGGCTTCGCCGTCCAGCCCAACAAGGCCATCGTCGGTGCCAACGCCTTCGCCCACGAGTCCGGTATCCACCAGGACGGGGTGCTCAAGAGCCGCGAGACCTATGAGATCATGCGGGCTCAGGACGTGGGCTGGAGCGAGAACCGCATCGTTATGGGCAAGCACTCCGGGCGTAGTGCCTTCCGCGCGCGGCTCCGGGACCTGGGCGTGAGCTTCGCCTCGGAAGAAGAGCTCAACGCTGCCTTCGCCCGCTTCAAGGACCTCGCGGATAAGAAGCACGAGATCTTCGACGAGGACCTGCAGGCCCTGGTTACGGACACCAACCTGGACGCCACCAACGAACGCGTCAAGCTGGTGTCCTTGCGGGTCTGTTCGGAGACCGGGGAGACCCCCAAGGCGCGCCTGGTGCTCGCCGTGGACGGGGAAGAAAAGCCGGGGATTTCCATCGGCAGCGGTCCGGTGGATGCCACCTTCAAGGCCATCGAAACCATCGTCGCCAGCAGGGCCGTGCTCAAGCTCTACTCGGTCAATGCCGTCACCGGTGGTACTGATGCCCAGGGCGAGGTCACGGTACGATTGGAGAAAGGGGGACGCATAATCAACGGGCAAGGGGCGGATACGGACATCGTCATCGCCTCCGCCAAGGCCTACATCAACGCCTGCAACAAGGTCCTGCAGCCGCGTGAACGGGCGCACCCCCAGACCGGGGATGTTTAGCAATGGACGCGGAGCGCAGCCGCCGCTATCTGGATGTCATGGGCGTGCCGGTGTGGCGGCTGCGCTCCGCGGATGCGGATACCCCAGGGCCTGAACAAGGACCCGAAGCAGTAGCGCCGCTGGCATGCCAGGGGGATGTCATGGCTTCCGACCCCGTCGACCTTGCCGACGCCGGGGTCGAACTGTCCCCCGAGGCGACGCCCGATGCCGTTCCCGCCGCTGGGATTGCCGGGGCGGACTGGGAACGCCTGAGCGAGGCTGTGTCCTCCTGTCGCGCCTGCGAGCTGTGCGCGACCCGGACCCAAACCGTATTCGGCGAGGGCAACCGCCGGGCCGACCTGATGATCGTCGGCGAGGCCCCGGGCGCCGACGAGGATCGCCAGGGCGAGCCCTTCGTGGGGCGGGCCGGACAATTGCTCAATTTGATGCTCGCGGCCATCGGACTCGAGCGCGAGCAGGTCTTTATCGCCAATATCCTCAAGTGTCGCCCGCCGGGCAACCGGGATCCACGGTCGGAGGAGACTCTACGTTGCGAGCCCTATCTCATGCGCCAGATCGCGCTGGTGCACCCGCGCGTTCTGCTCTCGGTAGGTCGCATTTCGGCCCAGAAGTTGCTCCGGACGGATGTCCCTATCGGTAAGCTGCGGGGGCGTTGGTTCACGTTCGGCCCTGATGATATTCCAATGACTGTCACTTATCATCCGGCCTACCTGCTGCGTTCCCCGGAGCAGAAATCCAAGGCCTGGCAAGATCTGCTTAAGGTTACGCGCCGGCTGCGCGGAACGGCCGGGAAACCTGGCGTGGAGGCGGCGGGTCGATCCGTTTGATTCCCGTCTCCATTGCGTCCGATCTATCCGCTAGTTGAGCCCGATAGAAAAAAGTAATTTCTAAAATAATGAAATTCTAATATTATATGTACCGGTGGTGCACAAAACGCCTCCCTCACTGCACCGGATTCAAGCCTGACTTAAGGAGAAATTAAATGAAAAAACTCGCTACTGCCACTATCGTCGCCGTGCTTCTCGGTGCTTCCGCCTCCGCCTCCGCCTGGTGGGGCGGCAGTCCCTGGGGTGGTCCCGGCGGCGGTTGGAATGACAACAACTGGTGGAACGACATGTTCGGTGACGGCTGGGGCGACTTCAACATGAACATGTCCGGCGGTGGGCGCGGTTGGGGCCGCGGTTACAACCGCTATCGCGACTATTACGGCTATGGTCCCTACGGTTGGGGTGGTCCTTGGGGCGGTCCCTGGGGTGGATACGGTACCCCCTATTATGGCGGTGGCTACCACCCTTATGCGACTCCCGCCGCCCCGACGGCCCCGGCTCCCGCTGAGAAGAAGTAAGGCCAGGCTCCTCTCCTGCGAGCCCTGCACAGGGATGTGAGGCAGGAAACCGCGCCTTCCGGCGCGGTTTTGCTTTTCCACCCTCAGAGGGTGTCGCAAAAGGGGCACGGCGCGCCGTGCCCCTACTCAGAAACGGGGGATCGCGGTATTCTGCTTCCTTGATTTTCAATTACCTGCTGCGTTCGGAAATGGTGCTCCATACCTGAACATGGGTCGGGCGTCGCCTTTTACGACTCCCTCTTCAAGGATGCGTTTCATTCCCGCAGAGAGATGATGGACCAGCCCTGATCGTGGGCATGGCGTCGCAAACGGTCATCGGGATCCGTTGCCACCGGATGGTCTACCCGCTCGAGCAAGGGGATATCGTTGTGGGAATCACTGTAGAAGGTACTGCCCGCAAGCCCGGTAGAGGTCTTCTCCAACCAGTCTAGCAATCGCTCCACCTTGCCTGCCTGATAGGCCGGTATACTCACCACTTCACCCGTGTAATGGCCGTTTACCTGCTCGGGAACGGTGGCGATTAGGTTGGGTATCCCTAAGCGCTCGGCGATAGGGGCGGTTATGAACTGGTTGGTGGCGGTGATGATAAGCAGAGTATCCCCGGCCGCGCGGTGGCGCTCCACTAGCTCACATGCCGACGGCAAGATGATAGGTTCGATCCTTTCATGCAGGAACTCCCGGCGCCAGTTCCTCAGATCCTCCGGGCGATTGTCTCGCAAGGGACGGAGAGCGAAACGCAGGAACGCGTGAATGTCCAGGTTTCCCGCCTCGTATTCGCGGTAGAAACGCTTGTTTATGCACGCGAATTTGTCCGCGTCCACAATTCCGCGCTCGGCCAGAAAGCCCCCCCATAGATAGTCGGAATCTCCGGCCAGGAGGGTGTTATCGAGATCGAATATAGCCAGGGTCAAGGTGTACTCCCGATTACGGTAGGCTCTTACGGCCCGGCGAGCGCGTGTTGCCGGCTTCCTGCAATATGGACCCTGGACCCACCGATACCAAACAGCCGCCTAATTTTACGCTGCCTTCGCCTGGGAACTGGAAGCAATTTGTACGCACCCGCCCCGGACCTTGTAGCATCCGGGTTGCCCATATAGCAGCGGATGTGGAAAATGCAACTGAAGACCATTTGACGAGAAGTCGCCTTGATCGACCCGGACGGTTTCAGACCCAACGTCGGGATCATACTGACCAATGCCCAACGCCATCTGTTCTGGGGACGACGCGTGGGCGAAAACGCTTGGCAGTTTCCCCAAGGCGGGATCAAACCGGACGAAACCCCCAAACAAGCGATGTTCCGGGAGCTGCGGGAAGAGGTCGGTCTGCATCCCCGAAACGTGACCCTGCTCGGCAGCACCAAACGCTGGTTGCGCTATCGCCTTCCCAAGCGTTTCATCCGCCGCCGCTGCACGCCCGTCTGCATCGGCCAGAAACAGGTATGGTTCATGCTCAGGGTAGACTGCGATGAGGACACCTTCTGCCTCGACACGTGCGATAAGCCCGAGTTCGATACTTGGCGTTGGGTGAGATATTGGCAACCCCTCCAGGAAGTCGTTTACTTCAAACGCCGCGTCTACCGACAGGCGCTCGAAGAATTGGCTCCCCTGCTCTATCCGGAAGGCCCGCCGGCCTGTCAGCTATCCTCCCCCGGACATCCTGCCGTATCAAGGCGCGAGCGAGCTTAGGCGATTTCTGTCAAATGAAATACCCTCTTGTTGGTCTTTTCGTCCGTCTTCTGTGTTGCGGCAACCATATACATAGTCCACTATGCGCCGGTTTCCGCGCCTTGAATACGAACGATCCCTGCGCTTCACAGTCCGTGCCCCGCTAGGGCACTGGTCTTGGGTATCCGACCCAAGCTGTTCACTGCTTCGCAGTTCACCCGGCGCAATACCGGTACACCATTTTCCGTTAACCGCCTTAGCCTCTTCCTCAACTACCGGGAATGAGCCCGAGGAGCCCTTGAGGGCAAGAGGCGGGAGCGGCCCGCGCGTGCCGAAACCATGACCTTGGTGGAGACGCCCGGGAGTCGGTCAAATCAGCGTAGCCTAACCACCGGGTTAGTAGGCGCGGACCTTGCTTATTTAGGTAATAGGTCGGATTAGGCGCGCCGTCCGATCCCGAAGCACAGCGACCGGGCCGACGCGTCCTAGCCCGACACGCTGGCTACAAAACGCCGGACGATGGGTTCCGTTTTGATCAAACAACTTCTCAGTCGAACAGCGCTGAAATCGAGCGCAGGGTGTTCACCAAACCATGCCTGAACCGGCGCATCCCCGAGGGGAAACCTCGCTACTCTTGGTCTATAGGCCGGAAGGTCAGCTCGGAGCCCCCATCACTTGACGGCGGCGTTGCTCTCCGGTCATTGGGAGGAGAAACGAATGACTGCCGTTGCTGTTGAGATTCGAGCTCCTTGATGCGTCGCTTGAGCGCATCGATCTCGCTACTGCCTGTCACGGGCGCCGAGGGGACCTTGGCGGCAGGCGCTGTAGGGGCCGGCGTCGGCACGGCGCCACGATATCCGGGTACACCGTAGGGACCGCCGCCATAAGGGCCGGGGCCGTAACCGCTCCAGGCCCCCCCCCAGGGTCCACCGCCATAGGGGTCGCCCCAGGGGCCTGCGTATGGTCCGCCATGATAGTCGTCGTTGCGGTCGCGGCTGCCGCCCATCCATCTGCCGGGATTCATCATGTCGCCGAAATCGAAGGCCCGGCTTACCGGGCTATGCGTGAGGGACATACCCAGGATGCCGGCGGCGGCCAAGATAGCTGGAAGCTTGCGTGCATTAGGTGACACGGGGGCGAGTTCTCCTGATTCGGTCTTCGGCCGGCGTCTCAACGGCGGAGGCGGTTGGTCACTTGTCGCTGCCGGCGATCATGTATTCGGGCAGCCCCACATCCTTCTGGCTCATGACTTGCTCGTAACCCAGCTCGCCTTGCTTCCTGGCCTTCTCGGCCAGCTCGTTGGCCGTTGCGAAATCGCCTTTCGCCGCGGCCTGCTCGGCCTGCTCCAGGAATGTGCCGATGTCGCGCCACTCGCCGCCAACCGCGGCGGCCTTCTTGCGCACCTCTTGCGCTGCGGTCATCGCCTTCTCGAAGTCGGCCTGGTCATCGGCCCAGCTGCTCGCAGGGAGACCGCCGGCCAGCGCGGCGACCAGGATCCCAGCGGAAAAATGGTGGATTCTCATGTTCGACGAACTCCTCTGTGCTCCACAGTGAAGGCCCACGCCCCAGGCGTGGTCTCCGGGCAGTTATTTGCGTGCGCCGGGCCCGTTCAGGGGCAGACCGTTCTGCATGTAGGTCAGGAAGTATTCCAGGTTACGGTATTCCTCACCCTGGACCTTGAAGGGCTTGGCCCGCACCTGCTTGTTACAACCCGAAAAACGCCGGTGTAGGGTACCCATCCCGCCCCACTTGGAACGGTAAACCGGAAAGTGGGTAGTGTGTCCGAAGGCCGGGCTGAGGATCTCCGAGCGTAGCCGGTTGCCGGCATTCAGCGCGTGACAGCTTGCGCAGGAGAAATTGAGTTGACCGCGGCGGGTAAAGTAGAACTGCTTGCCCTTTTCATAGGCCTCCAGGGCTCTAGGGTCGTCCGGGGGAATCTCTACCTTGGTGATCTGTCCGCGGGATTGGTACCGGATGTAGGAGAGAACGTTGGCGATAGGGCCTTTCTTGTATTTGAGGGGTCCTTCGCCATTGGCCTCCCGGCACTCGTTGATGGCCAACGGCAGGGTGATGACCATACCGCGTTCCTTGTCCCAGTACGGGTACTTTCCGGCGATCGCGGGGCTGTCCGGGAAGCAATCCTTATAGGTCTTGCCGTTGGCGAAGGGTGTGTTCCACATTTTCTCGCCGCTGGAGATGGCTATCTCATAGGGCGGAAACTCCTCGATGGCCTCCCAGCTCTCGCGACTGACGGGGTCGATCGCATAGACCCCGTTTACGAAATCCTCTTTGGGAACCTCAGGGAAGCGCGTTTGGAAGTAGCTTTGCCAGATCACTTGGTCTTTCTGGGGCGTAGCCGACGCGATGTCACCCCAGGTCAGGCCCAGTACCATAACCAGTGCCATGATCGGCGTGATGGTTGTGTTCATTTGGTCGCTTTCCTCCGGGTGTTCAGGTGGGTGCGGCTACCGGATCACAGCGACCAGATGTACTCAAGCACGTCGTCGAGCTGCTGCTCGGTGAGGATGCCGTGCTTGCCGAAAGGCGGCATGCTGGAGCCCGGATTGGCGACGGTTCCATCCCGGATCTGAGCGCGCAGCTTCTCCTTCTCCGGGTAGCGAGCCCGCATCCCGGTGAGGGGCGGACCGAGGTTACCGGGGCTTTCGATGTCCGGTATTATGTGACAGGCGCCACAATTGCCCAGCCTACGATCACTCGTGATCTTTTTGCCTGCCGCCGGGTCGCCTTTCGGGGCACCCGCGGCACCGAGGTTGGGCGCCAAGGCCAGCATACAGGCGGTGATCAGGGCCGTACATGCGGCTCCGGCCAGGGGCATTTCCAGCGCAATCATCTATAATGTCTCCTTAGTAATTTTGCTATGTAGGTTCGAAATCAATGCCATTAAGTTAGGCGTCACCGATGCCGTTTATGATTGGGTAATGGTGGTATTTAACTGGTAGAAGGTAGGTTAGACCGCTGTGCGGCCCAGTAGACCAGGACGATCAACCGCGCTATCAGTGAAAAATTCACCACCGAAAAGGGGTTAGGCGATAACCTAACCCCCTGTTATTGTTGGAGCGGGTGATGGGAATCGAACCCACGTCATCAGCTTGGGAAGCTGAGGTTCTACCATTGAACTACACCCGCTTGGAGGATAGTGAGTATAGGGAAGACCCACCGCCCTTGACAATCCCCTGAACACAGATCGGTCCTTTGTGGGATAGTGGTGAATTCTAACTGATAGCGCGGTTGATCGTCCTGGTCTACTGGGCCGCACAGCGGTCTAACCTACCTTCTACCAGTTAAAGACCACTACCCTTTGTGGATTCCGGATTGCTTTGGAGGCGTCGGCAGAGTGGCTGGGACCTGACATGCGCGCCGATTCGCGTGATTCGCAGTTTTCCTGCGATGCGGTTTGCTGCCTGCCCCATGTCTGCCGTGCCGATTGCCTGCCGCCCAAGGAGGGTGTCGTAAAGCCCCTCTCCCGTTGGGTGAGTAGGGGCGACCGGTCGGTCGCCCCTATCTTTTGCGACACCCTCCCTAAGGGGCGGGGCAGGTAGGGCATAGGCAAACATCCCTGGGGTGGGACAGGCAGGTGCTCATCACACCACTGATGCGGCTCACCACATCCTACGAAAATCTTTATGTCCTGTGCGTCTTCGCGGTTCAGTAGATTGGCGGCTCCCCCGGGGGGCGGGTCTTGAATCTGCGGTGCACCCAGAAATACTGCGCCGGCGTGGTTCGGATGCGGGCCTCGATGGTCCGGTTCATTAGGGCCGTGTCCGCTGTCTGATCGTCCGTGGGAAAGGGGTCCAGTAGCGGGTCGAAGATCAGCTCCAGGCCGCGTCCCCGGGGCAGGTAGCGGATATGGATCGGGATCACCTGGGCCGCGCCGAGGCGCGCGAATCGACTCAGCATGGGAACCGTGGCGGTCGGTGTACCGCAAAAAGGTACGAAGATGCCGCGGCGGCCCGGGTCTTGATCGGGCAGATAGAACAAGGGGGTGCCCTTGTGGAGCTCCCGCACCATCCGCCGCAGGTCGTCGCTGCGCTCTATTGAGACCGCACCGAAGCGTGAGCGACTGAGGCGCATCTGATGGTCGATGACGGGGTTGCGGATCTTCTGGTACATGTACAATCCGGGGTGAACCAGGGCGGTAAAGGCGGCGCCGCCCAGCTCCAGTCCCACGAAGTGGGGCACCATGACGATGAGATTACGCCGGTTTCGGATCGGCGCGTCGATTCGTTCCCGGTGCCGGAGCTTCACGATCCGCGCCAGCCTGCGCCGGGAGCTTACCCACACCAAGCCCTGGGTGCAGGCGGCGACCCCTAGATAGCCGAAGTGCCGGGCTGCGAGCCGTCTGCGCGCCCGCTCCGTCAGGTCCGGAAAACAGAGCGCGAGGTTGCGCAGGGCCACGAGCCGGCGGGCGCCTGCGAGGAAATAACCCAAATGTCCGATTCCCATCCCCAAGGCCCAGAGCAGGGGAAACGGCAGGAATCCGAGGAGATGGAAGATTCCCACCAGAAGCCAGCCGGGCCAGTGACGGGGGTAGAGGAGGCATCGGTTCAAGGTTGGGTGCCCTTCCGGTACGGCAGGACCGAAGTACCGATGACATCGGTTTGGTCCTTCAGTCCGCAATCCATAACAAGCCTTATCTTTTACCGCAAATGGGGCCTGTTGACATTTAGAAAGTTCGCGCAGTGGACCTTGCGCTAACCATTATGATCGACTGTAGGGTCCGCTATGCGGACCGCTGGGATGTTGCGGCCACTTAACGTGTGAAAACAGTTGGAGTTAAATATCAACAGGCCCGAACGCGAATCAACGCAAATCAATTTATGAATCGTTTGCGTCCATTTGCGGTCGACTCGAAGGTCCTGCTCGCTCAATTTTATACCCGATGCACGTGAATAGCCTGGTAAGCGAGGTGCGTTGATCGTGCCCGAGAGCAAGGCACGACGAGGAGGCATAGCCACGCCCTATTGCGATGAGCCGAAACGCCGCTATCGGGTGCGAGGAGCGTGCATCGCGGCGAAATATTCTCGTGTATCGGGTATATCAGTAGGGACGTAGATACTCTGTTCTAATGCAAGACCAATATGCCTCCTCATTCACAGAAATTTGCCGCTGCCACATAAATTGGATTAATCGGCCACCGCATCGGAGGGAAATATGGAGGCAGCAGCTGTCGAAGGGAGTGCGGTTCTTGAGCATGGCGTGGATGGCCTGCAGGAGTTTGCGCATGGCGGCACAAACGGCTTGGATCTTCTTGAGGCCACGGGTCTCGATGAGGTGGCGGAGTCGTCCCTCACATTAGGATCATGGCGAGAGGCGCTGAGTGCGGGCATGTAGAGGGCGATGCGTAGGTAGCGGTTGCCGGCCTTGGAGAGGCGCGGTTTCTTGTTGACGCTGGAGTCGGACTGGTGGCGGCGTGGATGCGGTGAGTAACACGAACTGCATCGGCGTGAATTGACCCCTCATTATTGATGCGGTTCGCCGATGGCCCGCCGCAGCTGGCCATCAGCCAGTCATATCCTACGCGGGCTAGCACCTCGTTTCACCCTATTTTTCATTTTTCAGGGCCCCCCAACACGCTAAGGCAAGGCACAGCGCTTGGCAAGATGAAGAGCTATTCCCAGCGCGCTGTGCCTTGCCTTAGCGTGTTGGGGGGCCCTGAAAAATGAAAAATAGGGTGAAACGAGGTGCTAATGCTCGATCGTGAAGAAGATGTCACCACCCTGGGCGTCGCCGGTCTCGGCCTGTAGCTCGATCCGATCGTGGAGGTCGTAGCGCAGCTTGATCTTATCGGACTCGTTACCCAAGTTGTGGTCATACTCGGCGAACAGCTTGGACGCCATATAGGTGCCGAGCGAGACGTTGCGGTCTTGCTGCTCGTCGCCGCGCTCGGGGGGAATGCCGGTCAGTAGGTATTTGGTGACTTCCGACTGGGACATGCCGGGATCGGTGGCGGAGAAGAAGGTCAGCTTCGGATTCCTGATGGTGCCAAAGACCCGCAGGCCGGCGGTGATGTCGCCCTCTTCGCGTTGGGCCGTGAGTATCAGATGCGGGTTGTCGATGGGCGATTTGGCGTAGCTCAGGACCCCTTGCTTGATGGTCAGCGGGGTGCCGACAGCCGCGCTCAGAGGCCCGACGACGGAGATGCGATAGGTGCCGTCGACGATTTCCAGGCGACCGTCTCCCAGGAGGCCTTTCCCCGGTGCCTGCAGGACGGTCAGCTCGCCCTCTATGGTGCCTTCCAGACCGAAGGCATCGAGTGTTACCTTATCGCCCAGCACCAGGCGCAGGTCGATGCTCGTAGCGGAATCGGAACGTTTTTCCTTCACCTCGGGGGCGATGACCACGTTCGGCGAGGGTGAAACCGCGCCCGCGGGGATGGTGCGAGGCCGGATGCGGGCCTCGGGTACCGTCACCGTACCCGTCAGCTTAGTTCCCGTCGGCCCGATCTCGGCCCGGAGGTTGGGGGAGACCAGGGCGAAATACTCCTTGGAGTCCGCTACCCTGAGCTTGCGGCCCTTGGCGCTGATACGGGTGCTCAGGCCCGCGGTGCCCAGCAGGCTGTGGCCCTGGATCTCTAAGCGACCCTTTCCGGCCTTGAGACCGCCGCTGTAGTCGATGCGGTCGAGACCTTTGGCCCGGGCGTCGAAGGTCAGGTCCTGGACCTGGAGGCCGATGAAGGGCACCTCGAGTCCGCCGCCGACCAGCCGAGCGGCGCCGCTGAGCCCCGGCCTGGCGAGGGTCCCCCCGAGCCTGAAATCCGCGTTCAGATTACCGGTCACTTGCGTGATGTCTGGGACCAAGCGTGAGATGATACCCAAATCCTTGATCCACGCCTGCACCTCCCCCCACAGGGGCTGTTGCGGACGCGCGGGTTCCTTCAGACTCCAGCCGGGCAGGGAGGCGGCAGCGGACAGCTTGCCCAGACCCTGCAGGGGGACCGTAAGATTGGCCCGCAGGCCCTGCTTCCCCGCGTCGATAACGAGCTGTGTGGAGGTGAAGTTCAAGAGCTCGGGGTGGGCCTTGTTCCGGACATTCAGGGTGCGGAACATGCCCTTGACGACCTGTATCCTGGCGTTTCCGGTGAGCATCCCGCCCGCTGCCTGGAAATCGGCCTTGGCCCTGGCCTTGCCTGTCAGGACCAGGTCTTCGGGAATAAGCTCCTGGAACAGATCGAAGGCCAGGCGGTCCAGATCGAGGGTCGCGTTCCAGTGCCCTGCCTCTTGTTGCGTGAAGCGTGCGCAACCGCCTGAGCCGGCATCCTCGCGGATACAGACCGGACCAGCGCTGATCCGGGCCCCAGCCAGGGTGATCGGAGCGGCCTTCCGCAGCCGCCAGCTGCCGAACGCCTGGGTGCGCAAGGCCAACCCTTCCAGCCGGCCCGCGTAGGCTTTATCTCCTTTCAGGCTACCTGTGGCCTCGAAGTCCAGATCCAGGGGCGCGCCGGTAATCCGCGCGGACAGGCGGTGCGCGCCCATGTCGCCCTTGCCCCGAATGCTTAGTTTGTCGAAGACCATCCCGCCCGCTGTCAGGTCTTGTCCGGTGAGGTCGATCTTTACCGGGCCGCCCGGCGCGAGATCGATCTGGGCGGTACCGCTCAGGTTTCGGATGCCCTGCCCCGCCACGGCGACGCTGGCGGCGACCAGCTCATCGAGCCTTACCGCCGGGGCCGCGAGGGTGCCGGTTACGGTCCCGTTCGCCCTGATGCTGCCCTGGGCCTCGGGGAGCAGGCTCTCGAGATCCGGCGCATGGATGTTCAGTCTTAAGTCCAACCGCTCGCCCACCGCGCCGGCGGCCGTCAGCTGGCTGGGACCCGAGGCGACGCGCAGCTCGTCGATTGTAAGCTCGGTGCCCTGCATCCGTATCTCGGCCAGGGCATTCACCGGATAGCCCCGCAGCTCGCCCGTGAGGGATTCTATGTGGGCGCTGAGCTCGGGGCCCCCGTCCTTGAGCGCGCCTTTGCTCAGGATGCGTCCGTTCAGAAAGCCGCTCCATTCGGGCCGCTGCTTACCGGGATCCATGTCGACGACCTCGAGCTCCGCGTCCCAGGTCACCGCCGGGGCCCAGGTCACGTCCGCCGTGGCCTGGAGGTATCCGCCCAGGGTGTCGATCCGCAGCTCGTCGATCCGCGCGGCCTCCCGATTGCCTTTCCCCGTGAGTCGCAGCCTGGCCGCGGGGAAATCTCGGCCCGACACCTCGGAAGAGAACCGATAGCTGAATTCATCGAGGATCCCGTGGGCCTGGAGCGCACCTTGCCCGGATTCGGCGATAGGCTCCCCGACCAGAGGCCAGCGCAGTCCCTGCCAGGCGGCCTGCAGATCGATCTTTCCCGCCGGGTCCGAGAGGTCCAACTCCCCACCGGCGGTAAGCTGGGCGCCGGACTTGTATTCGGTCAGCTTGAGATCCTCGATCTGGAGGACCCGGTCCCGCCAACTGATGTTCAATCCGGCTCGGAGCTGTCCGATCTCGGGCAGCTCTGGGGCCGCGCCGGTCAGGTTTCCCTGCACCCGGGCATCGTCGAGATCGCCGCTGGTGGTCAAGGTCCCGCTCAGCTTCAGCGCCGGTAGGTCGCCGCGGATTGCGGGCAAATCAACCCCTTGGATACGCAGCTCGCCCGCCCAGCAGGGGTGATCCAGGACCCCTTGGACCAGGGCTCGGAGTTTGGCCTGCGCCGAACCCGTCAGGTCGTGCTCCACTTGCAGAGCCTCGAGGTCACCGCCGACCGTCGCCGTACCGACCAGCGCCAATGCCGGCCCCTGGGTCAGCTCCCAGGTCAGGCCCAGCGCCAGCGGATAGGCGCCGGTCAGGTTCAGCTTGCCTTGGGCGGCGGCCTGCAGCCGCGGCTCCGAGAGGGCCAGGGTGAGCTCTTTCAGGGTGACTTGGCTGCCGGACCAGCGCGCGGCCAGCCCGATCCGGTTGATCCGAGAGCGGGCGTTCTCATGCAGGGTGCCGATGGTCAGCTTTTCGACCCGTGCCTGTTCCAACTCCAGCGCGAGCCACGGGGGAAGAGAAATTTCCGGGAGCTCGACAGGACCGGACGCCGCTTTTTCCTGGTCCCCGGCGGGGGCGATTGCGAGGTCCAATTCATGTACCCTGAGCGCAGAGACCCGCAGGGTGCCGGTAGTCAGGACCGCCAGGGGGCTCCAACGCAGCGCCAGGTTACCTAACCTCAGCGCCGCGCCGGGGGGGCGAATGCTCAGGCCCTCCAGGTGCAGCTCCCCCAGGATGCGGCCCTCCGCCCGCTCGACTTGGAGCAGGCCCGGCGCCAGCCATTCCACCAGGGAGAGGGAGGATCGTAGCCCGCTCTGGGTGCCCAGCGCCCAGAGGATCACCAGCAGGAGAGCCAGAACCACCAGCAACGGGATGGTGAGCAGGAATAGGAGCCGCCGCAGCCGGGACCGGCGACCGGATCTCGCCGCGACGGGGGGCTGCGCCTCCGGCGGGTCGGCGGTGTGGGCCGTCTCGCTCACAGGTCCGGACCGATTACGATGTGGAGGTGGGCCGGGTTGCCATCCTTGGTCAGCGCGCAGGCCACATCCAGGCGTATCTGCCCGATGGGCGAGCGCCAGCGGACCCCAAGGCCGGCGCCGACCTCCACCCGGCGGGTGAAATCCGGGTCGAAGGCATTGCCGAAGTCCGCGAAGACCGCTCCGCTCCAGTTACCCCTGATGCGGCGCTCGAGCTCCAAACTCCCCACCGCCAGATAGCGCCCGCCCACGGCTTCGTTGGTAACGGGGTCGTCGGGGCCCAGCACATCCAGGGCCCAGCCGCGGATACTGTTGTCACCGCCGGCGAAGTAGCGGCGGCTAGCGGGCAGGTCGAAGACGCTGTTCGCCCAGCTCGCTCCCAAATCCGAACGGACGATGAGGCGGTAATTAGCGAGAAAACTCTTTATCCATTTGACGCGCGCGCTCCCGCTCAGATAAGAGGCGGGGGAGATCAGCCCCTGGGTGGTGCCGAGGAGGGCGAATTTGACCCGATAGCCATCCGTGGTGTAAACAGGGTCGTCCGTGAACGTCCTGGACCAGGTGATGTTGGGCACCAGCTCGTTGACCAGTTCCGCATCGTCCGCGGCAACCTCGAACTGTTCCCGCCGGTAGTCAATGCCGGCGGTACGTCGCCAGCCGCCCGCAGTTACCACCGAGTGAGCGACTTGGAGGGTCTGGGTGTTTCCCTTCCAGCTGGCGATGTCGTAGACGCGCAGGTCGGGGCGAATGGTGAGGTAGTCGCGCAGGGGATTCCCGATGGGAATCCGATAATCGCCTTTCATTCTCTGAAAAGGCTGAGAAATGTTGGTTTCCAGCCTGAGGGTGTGGCCCCACCGGGTCAGGTAACGGCGGCGCCACTCCAGGGTCACGCGGGGACCCACGTCGGTGGCGTAACCGAAACCGAAGCGGTGTTTGTTGGCCTTGTTGGGAGTTGCGATCACCTCGATGGGGACGGTTCGGTTCTCCCCGGCCACTGCCTTGTGCGGGACGACTTCCACCCCCTCGTAGTACTCCGTCCCGAGCAGGTTGCCCTGGAGGATCAGCAAGGCCTCCGGGTCGTAGGGGTTTCCCGGCTCGAAGCCGACGAACCTCTTGAGATAACGGTCATCGAACAGGTTCTGGGTGAAGCGCACGTCGCCCAGATAGTAACGGGGGCCGGTAGCCAGGTGGAACTGAATGATGGCCCCATAGTTGTCCAGGTCGATCAGTGCTCGATCGTGGGTCAGCTCATAATCCAGATAGCCGTGCCGGGCGGCAAGATTACGGATTTCTCCGATGGCCTTATCATATACCGAATGCAGCAGCACCTCCCCCAGCTGCATGGGAAACTCTTTAGGGAGGGGCAAATCGTCGGGGTCCCAACCCATGATGCAGTCTTCGTCATCCGGACCCTTGATGCAGTAATCGACGGAGACCACCCGGACGGGCTCCCCTGGAACCACCTGGTAATCGGCCACCCAGGTCCCGTCCTCGGACTTCGGCTTGGTCAAGGTAGCGTTTACCTGCACCCGGTAGAGGCCGAAGGGTGCCAATGCCTTGCGGATCTGATCGGGGGCCCGCCGGTGTAGGGCCTTGAGCCGCGCTACCGAGAGCCCCTTATCCTTGCGTTCCTGGTAGATCCCGAGCAGCGCGAGTACGTTTTTCTCGTACCCCTCGTCTTTACCTTTCAGCCCCTCGACCCGCACTTCGAGCTTGAGTGCCTGCGCCCCCTGAGTTATGGAGAGGAGCAAGAGAGCGAACAGGAGGCGCGGGGCCGGACGCATGGCGGAATACCAGGGTCCACATCGCAAGCGCGGTTCGGTCATTACATCGAAGTCCCCAGCATCCCATCCCATCTCAGAAGTTGCTTGGTTAAAACGGAGGGTGTAGATCGGATTAGGCGCATCCCCGCGGTCGCGGGGTGCCGCCTGCTTGGATCGCGCCCTAGCCCGACAATCGATCGGTAAGCAGCTGTTTGGTTAAACAGGATCGCTCCCGCAACAGGTCCCGGTCCCCCGAACCGGGTCGAATCATTCGGAATTGCGAATGTCAACAGCCCCCAACCTGCCCTTCAGGATTCTTTCTCTCGCGCGTCGATATCGGATAAGACCCGTCGCAACGCCAGGACCTCCTCGCGCAGGGCCCGCACCTCTAGCCTGATGGACGAGGCATCCTCATGGACGACCTGCTCGATGTGCTCCCGGTCGTACTCCGTGTTGTGCATGGACTGCATGGTATCGACAATGATGCCGACGAACAGGTTGAGCATGGTGAAGGTAGTTACTAGGATGAAGGGAATGAAGAACAGCCAGGCGTAGGGGTACTCGGCCATCACCGGACGCACGATGCCCATGGACCAGCTTTCCAGCGTCATGACCTGGAACAGGGTATAGATGGAAGCCCCGATGGTGCCGAACCACTCCGGGAACTTGCTGCCAAATAGGCCGGTAGCCATGACCCCGAAGACATAAAACAGGATCAGCATGAGCAGACTGATGGAGGAAATACCCGGAACCGCCCGCAGGAGGGCTTCCACCACAAAGCGTAGCCGCGGCACCATGGAAATCAGTCGCAGGACCCGCAGCACCCGCAAGGCGCGCAGCACCGCGAGCGGACCGCTGGCGGGGATCAGGGCGATTCCCACAACCACGAAATCGAAGACATTCCAGGGCTCGCGAAAGAAGCCGAGACGCCGGGCATAGAGCTTGAGCCCGATCTCGACGACGAAAACGGCAAGGATGCCGCGATCAAGCAGACCCAGAAGTCTACCGAGCCGTTCCATCGCCGCCTGGGAGGTCTCCAGTCCGAGAATAACGGTGTTGAGCACGATGAGGCCGATGATCAGGTTCTGGACCCGGTTGGACTCGATCCAGGCCCCCATCCGCTCACGCATGGGGTTGACTTGCAGCGGGCTCACCTTTACAACTCGGGGTTGTTGACATTTATTCTCAAGCAAGGGCGATTGAAGGGTCTTCGCGTACTGACAAGGCGTGGCGAGAATAGAGACGATAAAGATTTCTCGCTCCGCTCGAAATGACAGGGACGCATGTTTCATCGCCCCGAAGCGAGATGGTTCTGTTACCCCGAAACGCAGCGAGGGGCCTTGTGCCTTTTAACCGGACAGCTTCTCAATAGCATTGGGCTAGGGGGTGATGCTCTCGACGCCGTCATCGGCGGCGAAGTCCTTGGGCCGGAAGGCATTATCATTACGCAGGGTGACGAGCCTCTCACGACCCAAGGTCAGCACGAACAGCCCCCGACGATAGGCATATCCGGTCCGCAGACTCATTTAGATGGCGAGGGCGGCGACCGCCCCGAAGCGGCGATAGTCCCGATATTCGGGAAAGAGGTCCGGAAACCGCCACTCCTGGTTGCACTAGGGCCTCGAGCAACTGGCTCCACTGGCCGGTGAACAGCTCCTGAGCCGCACGGATCTGCGCGGAGAGGGCCGCGATCTCTCGTCGCGGTCTCCTCGAAATGTCGGTCGAGACACTGATCAGTCTCTTGTAAGATGCGCTGATCGAGACGCCGGTTGGTTTCCCGGAACAGGCTCCAAATCAACTCGACGGCTTGTTGTATCTCTAAGTTGGGTCATGATTTTTCATCTTCGGGACAATCTATGACGATGGCAAGCCGATTACGACCGATCTGCGTTGACTCGCGCCCATTTGCGGCCGAAATAGCATACCTATCGGTAGGGAGGGTCAGCCGGCGGCTGCGAAACGCGCTGCCCCGAACAGCGGTGCCCGCTGCTCGAGGATGACCTTGACCGGCATGCGCCGCATCAGAGCTGCCATGGGCCCCTTGTCGAAGAATGCCGCGAGGAATGGGCCTCGGCGCAGCAGATCGAGATTCTTCGGGGCAATGCCGCCGCCCAGATAGACGCCCCCGACGGCCATATGCTTGAGGGCCAGGTTACCCGTCTCGCGCCCATAGCAGTCCATGAAGAGCTGCATGGTCTCGATACAGAAGGGACAGGACCCATCCGCGGCCGCGGATGCAATGACCGCCGGCTTATCTTCCACCGCCACCTCCCGCAGGGGGTCCGAGCTATCGGCGCCGTGCCGTTCCCGCAAAAAGTCGTAGCTGTCCGCGATGCCCATCCCGGAGACCACGCGCTCCCAGCTCACATAGCCATAACGATCCCGGAGCCTGAGTAACAGCGCCAGCTCCCGATCGTCGCGGGGGGCGAAATCCGCGTGGCCGCCCTGGGTTGCGAACGGCCGGTGGCAGGCTCCGTCCCAATACAGACCCGCCTCCCCCAGCCCGGTCCCGGCCGCCGCTACACAGGCATTGCCTAGCGGGTCCGGCGCACCTGGGTGGAGCACCTCGAGCGCGTCGGGATCCAGGGCGACTATACCCCAGGCTACGGCCTCCAGATCATTGAGCAGGCGCACTGCGCGCAGACCCAGCGTTTGTTCCAGGTGACGGGCATCCGGGGCCCAGGAGAGATTGGTGATCTCGCTGCAGTCGTCCCGTACCGGTCCGGCCACGGCAAAGGCCGCAGTCTCGCAAGTCCTGCCCGTGTCCACGAAAAAGCGGGCGACAACCTCCTCCAGAGAAGCGAAATCATGGCTCGCATAACGCTGATCGTCGATCAGACGGATGCCGTCGGCATCCGTCTCGGCAATCGCCAGGACGGTCTTGGTGCCGCCGACATCCCCCACCAATATCTGCATGGCCTCGGCCTCCAGCCCTGATCTAAGCAATCCTTGAGAAGCTGTTTGGTTAAAAGGATCGCCCCCGCAACACGCCCGTTCCCCTAAGCCGCGCCAAATCACTCAGGATTGCTCCGGCACCCGGCTAAGCATTCGGCGGTCACCGATCGAGTTTGCAATAGGGTACAAATCATAGCAGGCACCCGGCGGCCGGTGAACCGGCAAAGCCTGCGACCAGGCAGGACAACCGAATAATCTATAAGCGTAGGTTGCGTCAGCCGCGCGAGAAAACGCACGGCGTCCCTGCCTGTGCGGCGCCTGTCTGCGCGCAGGGACGTACAGGTAGGCACCCAGACAGAGAACGCGGCCTAACGCAATGCGCTTCCTCGCCCCTCTTTGGGAGAGTAAGGCGAGCTTGTGGGATTAAGGGGGGGTTGAGCTGCCCGTTAATCGGACAGGATTAATAAGGGGTCTAGATAACTTTAGCACTGCGACTTCATGTATTACATTATGTTATACAAGGAAAAAAACAGGTATTTCAGGCGTTCACACATTATGGCACCGATTCTTATCTCTGAATCCTATGAAGATAGAATATCCCTGTACGCAGATCAGGAATTGTCCACAGCCTAGTTCATCGACATACCAAGGGGCCTAGCCAGATCTTCGACGCTCACGAACAACTTGCTCCTGAATTTATGACCAGTCTGAGCAAGGGCCTTTGCCGATGCGGCCCAGAAGCAGTGTGGGCCATGTACATCGGCGATGAGCTTTGCGCGCGTGACGCCCTGTACCGATGCGAGCGTTTTTGCGGCCTTCCCGAAGGGAAAGATGGTTACGAAGCGCAAGGCATCCACGCCCGCTCCCTTGAGCGTTCCGGCCCTTACTCCATCGCCTATGCGGAGAATATCGACGAAGCCGGCGCCGAAAACGGTAAGCGCCTTCATCGTAGCCGCAACGATCATGGCTCCCTGGCTGTACCCCGAGTCTTCGAGCCAGCGGTCCAATTATGGAATCCGTCTTCTTGCGTTTGCCTTCCCACCAATCCACTATTTCCGTGAAGTACCACACTATCTTATCTCCCTTTCTGAAATGCCCTCTCATCGGTCGCCAAGAGGGATCGTAGGGAAATCGCGGGTGGATTCGTCCGGATCCGGCGCAAAGCGGCGCAGGATGCGTGGCCGGTAACGCTCATCCAGGGACCGAGCGCGGATGAATCCCACCAGCCAGACCAATGCAGCGGCGAGTCCGCCCAGCCCGGTTACGGCACTCAGCACCTGCGTGTACGCGGGGGCCAGGCGTTCGGCGATGAAGGCACCTGCCACCGCCCCGCCGATCATGGCCACCAAGGGTACCAGATAGGCTAGAATCGATGCCTCCAGCAAGCTGCCTTCCGACAACCCGATGACCACGCGCTCGCCCGGCCTGGCCCTGATGGGGTTATGGGTCCGCAGCAGCAACCGCCTGGGACCTAGGTAGCGGGCCAGCAGGGAGGTGCCGCAGGTGCCCTTGGCGGCACAGCTCCCGCAGCTGCTACGAGGTTGCCCTTCCACCTCGGCCAGATCGCCCTGCACCGAGACGACCAGACCTGTCTCCTCGATCATTGCCGGCCCCCCGGGCACGTGTCGGATACCTGCAAGCACCGTCGCCACCGCCTCCGGCGGTACCCCCCCCACGACCGTAATCTGATGGCCGGATACCCGCCTGCCGCCGGCATAGATGGCGCCGATATGGGTGCCGCCCTCCAGGCCTTCCCGCGGATTGCCCGCCTCGACATAGACGGAAACCGATGCCAGGCCGTCCGAAAGCATGAAATGGTCCACCGGCTGCCCGCCGGCAGCGCGCCAGTCATTGTGCGTCACCAGGCTGAAGCCGGGGGGAAGGGGATCGAACCGCCAGGGCAGCAGGTCGGGAACCGGAGTCTTGGGTCCATGCCGCCGTTGCCCCGGCGCCGGATCGGCGGCGGCTTTAGCGAGCCAGATTAGGACGATCGGTAAAAGGCGGGACAGCCGCAAAGGAAACCTGTCACGCATGGATTTTCCGCCGCGATGCACAGTTCCCGCACCCGACACCAGCCTTGCGCCGTAAGGCCGGACCATCCCTGCCTTCGCCTTCCGACCCGGGGCACGTACGATCCTTGTATGTCCGTGACATCTGTCGGTTCCACCCTCAAAGCAGAGTTCTTATCGGCCGCAATCGGCTCTCGGCTCGCCATGATCGACAATTCTTAGATCTGTCTTTGCGTCCATTTGCGTTGATTTACGGATAAATCCTTTAGGGTCTAGATAATTTTAGGGAGGATTTTCTCTCAGCATTGAGTAAGTATTTTATCATATATATTCTCCTCTCGATGATTGAATCTAAATTCACATTCTTTCAGGTGTAGATGAAAAGTTTTTCGTGGGACACCATTGAATTTTGCAGGCCTTCGTTTGGCATATAATCAGAATGATTAAATGCCATTGATAGGGTAATTACCACGGGCAAATTCATGCTGACTATGATTCGCACGGAAATGCTTTTTGTACCCCCTATCCACCAGCCCATCGTAGCCTCTCCAGTCGTCCGAGTGGATGATGCTGTCAAGGGCCACCTGGCCCGGGATCGCGGCCTGTGGCGGCTTCTTGGCGGCGTTCGGGACGATTTCCGTGTAGACTTTACCCGTGGCGCTCCAGAATCCCGAAGACAATCGTTTTACCCCCGGCCACGCGCCATTTTTTCCCACGAACACGGCGCGCGCCGAAACATAGGGTTCATCGACTTCAACCTCGCCGGAGAAGGGCGATGAAGCGTCACAACGCTGGGCGATTCGGGTTCGTAGTTTGAATAACAACTGAATTGATCGTCGGACGGCTTACATCCCTCAACTTGGCGATTTTCGAGACCGGTAAATCGTGCACAAAATAGTGCATAATCTATCTGAATTTAGCTTCGGAGATGTATGAACGCCTGAAATACCTGTTTTTCCCTTTAATAATAAGGACTTAGCACGCATTATCAGTTCTAAAGTTATCTAAACTCAAAGGAATTTCCACTGGAAGAACCAAACCGATGTTATCGGTACTTCGGTTCTGCCGTACCAGCCGGACGGTTGTGGGGTTTCAGGGCTGGGCCGCGCATGGCAGTAGCCGGAGATTCCCTGCATGGAAACCGTATGGAACTAAGGCGATCGCCGGTGCCGCCATACCGTTCTTGTTGGACACATCCACCTTATTTTCTCATCGTCGGGCCGCGGGTGTTGAGACCGACCAGTATAACGTGGCTGAGCTTTGGTGATCCTTTCACTCCTTATCTCGGATGGCAGTTCTTTCGCAACGCCGAGTGGTCGTTTTCCTCGGCCTGAATCCCGACTTATGGTCTCGAGCTGAGCAGTGCCATTGTGTTCTTCGACTCGATTCCTCTGCTGGCGTTTCTCTTCAAGCCGTTCACATCACTGCTGCCCGAGCCCTTTCAATATTTCGATTTGTGGCTGCTTGCCTGTTTCATCCTCTAGGCCTAGTTCGCCTGGAAGCTAGTCGGCCTGATCTCGCGGCATCCCGCCATTCGCTTCCTCGGCACCGGCCTGTTTGTCTTCGTACCACCGATGATCTGGTGCTTGCCGGTCTATCTCAGACTGGCCGGGCATTTCCTAATCCTCGCGGCACTCTATTTATCGCTCCGACCGACCCGGCACGTGCGTACCGCACTCTGGGCCCTGGTCCTCGTGGTTGCCGCCCTGGTGCTATGGTTATTTGCTGGCGATGGCCGCGGTGCTGTGGCTGGCCGACTGGGTTCAGGTCCTGGTCCGACGCGAGCAACCTGTACAACAAGCCGCGGTGGAGCTGGTCGGGATCCTGGCGGTGGTCAGCCTTGCCTGCTGGCAGTCCAGCTATTTCACGGTGGGAAGCGAGGTTTCGATAGACGGGTACGGCCACTATCGAATCAACCTGCTTGCCATTGTGGATTCCAATGGTTGGTCTTATGTATTATTAAGGGTGCTCTGGTAGGAAGCGCCGGAGAGTCCCCGGTCTCGGGGTCGTCGTCCGGGCGCTCTGCGCCTTGCTCGCGCTGGTCGCCAGGGGTGTCGGTTTACCGGCGGTGATGCTGCAGCGGCCGGTTCTTGTGGGGGCCGTGGTGGTCCTCTTGGTGGTCCTCTAGGGGTTTGTACTGTCCCACAAGATCAGGGATCGGACCATTGCAGATCAAGCTTCCGCTGCCCGAACCTTTGTTGCGAGTCGCAGGCGTATTTCGCTTTTCCATGCGGATGTTCTGGCCCGTGTTCTTATGCATTGGTATTGAAGATCGTCTTCATCACCGTTCGCGGTAACCAACCCTGAGCTGCGATTTCGTTGCTGGCCATCGCGCTCACCGTTCAAGTGATCGATACCAAGGGCGGATGGCAGGGAATCCGGAACCTGCTGAAGACGAAGCCTGCAACCGAGTGGGCTATCCCATTGAAAGAGGACCTATATACAGAGCTAGCCACGGCCGGTGGATTTTCCCTTTCATAGACTGGATGAAATCTGGAAGTATGGCAACTTTCCCTTCAATTCGCTCTCACCCAAGTCTCTTGCCAAAAGCCTGAAAGCTGTGGCCCTGCACCTCGATCCCGAAACCGACCTACTGGCGCGCGTCGATGGGTTCTACCTAGTAGCGCCTGGTTGGAAACGCTGCCGCGAGTGTGGTCACCTCGACCATGAGCTGAAGCTGGCGGATATTCTTCCGACGGTCGGGATCGGCGAGCGGATTCAATTCTCGGAGTCCGGAAATGGCTTGACTTATCTGGCCGCAGGTTGGTCCAACCCACAGGCGTGGGGAACTTGGTCGAACGGCCTGGTGGCGGAAGTCGTCTTACCGATGTCGGGTGCCGGCATCTCCGGCATCTAGGGAATCCTGATCGAAGCCGAGGTGCTGGTTCCGCCTGTCCATCCCAGGCAGAATATCGGGATTGCACTGAACGGTATCCCGGCGAAGACCGTCCGCCTCAAAGCATATGCCGCCAATCGCATCCGGGTCCCGATACCCGCAGCGGCGCGGGGAAAGCTGCGCAAATACGGGACCTTGCGGCTGGAATTTGAGTTCCCCGATGCCGTGCGCCCGAGGGACCTCGGGCTCGATAACGACCCGCGCGCTGGGTCTCCTGGCGATCACTCTGATCTAAGGCGATTTCTCTCGATGGACATCAACTTTCTCGAATTTGAACGACCCATTGCCGAGCTCGTGGCCAAGCTCGAGGAGCTGAGGCACGTCGGTGATGACAACGCGCTCAATATCGAAGAGGAGATCGAACGGCTCGAGCGCAAGAGCCAGGACCTTACGGAGTCCATCTTCGCCAAGCTCACCTCCTGGCAGATCTCCCAGCTTTCGCGACACCCCCAACGCCCCTACCTGCTGGACTACATCGAACGCGTTTTCGATGACTTTCAGGAGCTTCACGGAGACCGGACCTTTGCCGACGACCATGCCATCGTCGGTGGCCTCGGGCGCCTCGACGGACGCTCGGTGATGATAGTCGGCCACCAGAAGGGCCGTGATACCAAGAGCAAGCTCTACCGCAACTTCGGCATGCCGCGACCGGAGGGTTATCGTAAGGCCCTGCGGCTGATGACCATGGCGGAGCGCTTCCGCCTGCCCCTCTTGACCTTCATCGACACCCCCGGTGCCTACCCCGGCGTCGGGGCGGAGGAGCGGGGACAGAGCGAGGCGATCGCCCGCAACCTGCAAGTTATGGCCCACCTACGCACGCCCATCCTGTGTACTGTCATCGGCGAAGGGGGCTCCGGCGGCGCCTTGGCCATCGGCGTAGGGGACCGGCTCCTGATGCTCCAATACAGCACCTATTCGGTGATCTCGCCGGAGGGCTGCGCCTCCATCCTCTGGAGGAACGCCGACAAGGCCCAGCTCGCCGCCGAGGCCATGGCCATTACCTCCGGCAAGCTCAAGGAATTGGGGCTGATCGAAGCTGTCGTTCCCGAACCCCGGGGCGGCGCTCATCGGGATCCGGACGCCGCGGCCGCCAACGTCAAGCAGGCCCTGCTCGGCTATCTGGACGAAATTCGGGACCAGGACATCGACCAGCTACTTACCCGACGCTACGAGCGGGTGCAGGGGTACGGGCGCTACAGCGAGTAGCTTCCGCTCGCTGCAGTGCCGGTCGGCGCCATGCCCACGCTCCTGCCTGAGCTTCTGCTGCCCCGTCTCACCGCCTTGCCCACGGCCCGGAAGGGTTGGGTCGCCTACAGCGGCGGCCTGGACTCTTCCGTGCTTCTCCACGCCCTGGCCACAATCCGCGACCGACTCCCCTTTGCCCTTTACGCCCTGCACCTCGATCATGGTCTACATCGGGACTCATGCACCTGGGCCGCGCACTGCGCCCGTATCTGCGCGCGGCTCGGGGTGCCGCTCCGAACCCGGCGCCTGGGTTTGGCCCCGGCGCGGGGTGAAAGCCTGGAGGCGGTAGCCCGGCAGGCGCGCTATGAGTCCATGGCGGAATTGCTGGAGTCAGACGATCTATTGCTCACGGCCCAGCACCGGGACGACCAGGCGGAGACCCTGCTGCTGGCCCTGCTGCGCGGCAGCGGTCCCGCGGGCCTGGCAGCCATGCCCCCGGTGGCCCCCCTGGGGCGCGGTCGGCTGGTAAGGCCCCTGCTGGAAATCGGCCGTGCCGGGCTCCTCGCTTACGCCCGGAGCCGGAAGCTCCACTGGTTGGAGGACCCGAGCAACCGGGACCTGGGATACGATCGGAATTTCCTCCGTCACTGCGTACTACCCCGGCTGGCGGGACGCTGGCCCGCCTGCGCAACCAGTCTCGCTAGGAGCGCGGCCCATTGCGCGGAGGCCCAGGCGATTATCGACCCCATTGCCCAAGACGCGGTGCTCGAAATCGCGGGACGACGACCCGGTACCCTTTCGATCGCGCGCCTGCTGGATCTGGAATTGCCGTTGCGCAAAGCCGTGCTGCGCCAATGGTTCCGCGGCCAGGGTCGAGTCCCGCCGGATGCCGGAAGGCTTGGCCGCATTCTCAATGAGGTGGTAACCGCCCGCCCGGATGCCAATCCGCTGGTTGCCTGGCCGGGATGCGAGGTACGCCGCTACCGGGACGACCTGTTCGCCATGGCGCCCCTACCCTCAGCGCCCGCGCCGGGCCCAATCCATTGGTGCAAGGGCCTCCTTACACTCCCGGACGGGCTCGGATGCCTGAAGTTTCTCGCCGCCGACGGACGGGACCTGAACCTTCGGGAGGTGTTCACGCACGGGCTGGAGATCCGCTTCGGCGTAACCGGCCTTTTCTGCCGACGTGCGCGGGGAGGGCGGCGGCGGTCCCTGAAGAAGCTGCATCAGGAGCAAGGCGTGCCGCCTTGGATACGCGCCTATATCCCCTTGATCTTTGCACAGGGCGATCTGGTCGCGGTGGGCAATCTCCGGATTTGCTATCCAAAAGACGGGGCGTGGGAGCAAGAATTTCGGATCAGGTGGAAATCGGAGCTGGGTTGTTGGCCGGCATTCACCATGCTCGACGTTGACCTCGCAGATAGTGGTTAGGCGGTTTCCGTCAGATGAAATACCATCCTGTTGGTCTTTTCGTCCGTCTTCCGGGTTGTGGCAACTGTTACAGCGTCCACTGTGCGCCGGTTGCCGCGCCTTGAATACGAACGAAAATCCGACCCAATCCGGTACACCATTTTCCGGCAATCGCCTTAAATTTCAAAGGGCGGTCCGAATCGATCACTTCGTTCAGATCTTCCGTTTTCTATGCTTCCAGTAACCCGGCCTGTGATGAAGATTCATCACGGCGACAACGAATATTCCTTCCTGTTCTTCGGAATACAAAATGCCGTACGGGAATCGCTTTACCAAAACCCGTCTGATTTCATCTTCGAATACAGCCCACGCCTTTGAGATTCAACCGACCGTTGAATTATAGCTTCTAATAATCGATTGCCTTGTTGATCTTCCTCCGCCTCCGAATGAAACGAAAAGATCATTTATCCAATCTCTTCCGACCTCTTCCAAATTCTTTCAAATACTTCCTGGCCTGGTATGGCTTCCACCGCCCCCTCTCATTTCAATAAGCTGTCGTTTCGCAACCGCCGTCCACTTCTTATCTATCTCCAATTCCGGCTGATTGAAGCTGCGCAGCAATAAATCAACTACCCAAACACGTTCTTCCACCGGAAACGTTACTGCCTCGTCAATCAGATCTTTTGTGTTCATTTCATTACCTCACGAATAAGCGATTACCTACTGCGCTTGCTCGGCGCTGAGATGAATCGCAAGCACGGTTAGGCCCGCGCCTGCCGGAGGGCCGCCGCGGCCACGGCCGACGGCAGGAGGCCGGCAGCAACTTCCTAATCGAAAAGAAAGGGACCTATATACATAACTAGCCAGAACTAAA
>Ga0209052_1000059_pt1 | contig 60596 bp, 49 predicted proteins | sample WorMetHEROISLAND_2_FD_187409 | JGI IMG/M metagenome (GOLD analysis project Ga0209052, IMG submission 187409) | Marine gutless worms symbiont microbial communities from Max Planck institute for Marine Microbiology, Germany - Olavius sp. 4 HERON... | ecosystem: Host-associated > Annelida >...
TGCTCAAGGTACGCCTCATGTTCTGGGAACAGTGTGAAGATTGGGAACAAATTCATCAGATTACCCTCCTTGATTGAAACTCTAGGATAGAGTTTTATAGTCGTTAAGCCCGTAACTACTAATTGCCAAACTTTTCATCTACACCTGTAAAGATCCCGTTGACGACAGCGCGTAATTCAACGGAGCACCGATGCCCTCCAGACTTGGCCGGTGGTAACATGGGTTCAATGATTGATCAGTGCTGATCGGTCAAGTCACGGGGGTAGGCTTGTCTATTCATAGCTAGAATGATAACCGAGCATAACTTTTCATACACCCTCTTAGATTCAATCATCATAGAGGAAAACTGGGGTGGTGGTATTTAACTGGTAAAAGGTAGGTTGGACCGCTGTGCGGCCCGGTAGACCTGGACTCTCAACCACGCTATCAGTTAAAAATTTACCACTACCGACTCATACAGATAGTCCGGCAACAGCAAGGAATCCAAAATGGCATACGAAAAGTTACGCATCCCCTCCGAAGGCGAGAAGATCACCGTTGGCGCGGACTATTCCCTGCAGGTACCGGACCATCCCATCATCTCGTACATCGAGGGTGACGGTATCGGAATCGATGTCATGCCGGTCATGCGGAAGGTCGTAGACGCCGCGGTGGAGAGAGCCTATGGGGACCGTAAGCAAATCCGATGGATGGAGATCTATGCCGGCGAGAAAGCCACGCGTATCTATGGCGAAGATGTCTGGCTGCCGCAAGATACCCTGAACGCCGTGCGCGAATTCGTGGTGTCCATCAAAGGACCGCTGACGACCCCGGTAGGCGGTGGCATCCGCTCTTTGAACGTGACCCTGCGCCAGGAGCTAGATCTCTACGTCTGCCTGCGCCCGGTGCGCTATTTTCAGGGTACGCCCAGTCCGCTCCGGGAGCCGGAGCACACGGATATGGTCATCTTCCGCGAGAACTCCGAAGATATCTATGCGGGCGTGGAGTGGCCGGCTGGCAGCGAGTCGGCACGGAAGGTCATCGATTTCCTGCAGCGCGAGATGGGCGTAACCAAGATCCGCTTCCCCGGGACCTCGGGTATCGGGGTCAAGCCTGTCTCCTCGGAGGGAACGTCGCGGCTGGTGCGCAAGGCGATCCGGTACGCCATCGATAATGGCCGCGACTCCGTGACCCTGGTGCACAAGGGCAATATCATGAAATTCACGGAGGGGGCCTTCAAGTCCTGGGGCTACGAGCTGGCCAAAACGGAGTTCGGTGCCGCGGAGATCGGTGTCGGCCCCTGGTGCCGCCTGACCAATCCCAAGACCGGCGGCGAGATCATCATTAAGGACGTGATTGCTGATGCCTTCCTGCAACAGATCCTGTTGCGCCCTAAGGAATACGATGTGATCGCTACCCTGAATCTGAACGGCGACTACATCTCCGATGCACTGGCCGCTCAGGTTGGGGGCATCGGCCTGGCGCCGGGCGCTAACCTCTCCGATACCGTGGCCATGTTTGAGGCTACTCATGGAACCGCGCCGAGGTACGCCGGCAAGGACCAGGTGAATCCGAGCTCGATCATCCTGTCCGCCGAGATGATGCTGCGCCATCTGGGGTGGACTGAGGCGGCGGAGCTCATCATCAAAGGGGTCGAGGAGGCCATTATGGCCAAGACGGTAACCCATGATTTGGAACGACTCATGGCGGGGGCGACCAAGCTGAGCTCATCCGGGTTCGGGGACGCGGTTATCGCCAAGATGTCCGATTGAACCGCACGGACGCAGAAAATACCCGGGATTGAAACCTGCCTGCCGACGAGGCCGGTAGCCCCCCATCTCGCCAAGCGTCCTGCCGGGCATCCGTGGGAGCGACCAAATCTGGATTTCATTACCTTGTGTCCAGCATCGTGTTGCGTTACGCCGCATTTAACGTCGTGCTTCTTGAGGTAGTTTCCCCGCGCGGTCAACGCAACTACCGGCTCCGCGTCTCTGCGATGCGATTCTGTCTCCTTAGTTACATCACGGTTCCGCCTTCCATGAGGCAGCACGGTCAGATCACCCGGTTTACGTGGGATGCATGTAAGCCCTTAGGTCCCTGGCTGATCTCGAACTCTACCTTCTGTCCTTCCTTTAGGGTCTTGTAACCGCCCATGTTGATGGCTGAGAAGTGGACGAAGACATCTTCGTCCTGTCCGTCGGGCTTGACGAATCCATACCCTTTTGCATTATTGAACCATTTCACGCTACCGGTCACCATCAGCTGCACTCCTCCGGGGTTTTGCCGGGACTTTCTCCGGCAAGTATTGCATTGTTGTCTGGCGCGGTTACCTGAGATAGCTAGGCCGCGCCTTATTTTCAAAGTATAGTAATCTGATTTCATTGGTCAAATCTGGGGTATTCCTAGCCAGGGTTTCCAAAAACTGGGGCTCGGGAGGAATCAATCCGGTGCTCGGCGATCAAATACCTCGGCCCTGGGGCGACAAGCGTCCAAGGGGCCCAGAGGCTAGAGCCTGGGGTGCCCCGGTGATTAACCACCACGGCAATCCGTTCCACTTTATCACTGGAATCGAAGCATTATGAGTGGGCAAGATCCCGACCAAGCCTATGAATCCGATCTTTCGGTACAGGAGGCCAGGTCTGAGCTGAAGCGGCCGCCCATGTATAAGGTACTGCTTCTCAATGACGACTACACTCCGATGGAGTTCGTCGTTATAGTGCTCGAGACCTTTTTCCGCATGGATCGGGAGCAGGCCACCCGAATCATGCTGCATGTACACACGCAGGGGGTCGGCTTGTGCGGTGTTTACACTCGAGATATCGCGGAGACCAAGGTATCGCAGGTCAATGATTATTCCCGCAGCCATCAATATCCGCTGATGTGCACGATGGAGGAAACTTGAGAGGGTGTCGTATAAAGTAGGGGCGACCGGCCGGTCGCCTACACTTGGTTTCGGTTTCCTCTGGAGGCCCCTGAAAAACCGATGAACAATGATTAGTAAAGAGCTCAATTATTCGTTGAATCAGGCTTTTGAGCAGGCCCGCAGGAAACACCATGAGTACATGACCGTCGAACACCTGTTGTTGTCCCTACTGGACAACCCTTCTGCGATCATCGTACTGAGGGCCTGTGGCGCCGAGCCCGACCGGTTGCGCCGGGAGCTCTCCACGTTCATCGATGAGAACACGCCGTTACTCTCCGATGAGGACAGGCATGAGACCCAGCCCACCCTGGGCTTCCAGCGGGTCTTGCGGCGGGCTCTCTATCACGTTCAGGCGGCGGGCAAGAGGGAGGTGACGGGCGCCAACGTGCTGGTAGCCCTGTTCAGTGAGCAGGACTCGCAGGCCGTGTACCTGCTCAATCGGCAGGACATCACGCGGCTGGACGTGCTCAAATTCATCTCCCATGGGATCTCGAAGGTGCTGGGAGAGGGGCGGGATGGAGAAGGCGAGGGCGAATCGGACCCGGTCCGCGAGGAGGGGTGGGAGAGTGCCAGTCCCCTGGAGAACTTTTCCTGCAATCTCAACGAGTTGGCGAGCCAGGGACGGATCGATCCCCTGATTGGCCGTCGCTCCGAGGTCGAGCGGACCATCCAGATCCTGTGCCGCAGGCACAAGAACAACCCCTTGCTGGTCGGGGAGGCCGGCGTCGGCAAGACGGCAATCGCCGAGGGGCTGGCCAAGAAGATCGTGGACAGTGACGTACCGGAGGTGTTGGCAGAAGCCACTGTCTATCGGTTGGACCTGGGCGCCCTGGTAGCCGGGACCAAGTATCGGGGGGATTTCGAGAAACGGTTGAAAGTGGTGCTGGCCCAGCTGCGGCAGCTACCGCATGCCGTGCTCTTCATCGACGAGATCCACACCGTCATCGGCGCGGGAGCAGCCTCGGGCAACGTGATGGATGCCTCCAATCTCATCAAGCCGGTGCTTACTTCCGGTGAGCTTCGTTGCATCGGCTCCACCACCTATCAGGAGTTCCGCGGCATCTTCGAGAAGGACCGGGCCCTGGCGCGGCGCTTTCAGAAGATCGACATCGACGAGCCGAGCGTAGATGAGACAGTCGAGATCCTCAAAGGGCTCAAGACCCGTTTCGAGGGACACCACCAGGTCAGATACACCCGGCCAGCGTTGCGGGCTGCTGTCGAGCTGGCGGCGAAATACATCAACGACCGCCATCTGCCGGACAAGGCCATCGACGTGATTGACGAGGCCGGCGCCAATGTGCAGCTGCGGCCCAAGGCCAAACGCAAGAAGCGGATCGAGGTCACCGACGTGGAGGCCGTCGTCTCCAGGATTGCGCGCATACCACCCAGGCAGGTCTCCCTCTCCGACACGGACGCCCTCAAAAACTTGGATCGAGACCTCAAGCTGGTGGTCTTCGGTCAGGACCAGGCCATCGAGGTGCTGACCTCCGCTATCCGCATGAGCCGTTCCGGTCTCGGCCCCGAAGGGAGGCCCATCGGGTCTTTCCTGTTCACCGGGCCGACGGGGGTGGGTAAGACCGAAGTGACGCGCCAGCTCGCGCGCATCCTCGGCGTGGCGTTGATACGGTTCGATATGTCGGAATACATGGAGCGCCACACGGTTTCGCGCCTCATCGGCGCGCCTCCGGGCTATGTGGGCTTCGACCAGGGCGGCTTGCTGACGGAGGAAATCAACAAGCACCCCCATGCGGTCCTGCTGCTCGACGAGATCGAGAAGGCCCACCCGGACGTATTCAATCTGCTGCTCCAGGTCATGGACCACGGTACCTTGACGGACAACAATAGCCGCAAGGCCGATTTCCGCAACGCCGTTCTGGTGATGACCACCAATGCCGGCGCGGAGGAGACCAGCCGACGCTCTATCGGCTTTACTGAGCAAGACCATTCCAGCGATGGGTTGGAGGTCCTGAAGCGATTCTTTACACCGGAGTTCCGCAATCGGCTCGACGCCGTGGTTCAATTCGCCGCCCTGGAGGTGGCCACCGTGGCCGGCATAGTCGACAAGTTCATTTTCGAGCTGGAGCAGCAGCTCGTCGAGAAGAAGGTGACCTTGAGCCTGGATGCCGCCGCCCGGGACTGGCTGGCCGAGAAGGGCTATGACCTGCGTATGGGCGCCCGGCCCATGGTCCGGGTTATCCAGAACTACATCAAAAAGCCGTTGGCCAACGAGATCCTGTTCGGGTCACTGACGCACGGGGGTTCGATACGGATCTATGTCAAGGATGGGAACCTGGCCTTCGAATATGGAGATCGGGCACTCACGTGAGCCGCGGACACGCTGAAGAGTGTTCGTGGTGGCGGTAAATTTTAACTGATAGCGTGGTTGATCACCCAGGTCTACCGGGCCGCACAGCGGCCCAACCTGCTTTACTACTACCCCATAAAAAACCCCCGGGCACCTCCCGCGGTGCCCGGATTTTTCAAGCCTTCAAAAGCTGTCGAGGGTTACTTGAACAGCTTGGACTTGTCCACCAGGTCCGTGTGCGCCCGCTTGAAGCAGGTCCACTGCTTGGATTCTCTGTCATAGATGGAGTTCACGAAGCAGTGCCAGTTGTCCTCATCGACCTTGTTGTGGTCCATCCGATAGTAGAAGCCCGGATAGCGGGATTCCTCACGGAACTGGATGTGCTTCATGTGGGCTTCTGCGGTGAGGATGCGGTGGTAGTTCTCCCAAGCGCGCAGCAGCTCGTGCAGGTCCTTGGCTCGCATCTTCAGGGAGTCTTCCTTGAGCATCTCCAGCTTTTTTTCCGCCAATTCCAACATGTTGGCGTTGGTGGTGTAGTAGGTCGCCACGCCGGCCACGTACTCATCCATGATCTTCTGCAGACGGAACTGCAGCATCCGCGGGGTGATATAGTTGGGGTTGATATCGATCGCGGTGGAGTAGTCCTTGTGCTCCAGGAAGTTGCGGACCGGGCGGTAGATCTCCTCGATGAGGGTATCCACGTCGGTATCCAGTTCGGACTTCAGGTCCTTGTTGTCCATGACGAACTTGACCATGGCCTTGGCCGCGAGCCGGCCCTCGGCGTGGGAGCCGGAGGAGAACTTGTGCCCGGAGGCGCCGACGCCGTCACCGGCGGTGAACAGGCCCTTGACCGTGGTCATGCCGCGATAGCCCCAGCTCCAGCCGGAAGGCAGGTGCCCGGGTATGCCGGACTCTTTCTCTTCGGTAGGCGAACCCACATCCTCGGGACCCGAGACCCAGATGCCGCAGCAGCCGGAGTGGGAACCGAGCAGGTAAGGCTCGGTGGGCATGAGCTCGGAGTTATTCTTCTCCGGCTCGATGTTTTCGCCCGCCCAGATGCCGCACTGGCCGATGCACATATCGAGGAAGTCTTCCCAGGCCTCGGCCTCCAGGTGCTTGACCTCACGGGGCGACAGGGTCTCGCGCAGCTTGCCCAAGGCGGTGACCGTGTCCATCCAGATGGGACCGCGGCCTTCGCGCATTTCCTTGAGCATCAGATGGTTACGCAGGCAGGAGGCCGGAACGGCGGCCTGGCCATAAGGGGGATAGTCGTTTAGCAGCTCCTTGTTGCGCTGCATGTAGACTTCGCCGAAACCGTTGGTGGCCTGGGACTTGAAGAGCAGGAACCAAGCACCCACCGGGCCGTAGCCGTCCTTGAAACGGGTCGGTACGAAGCGGTTCTCCATCATGGTCATCTCGGCGCCGGCCTCGGCGGCCATAGCGTAGGTGGAGCCGGCGTTCCATACCGGGTACCAGGCGCGGCCCTGGCCTTCGCCTACCGACCGGGGCCGGAAGATGTTCACGCAGCCGCCGGCGACCAGTAGGCAAGCCTTGAACTTGTAGACGAATAGCTTGTGCTCGCGTACCGAGAAGCCAACCGCCCCGGCGACGCGGTTCTTGTCGTTCTTGTCGTTCACCAGCTTGACGATAAAGACCCGCTCCTGGATGCGGTCGGTGCCCAGGGCCTTCTTGGCGGCCTCGGCGACGATCCATTTGTAGGACTCGCCGTTGATCATGATCTGCCACTTACCGGACCGCACCGGCTTACCGCCGTCCTTCAAGGGGGGCATGCCCTTGGAGCCGTCATGGCGTTCGCCGTTCTCGTCGGTCTTCCAAATCGGCAGGCCCCACTCCTCGAACAGGTGCACAGACTCGTCGACGTGGCGGCCCACGTCATAGGCCAGGTCGTCGCGGGTGATGCCCATCAGGTCGTTGGAGACCATGCGGGCGTAATCGGCGGGGTCCTGCTCGCTGCCGATGTAGGTGTTGATGGCGGACAGACCCTGGGCCACGGCGCCGGAGCGATCCATGGCGGCCTTGTCGACCACTTTTACCTTGATGTCGTCACCAGCAGCCTTGACCCAGGGGCCGATCTCGTAAGCGGCGCCGCAGGCCGCCATACCGCCGCCGATGATGAGGATGTCGACCTCTTCTTGGACGACCTCGGGTTTTCCGAATTCTCCGGCCATTCTGTTACCTCGTTGAATCTCTGATCTGATAATCTGATTTGATTTGGAGTCGACTTCAGGGGCTTACTTTATTGATCAGCTCGCTGGAATCGCCGGTGCGGAAGCCATTGACCTGCACGAAGAAGCCGGGCTCCGTAATCCTGGAAATGTTGGCCTCCGGCTTACCGCCGTAGGGATCTATGGAGCCCTCCGGGGTGGTGCGGATCGGAAACTTGAAGCGCTTTAGGGTGCCGTTGCGGAATTTGATGGTCCACATGATGGAATCGGTACCGCGCAGGGGCTGCACAGAGGCGCCCAAGGGCACGATGTCCGCGTAGGGACGGGCCTCGATGGCCTGCTGCGGGCAGATCTTGATGCAGGAGTAGCACTCCCAGCACTGCTCGGGCTCCTGGTTGTAGGACTTCATGGCATGACCCGTCTCGGCCCCGTCCTTGTCGAGCTTCATCAGGTCATGGGGGCAGATGTACATGCAAGCGGTCTTGTCCTGGCCTTTGCAGCCATCGCACTTCTCAGTACGCACGAAAGTTGGCATGGTGCATTCTCTCCTAAGTGTTTCACTGCGGTGTAGCCGCCGCGATGGATAATACCCGGCGACCTGTGGCTTCCCGTGGACCCAAGCCTGCCGATAGTCTTCGATAGCTCCCGTTCCTGGCGCTGCGGCCGGCCTGCCGTCCCTGAAGCACGTTGTACGCGTTTCGACCCGGGTCCTTGAGACCCTACATCCCAGCCGGGACCTGCCGCTTGAGTATAAAAAGGTAATGATATGCCCGTAAATGCGTCAAAACAGTTTTATAGTGTTTATTATAAATTATATTTATAACGGGAATCGAATATCCTTGTTCTAGCCTAGAGATTCCGGCGCTTCGTGCCGGTGCGAAGGACGCGGGCACGGGCCCCGGTGGCCGAGCGTTCCGTCCTAATACTTAAGTTAGGATCAATACCTGCGGAAGTAGAGCCTATGCGAAAACACAGGCTCATCAGGAGATCGCTCGTCGGTCTGGGGGCCGCGATCGGACTGGGGCTGTCCGGTGTCCTGACGGCGGCGGATACCACCTTATTTAAGGTGGATATCATCCACTCGCTGTCCGGGACCATGGCCATCAGCGAGACACCTTATAGTGTAAGTACCATGCTGATGCTCATCGACGAGCAGAACAGGAAGGGCGGTGTGCTGGGCAAGCCGCTGTAGGCGGTAGTCGTAAATCCGACCTCCGACTTGCCCCTGTTCGCCGAAAGGCCCGTGAGCTGCTCGAGCAGGAGAAGGTCGCGACGGTGTTCGGCTGTTGGGCCTCGATCTCCCGCAAATCCGCGCTCCCGGTGCTCGAAGAGCTCGACAGCCTGCTCTTCTACCCGGTCCAGTATGAGAGGGTGTCGCAAAAAGGGCACGGCACGCTGTGCCCCTACTCAGAAACGGGGTATCGCGGTATTTCGCATCTAATATTTTCAATTACCTGCAGCGTTTAGAAATGGTAGTCCATACCTGAACACGGATCGGGCGTTACCTTTTACGACACCCTAGCTATGATGGTGAAGAACCCTCCGGGAATGTCTTCTACACGGGTGCCGCCCCCAATCAGCAGGCCATCCCGGCGGTCGACTACCAAAGAGATTCTGGGTGAGTAGTGGTTAATTTGTTTGCAATTACAATAGTTGGCAATAACTCCGTCGCACGAAGCGCGCTAAATGCTGCTGCAAGGTATTATTCCAGCGCTCAACCTGGGACATTTTTTTACTGTTTCTTTGCCGACAGGAAAATGCTGCTCAAAATTCCATGACTCCGTTCGATCCCACACATGCTCGATCGTTCTTGATAAGCTTTTGTAATATGCTCTTTCTCTTCCTCCATGTGGCGATCATGAGGTTCAAATATGCCATAGGCACCACAGATTCTATAATGATATTGCTGGTTCCCACACGCATTCTCGCCGTTCTTGATCACCGCTTTACTATGACGTTTGCTACAAGCATGTACTTTCTTTTCAAGAATCATGACCAAAAATTCTTTGGTTGAATTTGCAAATAATCACCATACTATATCATTATAATAATTGGCCGTTTACTTCCAGGCGATCCCTGGTCCAGGCTCCTCTCCGGCTCCAGGTGGGACAACATCGACGATCGAGCCCGTCCATCTCCCGCGGCAGCCGCAACTCCGGGCAGTGCCCAGGATAGTGATTGCGCTCCCCATCCGGGCGCGGGCCTCTCCCGCGCCCGGATGGGCCGCGAATCTCGAATAAAGGTTGTGCAACCTACTCTACGGTAAGCACCAATTTGCCCTGGGTGTGGCCCTCCTCGATCCGGTTATGGGCAGCGGCGGCTTGCTCGAGCGGGAAGGTTTCGGAGACCCGGATGCGGAGCTCGCCGGAATCGATCCACTCGGCATAGCGGCGCAGGATCTCCCCCTGGTGCGCGCGCGCGGCGGGTTGTTCGTGTAGCATCGGCGTCAACATCAGCTCGAAGCCGATGCGCAGATTGCGGTTGCGGACCTCCTTCCAGTCCTGATCCGGGCCCGGCTGCAGGATAGTAACCAGATTGCCGTAATGGGCCATGGCCAGTACGGTTTGGGCGAAGACCGCTGGGCCGACGGTGTCGAGCGCCACATCCACGCCCTTGCCCTCAGTCCAATCCATGACCGCCGCGACCGGATCTTCCTCCCGGTAGTTGATCACGCATTCGGCACCGAGCGTCCGTACCAGCTCCGCCTTCTGCGGATCGCTGACCGTGGCGCACACCCTGGCACCGGCCAGCCGCGCCAGCTGGATCGCCACATGCCCGACTCCCCCGGCGCCGGCATGAATCAGCACCCGCTTGCCCGAGGCCAAGTCGGCACGGTCGTAGAGGGCCTCCCAGGCCGTAATCAAGACTAGGGGGGCCGCGGCGGCATGGATGAAATCGAGGGTATGGGGTTTCGGCTGGGCGATGTCCTCGTCCACCAGGGCATACTCCGCATAGTTACCCTCGGGTCCGCCCAGACCCCCATGACAGAACCAGACCGGGTCACCGGGCCTGAAACGTGAGACCCGCTCGCCGACGGCCTCCACCACACCGGCGCCGTCGCAACCGAGCACCGCCGGCAGACCATCCGGCACCAACACCCCGCGCGCGCGAAGCTTGGCATCGACGGGATTGATCCCGGCCGCCTTCAGGCGTACCAACAGGCCGGTGGGTGAAGAGAGCGCCGGTACCGCCCGTTCGGTCAGGGTCAGGACCTCGGGTCCGCCGGTCTCGCACATTTCGATCACTTTCATTAGTCTTGCCTCCATCGCTATGCTTTATACTTTAAAAGATGGGTATTGCCCCCTGAACCTTAAGAAATAATGGCGTCGCAGGGCGCGACCTGACAACCCTTATGCAAAACCCCGATCGAGAGAGACACCATGCTAATCGAACACTGGGCCCCGGCGCGTGACGGCGAACTCACCGAGGCCAACATGCGCCGTAAGCTCCAGGCCCGAGGCTACACCGTCAGCAAGTACGTCTATCCTCCGGGAACGCGCTTCCCGGAGCACGACCACGGGGTCGACAAGATCGACGGCGTTCTCTCAGGACGCTTCCGCATGGCCCTGCAAGGGGACAGCGCCATATTGGAAGCAGGTGACTTGTTGGCGGTTCCGAAACAGGTCCTCCATAGCGCGGAAGTGGTGGGGAACGAACCCGTGGTCAGCCTGGACGCGATACGGACCCCATGATTGGGCCGGCCCTGCTCGATAGCTTTGGGAGATGCTGGAACAGCAGTGCCCAAATACTGAACCATTCTCATGGCGACCACGGCGCATAATCGCCGGCAGGATTAGGGGCGGTTTGACCCTGCCGGACCGCACCCATATACTCGTAAGCTTGCGTAAATCCTCGGTAGCTCAGTCGGTAGAGCGGGTGACTGTTAATCACTAGGTCGGAGGTTCGAGTCCTCTCCGGGGAGCCAATAAAAACAAGTGGTTAGGTTGTCGCCTAACCCCTTTATCTGGCGACTACTGCTGGACCCAAGGACAACCACCCCGGCGCAACCCCGGCCAAGCTCGCGGCGAGGGCCGTGGGTGGGGGTTGGTGGTGATCCCAGGGTTTGGACCCAAGAGAACCGAGTAAGGATACCGGCTTCAACGACCTGCACCGGGCGCAAGGGCTAAAACCCGTCAATTAAGTTGTTGCGGTCCGATGTAATTTTGGGTCTAGATAACTTTGACACTACAACTTCATGCTAATGCATATGTTATGCAAGGAAAAAACGGGTATTTCAGGCGTTCACACCTTGGGCAACGCGCGGAGATCCCTGCGTTTCGAGCAACGGCTGGTGCTGCGCCAGTGGTTGCTCGGGCTGTTCGGCGTAGGCAGCTTCGAGCGCTTGACCGCCAACCTGAAGGCCCCGGAGTACGAAGGGTTTGATGAGAACAACATCACCCGCTTCCACCGCAATCTGAAACTCCTGTTCGACTTCGACTGGCCGGGGCTGCCCCCCCGAACTGCTCCTGGCCTACGACCGGGACATCGTGCGCCACTGGCGGCGGATCACGGAGCGGAGGAATCACGCGGGGCCGTACCTCTATCCGGAGTATTTCCAGTACCTGGCGTTGCTCTGCGCTGAGATCTATCTCGATCGGTACTTCCGGGACCGGGACGGGCTGCTCGCGCGGCTGAACGACTATCTGGATGCCTTCAATCGGGGCGCGTATCTTGTTCCGGGGTTGCCCGAAGGGCCGGTGGCGGAGGCAGACCGTATCGAGCCGTATACGCAGCGAGACCTGAACAAGCTGGCCTTCTAGATGGCGACCGGAAGCGGCACGGCGACCAGCTAGTGAACCGGATCATCCTGCTCACGCCCAACGAGGGACTCTCGTACCAGCATCCGAGGGGGCCTGGTCCTGGTGGACGAGGGGCATCGCGGCACCAGCGGCGCCCAGACCGGCGCCTGGATGCGTAAGCGGAACCAGCTGTGCGAGAAGGGATTCTCGTTCGAGTACTCCGCTACCTTCGGCCAGGCCATGAAGGCCAGCGGGAGCCGCGCGCTGGAGCAGGTCTACGCCAAATGCATTCTGTTCGACCACTCGCACAAGTATTTCTCAAGGAGACGGCTACGGCAAGAATTACCGCATCCTGAACCTGGCCGACGACTCGGACGAGAAGGTGCCTCGGCAGTACCTGACCGCCTGCCTCTTCTCCTTCTATCAGCAGCTGAAGCTCTACCGGGACCAGGCCGGCGCGTTCCGGCCCTTCCTCTTGGAGCGCTTCCTCTGGGTCTTCGTGGGCGGCAGCGTCAACGCGGTCCGCACCCGGAACCGGCAGAAGGTCTCCGGCGTCATGGGTATTCTGCTGTCCCTGGCGACCTTCGTGCGGAAGCGCGACGGGAGCACCGCAATCATCGCGCGTTCGTGGGCGGCAGCGTCAACGCGGTCCGCACCCGGAACCGGCAGAAGGTCTCCGACGTCATGGGTATTCTGCTGTCCCTGGCGACCTTCGTGCGGAAGCGCGACGGGAGCACCGCAATCATCGCGCGGCTGCTCGCCGGGCGCTCGGGCCTCCTCGACGCCAAGGGGCGGGGGCTCTTCCAGGGGGCGTTCCGGTATCTGAACACCCTTCCCCTTACCCTCGGCAGATCTTCGACGACATCCTGCGCGTGCTCTTCAATGCCCCCGCCACGGCCGCGCTGCACGTGGAGAACCTCAAGGGTACGGACGGCAAGATCGCGCTCCGGTTGGGTGACAACGCGGCCTTCGGCCTGATCAATGTCGGCGACGCCTCGGCCCTATGCAAGCTCTGCGGCGATCAGGCGGAGCTGATCGTGACAGATAAGGCGCTCTCGGACCCACTCTTCCGCGCCCTCGATAACGAGGTGTCCACCGTCAATATCCTGATCGGCTTCAGGAAGTGCTGGTCGAGCTGGCGGGTCGGCACCATGGGTTTGATGAACATCGGGCGCAACGAGGGCTCGCAGATCATTCAGCTCTTCGGTCGCGGCGTCCGGCTCAAGGGAAAGGACTTCTTGCTCAAGCGCAGCCGGAGGCTGGAGGGGCCCGGCCGCGCCCGAGAATATTGAGACCCTGGAGACGCTCCACATCTTTGGCATCCGCGCGGACTACATGCGCCGGTTCAAGGAATACCTTGAGGACGAGGGCTGACCGGCGAACGAGGGCCGGACCGAGCTCGTGCTCTCGGTCGTCAAAACCTGGGTAGCAGGAAGCTGAAGATAGTTCGTCTTCGGGACGGCATCGACTTCAAAAAGGACGGCCCCAAGCTCGCCTTGGACGCGCCGCCCGAATATCTCATTCGGTATCCGGTCGTGGTGGACTGGTATCCTAGGCTACAGGCCATGGCCAGCGGCGCCGGTCGAACGCAGGGGCAAGCGACGGAACCTGAGCGCGGCTTCTTCGAGGAGGCACAGCTGGCGTTCCTCGATTTCGACACCATCTACTTCGAGCTGCAGCGGTTCAAAAACGAGCGCGCCTGGCACAACCTCAACGTACTTGGAGCAGAGCGTCATCACTTAATCTGCGAGACTACCGATTTACGTATGTTCCGAGTGTTCCGTGGTTTATGACGTCGGGCACGGGAAATCTATAATGATGCGATGCGCGCGGAGAGCGCGTGCGCCGACTCGCAAGCTCGGAACCACTGCGCTCACCGTAACCTTAGGTATGTTCTGTTTCTATAGAGAACGCCAAGGAAGATTATCAAGGGAGTTGATGAAGAGTATCTGGGAAGCCGTCTCTTCCTATGCCCTATGCCCACCCGAGCCGCTTCCATGCTAAGACCTGTTTCAGCGGAGGTTATTATTCGGTGGCCCTGCCGATTCCGTCGGTTCAAGGCCCCGTGGGTGATCCCCAGGGGCCTTATTGTGATTGCCGTTCCTTGCGAGCTAACCGGATTCGGATTTGTCACCGGGTCCGGTACGCACCGCCGTCGAATCAGTCGGGGCCGCCTTCGCAACCGGTTTGGCCCCGGCGTCGTCCAGAATGTTCTCCAGCGGATTACTCCGGGCCTGTTTGTCTAGGATCTCCTGGAGCTCCTGCGCCTTGGTTTCCCGATCGATCTCTTCTTTCAGCGAACTCAGCATGCGGCGACCGCGCCCGACCCACAATCCCGCGGTGCGCGCAACCTTGGGCAGGCGCTCGGGTCCTACCACCAGTAGCAGGATCAAGCCGATGAGGGCAAGCTCCCAGAATCCGATGTCGAACATAGGCCGATCCTGGTACAGATGTTCTCGACTACCGATAACATAAGAGCGAGCAGGATTTTCGCGGAAGATTTAGCCGCAAATCAACGCAAATGGACGCAAATAGAGTAAAGAATGGTCGATTATGGCAGGGCGAGCGCGAATCCATCAGACCGAAAACAAAACCTTGGCGGAATCGTTCGGGAGTCGGTTAAGCAAGGCAACCAGCTGGTAAGCGCGGGCTTACCCGCTCTTTCGGGCATTGGGCCAACTGCGCAAGCGCAGGCAAGCTCGCGCCTATCGCGTCGATCATGGCGAACCGATTGCGACCGATTGGCGTTGATTCACGTTCATTGGCGGCAAAAATAATTCTCGCCGGAAGAACCGGATAGATGTTGTCGGTACTCGGGCACCGCCGTACAAGGTGCTTCAGGTTTTCTCCTTGTCCGCCATCGCGGCGGAGGTGACTTTGTCGCCCTCGGTGCCGTGCTTAACGGCCTCTTCCCCGAGCTGCTTGGGTTCGGGATTCCCCCGCTCGTGCTCCGCCATGGCACTGCGAAAACCCTTTACCGCATTGCCCAGATCTGAACCAATACTCTTCAGTCGCTTGGTGCCGAAGAGCAGCAGCACGATCACCAATATGATCAACAGTTGCCAGATGCTGATGCCACCCACTCCCATGATCTCGGTCTCCTCCGCCATTACCCCGCGGGGATGGTCGGTAGTCTGTTCTTGCTCCCGAGGCACCACCGGGCGCCGATTATCGGATCGTGACAGGGCGCACGAAGCACATGCCAAGGTATGAATTTCTCATCATACACTTAACCTGAGGTCTGCGCATACAGGCCGCGCGGACCTCGCATTGAATGTAGGTCGGGTTAGGCGCGCTGCCTGATCTCGAAGAACACAAATACCGTTAGAACGCGACGTAACCCGACACGACACTATCTCAGGTACCACCCAATAACGCCGGACAGCGCTGTTTTAGGGGACCGATTGCTTGATAGCCATTTATCATTCGGTTGTCCTGTCGGTTCCGTTTCGATGGCGATATTTATGCCAAACCGCGTTCGAGGGGCTGGCCGCACTGTCTGCACCGATAGATCTGCCCGGATCTGATTCGGTTGTGCCTGATGCTGGTCAGCCGGTGGGTGTAGCAGGCGCAGTGGTAGTCATGTCGGTGCAGGTGCCGGACCTGTGAGCCGTCTACGCGATAGTTGTGACAGCGTTTGGGCGCTGCGCCGAAGAGCGCCATGATCACGCGCCATTCGCACCCATGGGGAGGAACCTAGGGTCCGAACAGGCTGAAGGCTACCAGGTGTGCTGTCTCGTGAGGGACCGTTTGGGAAAGAAACGCCTCGGGGTGGCGCTCCAGCAGGCGTGCATTGTAGCGGATCAGGTAGTCGCTTCTGTCCGTAACGCGCACCTGTCCAGCTCTCGTCCCGCGCAGACCGAAGCGAACGCACGGCGTCGCGAGCCCAGCGTCGAGATGTCGCGCCGCCAGATCACGCAGCTTGGTGGTTAGCTGCTCGGCCAAGTACCGTAGGTTTTCGCTGTCTTTGGATTCTGTTCTCGATAGGTATGTATCGTCCGCCGTTTGCTTTTAAGGATAGTCCTGTGTTTCGCCTTATTTTTTACTCTCAGAGACATCCCAAACACGCCAAGGCAAGCCACAGCGCGCAGGGAATAGCGCGCTGTCTTGCCAAGCGGGGTACTGGTCCAGCGTCATGAGGGATCGGGGGGGACCGGTGGATTTTACGTTCCGCAACGACATCCTTATTCAGATAGGGGGACTTCTTCCCCGGTTGGTTGTTGCCACCAATCGTACAGGTTAGCGATTGGCACGGAAGCTGGCGACCGGTAGCTGGTAGCAACTTGTCAAGCGAAAAGAGCAAAGAGCATTGTACATGTCCGCCTCGATGCTTGGCCTTGCTCGCGACTGATGGAACAGGTAAACTCAGCCAAGTTAGGGAACGGCAGGATTTTGAAGTTCGGAACATGGAATCTGAACGCCACTAATGGCCCCGTGAACGGGGTTTTTTTGGCTTCCGGGCTGGGTAGGTAGGTGATCCGCGCGGCGGGAGTCTTCCGTTTAAAGTGGGCCTTGCGCCCATTTTTTGTTTGTGGCGAGAGTGGATGCGGCAGTTGGAAAACGAGTTGACGGGTCTGGTGAGGTCGGTAGTGGAGCCGATGGGCTATGAGCTCGTGGGGGTCGAGCGTTTCCGGCGCAGCGGGCAGGGTGTGGTGCTGCGCGTTTACATCGACCACCCGAACGGTGCCCGGACGCAGGGTATCACGTTGGACGATTGTGGCAGGGTCAGCCATCAGCTGAGTGGGGTGCTCGATGTGGAGGACCCGATTGCTAGCCATTATGATCTGGAGGTCTCTTCCCCTGGCCTGGACCGGCCATTGTTCACGGCCGAGCATTTTGAACGCTTTCAGGGCCAGAAGGTACGCATCAGGGCGGCGGTCGAGCTCGATGGTCGGCGCAACTTCGAGGGACGGATCGCCGGTCTGGAGCGGGCGTTGGTGCTGCTCAGGGTAGACAGCGAGGTCCGGGAGATTCCCCTGGCAATGATCGAATCCGCGCGCCTGGTGCCTGAATTCTGATTCGGGAATCTGGAATGAGCAAAGAAATCCTGTTGGTGATCGAGGCCGTTTCGAACGAGAAGGAAGTGCCGAGAGAGGTCATTTTCGAGGCTATGGAAGCGGCGTTGGCGTCCGCCACCCGCAGAAAGGCCGAAGGCGACATCGATGCCAGGGTTGCGATTGATCGTGAAAGCGGGGACTACGCTACTTTCCGCCGCTGGGAGGTGGTGGAGGACCCGGGGGAGGAGGGTCTGGAGGCGCCTGATCGCCAGTTTGCACTGACGATGGCGCGGGAGCGGGATCCATCCGTCGCGGTCGGCGGTTTTATCGAGGAGCCCATGGACTCGGTGCTCTTCGGACGCATCGCGGCGCAGACGGCGAAGCAGGTGATTGTGCAGAAGGTCCGGGAGGCCGAGCGCGCCAAGGTGGTCGAGGCCTATCGGGACCGCAAGGGACAGCTGGTTACGGGGGTCGTCAAGAAGGCCGACCGCGGCACCATCCTGCTGGATCTGGGCGGCAACGCGGAGGCCCTGGTACCACGGGAGCACATCATTCCCCGCGAGTCGGTGCGCCCCGGTGATCGGCTCCGCGCCTATCTCTTCGAGGTCCGCTCCGAGTCTAAGGGACCGCAGCTCTTCGTGAGCCGCACGGCTCCGGAGCTGATGGTCGAGTTGTTCAAGCTGGAGGTCCCGGAGGTCGGTGAGGATCTGATCGAGATTCTGGCCGCGGCCCGGGATCCGGGCTCCCGGGCCAAGATCGCGGTACGCGCGTTGGACGTGCGCATCGATCCGGTGGGGGCCTGCGTGGGCATGCGCGGCTCGCGGGTGCAGGCGGTCTCCAACGAGCTCAGCGGCGAGCGGGTCGACATCATCCTGTGGAACAATAATCCGGCGCAGTTCATCATCAATGCCATGTCCCCGGCGGACGTGGTTTCGATCATCGTCGACGAGGAAGCGCACAGCATGGATGTGGCGGTAAAGGAAGAGAATCTCTCCCAGGCCATCGGCCGCGGCGGTCAGAACGTGCGCCTTGCCAGCCAACTGACCGGTTGGGAGCTCAATGTGATGAACGAGGAGGAGGCCGCCGTCAAGAGCGAGCAGGAGGCCGGGTGCCTGGTGGAGGACTTCATGGAGCAGCTCGGGGTGGATGAAGATGTGGCGACCGTGCTGGTGGAGGAGGGTTTCTCTACCATCGACGAGGTTGCCTACGTGCCCGTGTCGGAGCTGATGGCCATCCGGAGATTCGACGCGGAAGTCGTCACCTTGCTGCGGGATCGGGCCAAGGATGTACTGCTGACCCGCGCCATTGCCAGCGAGGAAAGCCTGGCCCGGGAGCCGGCGCCGGATCTGTTGCAGCTGGAGGGGATGGATAGGACACTGGCCCTCAGTCTGGCCCGAAACGGCGTGGTTACCATGGAAGACCTGGCCGAGCAGTCGCTGGCCGAGCTTGTGGAGCTGGTGGGCATCGACGCGGAGCAGGCGGCCATGTTGATTATGAAGGCGCGCGAACCCTGGTTTGCCGAGGCGGAGAACGAATAGGGCCGGAGGGTATGCGGATGAGTGAAGTAACTGTCAACCAGCTGGCCGACACGGTAGGAATTCCGGTGGAGCGCCTTCTGACCCAGCTGCATGAGGCGGGCATCTCGGCCGCCGACGGCGAGGCCAGGCTGACCGAGCAGGAGAAGGTCCAGCTGCTGGGCTATCTTCGCCGCAGTCACGGCAGGGCCGGGGACGACGCCGGAACGGCGCCCAGCCGGGTTACCCTCAAACGCAAGTCGGTCAGCGAGCTGCGGCAGCCGACGGTGAGCGGCCGCGCCGGTGGTAGTGTTCGGGCCGCTACCGCCCCCCGGGCCAAGACGGTCAGCGTCGAGGTGCGGCGCAAGCGCACCTACGTCAAGCGTGGTGTGCCGACGGCGGAGCCGGAGACGCATGAGCGGGTGGCCGTCGAGTCGGTGCCTCGGTCTCCCCTGGTCGAAGAGATGGAGCCTGTGCCTGCTGCGACGGACCGGCGCTCCGAGCTGCAGGTGCGCCGGGTGGAAGAGGAGGCAAGGCGCCTGGCGGAGCAAGAGGAGCTCGGGCGTAAGGCCAGGGAGGAATCGGCCCGCCGCCGGGCGGAAGAGGAGGCTCGCCGCAAGCTGGCGAAAGAGAACGAGGCCGGGCCCGCGGCTGCACCCCCCGCGGCGCTTGGAGAATCCTCCAGCAAGGACGCCGAGGCCAAGCAGCCGAAGGGCACGGCGCGCAAGCCTGGGAAACGTAGCAGCGAACCCTCCGAAAAGGAAAAATCCCTCAAGAAGGCCGGACGCAAGGATGCGCAGCGCGCTCAGGAGCTGCAGCCGGAGGTCGAGTACGAAGAGGCCGTCGGCGAAGAGGAAGTGCCCGTGGCGCCGGAGCGGCGTCCGCGCCGCAAGAAGAAGGTTATCAAGCCCCAGCTGCAGGACAAGCATGGTTTTCAGCGGCCGACCGTCCCCGTGGTCCGTGCAGTGGAGATCCCCGAGGCGATCTCCGTGGCCGACCTTGCGGGCCGCATGTCGGTAAAGTCCGGCGATGTGATCAAACTCCTGTTCAAGCAGGGCATGCCGGTCACGATCAACCAGGTGCTGGACGGCGACACCGCCGTGATTCTCGTCGAGGAGATGGGCCACAAAGCGGTCAGGGCCGAGGTCAGGGATGTCGAAGATACCATGCTGCGTCAGGTCGAGGAACAGGCCGCGTACCTGGAGCGGACGACACGGCCCCCGGTGGTCACCATCATGGGGCATGTCGATCACGGCAAGACCTCGCTACTCGACTATATCCGCCGGACGCGTGTCGCCGCCGCCGAGGCCGGCGGCATTACCCAGCACATCGGCGCCTATCATGTCGAGACCGGCCACGGCATGCTCTCCTTCCTGGACACTCCCGGCCATGCCGCCTTCTCGGCGATGCGGGCCCGGGGGGCTCAGGTCACGGATATCATCGTCCTGGTGGTGGCGGCGGACGACGGCGTTATGCCCCAAACCATCGAGTCCATCCAGCATGCGCGCGCGGCCGGCGTTCCCCTGGTGGTCGCGGTCAACAAGATAGACAAGCCGGAGGCGAATCCGGAACGGGTGTTGCAGGAGCTTAGCCAGCAGGAGGTGGTACCCGAGGAGTGGGGAGGGGAGACCATGGTGGTGAAGGTCTCCGCCAAGAGCGGCGAGGGCATCGACGAGCTGCTCGAGACCTTGCTACTGCAGGCGGAGGTGTTGGAGCTGACGGCGCCGGAGGCAGGACCCGCCCGGGGTGTGATCGTCGAGTCCCGACTCGACCGGGGGCGGGGACCGGTGGCCACGGTCCTAGTCCAGGTCGGCACCCTGCGTCAGGGTGATCTGGTCGTCAGCGGTACCGAGTTCGGCCGCGTGCGGGCTATGTTCGACGAGCAGGGGCGGGACCTGGAGTCCGCCGGTCCCTCGACCCCGGTGCAGGTGCTGGGACTCTCCGGCACGCCCGACGCCGGCGACGACCTGGTAGCGGTCACCGACGAGAAACAGGCCCGTGAGGTAGCGGAGCTGCGGCGGGAACGGGGGCGCCGGTCGAAGCTCGAAGAGCAGCGCGGCGCGCGCCTGGATCAACTCTTCTCCCAATTGAAGGAGGGGGAGGCCCGGACGGTTAACCTCGTCATCAAGGCGGATGTGCAGGGCAGCCTGGAGGCCTTGCGGGACAGCCTACTGAAGCTCTCGACCGACGAGGTCAAGGTCGCCATCGTGGCCTCGGGAGTGGGGGGACTGACCGAATCCGACGCTAACCTGGCCGTGACCTCCAGTGCCATTTTGCTCGGATTCAACGTCCGGGCCAATGCCGCCGCCCGCCGGATCGTGGAAGAGAAGACCCTGGACCTGCGTTATTACAGCGTCATCTACGAGCTGATCGATGACGTGAAGCAGGCCCTGTCAGGGCTCTTGAGCCCCGAGGTGACGGAGGAAATTGTCGGTCTGGCCGAGGTGCGGGATGTTTTCCGCTCCTCGAAATTCGGCGCCATTGCCGGCTGCATGGTCGTCGAAGGCCTGATCAAGCGCAACAATCCCATCCGCGTGTTGCGGGGTAACGTGGTCGTTTACGAGGGCGCGCTGGAATCCCTGCGCCGCTTCAAGGAGGACGTATCCGAGGTCAAGGCAGGCACCGAGTGTGGTATCGGCGTGAAGAATTACAATGACGTCCAGGTCGGCGATCAGATCGAGGTGTTCGAGCGTACCGAGCGGGCGCGGGAACTTTAAAGGCGATTGACGGAAAATGGAGTACCGGACTGGGCCGGATTCCAGTTCGTATTCAAGGCGCGGCAAGCGGCGCAGAGTGGACTCTGTAACGGTTGCCGCAACCCGGAAGACGGACCCAGAAGATCGGCAGGATGGTATTTCATGTGACGGAAATCGCCCAAGGTAGCCGGAAGGTGCCGGTAGCCGACCGAGGTCCCCTGGATTCGGTAGCATGAAAGAGCACGCCCGTACCGAACGCATCGGGACCGAGCTCCAACGTGAGCTCGCCCAGATCCTGCGCACGGAGGTGAGGGACCCGCGCTTGAAGCTCATCACCTTGCAGGAGGTACGGGTGAGCCGCGACCTGGCCCATGCCAAGGTCTACTTTACCTGCTTTCCCGGCGACCAGGGTGGTGCCGGGCAGGAGCGTCTGCTCAACGGCAAGCTTGCGGGATTTTTACGCCGGGCGTTGGCCCGGCGCGCCCGGCTGCGGACCACGCCCCAGCTCCGTTTCATCCATGACCAATCGATCGCCCAGGGCGAGCACCTCTCGCACCTGATCGAAACGGCGGTGGCGACAGCCGAGCCTGGGGCGGATATCAAAACCGAATGATTGATGCGCGGTGACGATCCAACGCTCACTTTTCCCCGGGCCGAGCCATATCCCACGACCAGTTCATAAGGGTCTAGATAACTTCAGCACCGCTGCTGTAAGCTAAGGCATATGTTATGCAAGGAAAAAACGGGTATTTCAGGCGTTCACACCTTTCGGAAGCTAAATCCAGACGGAAGTGGTGGCTAATTACTAAATGATTAGTATAGTGATTATTTGCAAATTCAGCCAAAGAGTTTTTAGTTATGATTCTTGAATAGAAAGTACATACTTGTAGCAAATGTCATAGTAAAGCGGTGATCAAAAATGGCAAGAATGTGTGTGGGAACCAGCAATATCATTGTAAAACCTGTGGTGCCTGTGACGTGCTTGAACCTCATGATCGTTACATGGAGGAAGAGTAAAGAGCGTATGATAAAAGCTTATCAAGAACGCATGGAGCATGCGTGGGATAGAATGGAGTCATGGAATCTGTCGCCAAACAGTAAGCGCCTGGTTATAAAGAAAAAGCAGAGCAGCTTCCATCCCTTGAGGCGACGCTGACACCTATTCGATCCCGAGCAAATGCCGGTGATGAACTCTGTTCCTTTGTCTTCAACAAAGACAATAAAGTATGGGTGTGGATCGCTTTGAACAGAGAGCTCCGGGAAGTCGTTGCTTATGCTTGTGGTGATCGCGGTAAAGAAACGTGCCAAATCTGGGATCGCATACTGTTTATAAAAAAGCCATGGTTTTCACCGATTATTGGGAAGCATATCAAGCTGTTATCCCGAATGAGCAGCGTTTTCCTGTCGGCAAAGAAACAGGAAAAACGCCCCATGTTGAGCGCTGGAATAATACCTTGCGGTAGCACTTATATCGGTATAATGCGGAATTATTGCTACCTATTGATTATTACCAATTAAAAATTAACCACTACCCAGACGGGTTGTACTCTATCCTGCACACGATTTACCGGCCTCGAAAATCAGCCGAGCTGAGTGATGTAAGCTGATCCGAAATCAATCAGTTGTTATTCAAACTACGGACTCGAATCGCTCAGCTTTGTGACACCTCATCGCCCTTATCCGGCGAGGTTGAAGTCGATGATCCTATTTCGGCGGGCGCCGTGTTCATGGGAAGTGACGGGCGCGGGGCCGGGGGTAAAGCGATTGTCTTCGGGATTCTGGAACGCCACGGGAAGGGCTGCACGGAAATCGTCTCGAACGCCGCCAAGAAGGCGCTACAGGCCGCAATCCGGGGCCAGGTGGCCTTTGACCGCATCACCCACTCATCCACTCGGACGGCTGGAGGGGCTACGATGGGCTAGTGGATAGGGGGTACAAAAGGCATTTCCGTGTGAATCATGGTCAGCATGGATTTGCCCGTGGTGATTGCTCTGTCAATGGCACCAGAATCATTCTGGTCATATGCCAAACGAAGGCTTGCAAAATTCAATGGTGTTCCACGAAAAACTTTTCATCTACACCTGATAAAAAATGTGAATTTAGATTTAATCATCGAGAGGGAAATTTATATGATAGAATATTTGCTCTGCCGAGAGAAAATCCTCTCTTAAAGTTATCTAGACCTTAGCAATAATGCGGGGTTATTGCCAACTATCGTTGTGTTTCAATCTAAAAATTTACCACTACGAAATTTAATAATCAATATGTTAGCCTAATTGATTGGTGAAAACACCTATTTTTAAAGATGTCCATTGGTAATCTGATGAAAACCCTGGTGAAACCAGCCGTCCCGGTGGGACACGCAAGCTGACATGGGACAGGGACGTAGGCGCGGGCGAAACGTCAACGGCATTCTGCTGCTCGACAAGCCGCGGGGCATCACCTCCAATGAGGCCCTGCAGCGGGTCAAGCGGTTCTTCAAGGCCGCTAAGGCAGGTCACACCGGAAGCCTGGACCCCCTGGCGACCGGGCTGCTGCCGGTTTGTCTGGGGGGGGCTACCAAGTTTTCCAGTTTCCTGTTGGATGCGGACAAGCACTATCGGGTCCGGGTGCGGCTCGGGATCACGACTACCACCGCGGACGCCGAGGGCGAAGTCGTCGCCCAGGTACCTGCCGGTGGCGTAGGCGAGCGGGAGCTGCAGGCGGCGCTCGCCCGCTTCCGCGGCCCTATCGAGCAGCTGCCGCCCATGTACTCCGCGGTCAAACACCAGGGGGAGCGGCTCTACAAGCTGGCGCGCCGGGGCCTGGAGGTAGAGCGCACCCCGCGGTCGGTGAATATCCACCGGATCGAGCTGGGTAGCTTCGAACCGCCGGAATTCGAGATCGACGTGCACTGCTCCAAGGGGACCTATGTCCGTACCTTGGCGGCGGACCTGGGGGAGGCGCTGGGATGCGGCGGCCATGTGACGGGGCTCCGCCGCACGGGCGTCGGGCCCTACCTAGAATTCGGGATCCGCTTCGTCACCCTGGATGAGATCGAACGGCACGCCCTGACGGAAGGTCGGGATGCCCAGGACGTCCTGCTGTTGCCTCTGGAGAGTGTCATCCGGCATTGGCCGTCGGTAAGCCTCTCGGAAGACGCCGCTTTCTATCTGCGCCAGGGGCAGGCGGTGCTGGTGCCCCAGGCACCGACCCAGGGGCTGGTCAGGCTCTACGATCCATCGCGGAAGTTCATCGGCGTCGGTTGCATCCTGGATGACGGCAAGGTGCAGCCGAAGCGGTTGTTGTAGGACACCTTGAAAAGAGCTGGGCTCTTTATGGGTTTCGGACTGTTACTATCCTCTTCGGCACGACCACGGTACGACCGTGGGATGGGCTGTGTCCACCGAGCGGGTTTCCAGTGACCAGCGGCCAGGCGCCAGCCTCCTAAATTGATGCGATTCGCTGCCTGCCCTCTGTCTTGCCGTATCTTGTCCGTCGTGCCGGCACAGACAGGCGCCCCCGGGACGGTAGGTAGTATATCCTACGCTCCCGGCACGACCGCGGTGCGATCCGGGTGGGGGCAGCCACGCCGTTTTTCCAGTGTACGTCACAGCAGTCCGGAATCCGTAAAGAATCAAGGTTTGAACCGAGCGGTATTTGATTAGGCCTAGACAACTTTAGCACTGCAACGGCATGCATAAAATTATGTTATGCAAGGAGAAAATAGGTACTTCAGATGTTCACACCTTCCGGAAGCTAAATTCAGACGGATTGTACCTTATTTTGCGCACGATTTACCGACCTCGAAAATCAGCCGAGCTGAGTGATGTAAGCCGTCCGACGATCAAGCAGTTGTTATTTAAACTACGAACCCGAATCGCTCAGCTTTGCGACGTGTCATCGCCCTTCTCCGGCGAGGTTGAAGCTTGATGAATCCTCTTTCGGCGGGCGCCGTTTTTGTGGGAAGTGAAGGGCGCGGGGCTGGAGGTAAAACGATTGGTAGTGGTGGTCTTTAATTGGTAGAAGGCGGGTTGGGTCGCTACGCAGCCTGGTAGACCTGGATTCTCAACTACGTTATCATTTAAAAATTACCGCTACCAAGCGATTGTCTTCGGGATTCTGGAACGCCACGGAAAAGTCTACATGGAAATCGTCCCGAATGCCACCAAGAAGCCGCTACAGGCCGTAATCCGGGGCCGCGTGGCCATCGATAGCATCATCCACCCGGATGGGCTGGAAAGACTATGATGAGCTGGTGGATATGGGGTACAAAAAGCATGGGTCTAGATAACTTTAGAGATAGGGTTTTCTCTCAGCAGAATTAAGTATTCTATCATATAATCCTCCTCTCGAGGATTGAGTCTAAATTCACATTCTTTCAGGTGTAGATGAAAAGTTTTTTGTGGAACACCATTGAATTTTGCAAGCCTCCGTTTGGCATATGACCAGAATGATTCAATTTGTACCCCCTATCCACCAGCCCATCGTAGCTCCTCCAGCCGTCTGAGCGGATGATGTTTCAATGGCTACCTGGCCCCGGATCGCGGCCTGTAGCGGCTTTTTGGCGGCATTCGGGACGATTTCCGTGTAGACTTTCCCGTGGCGTTCCAGAATCCCAAAGACAATCGCTTTACCCCCGGCCCCGCGCCCTTATCTTCCCACGAACACGGCGCGCGCCGAAGAGGTTAGCTTCCGAAAGGTGTGAACGCCTGAAATACTCATTTTTTCTTGCATAACATGGCCTTAGCATGTCGTTGCAGTGCCTTTTTTAAAGTTATCTAGACCTAAAGCATTTCCGTGTGAATCATGGTCAGCGTGAATTTGCTCGTGGTAATTGCCCTATTAATGGCATTGAGTCATTCTAGTCATATGCCAAACGAAGGCTTGCAAAATTCAATGGTGTTCCACAAAAAACTTTTCATCTACACCTGTGAAGAAATTTGAATTTAGATTCAATCATCAAGAGGAAAACTATCTGATAGAATACTTAACTCTGCTGAGAGAAAACTCTCTCTAAAGCTATCCTAGACCCTTTGATTTCACTGGAATCTCCAGCTTATTCACTGGCCCGACCCCCTAAGCTCATTGTCGGGGTGGTCGTTATCGCAAATGCGGTTGGAGGCGGTCGACGAAGATCGCCGCCAGGGCCTTCTTCAAAGTTTCCACACGGGAGACGATTCCATGCCAATGAGCGCAGCAGAGAAACAACAAGTCATCACCGAATACCGGCGCGGAGAGGGCGATACCGGCTCTCCGGAGGTGCAGGTCGCCTTGTTGACCGCCCGCATAAAACAGCTCACCGGGCACTTTGCCGAGCACAAGCACGACAATCACTCTCGCCGGGGCCTGGTGCGTATGGTCAATGCCCGCCGCAAACTGCTCGACTACCTCAAGGGTAAGGACCAGGACTGCTACCGTACCCTGATCTCCCGTCTCGGCCTACGCCGCTGAGGGCCGGTCGCTATCGAGCCTCTATATCCGATGCACGAGAATATTTCGCCGCGACGCACGCCCCTCGCACCCGCTAGCGGCGTTGCGACTCGTTGCAATTGGGGTGGCTATTTCTCCTCGTCGCGCCTTGCTCTCGGGCACGATCGACGCACCTCGCTTACCAAGCTATTCACGTGCATTGGGTATAACTCGGGTCCGGCGATACGGGGTCGGGTCCGGAGGTTGCAATACCGGCTTTGAGCCTGCAAACCCCGTGCTGATTACACTATATCGGGCCCGTCGGAACCGCCGAGCGTAACCGAGCTTACCGGTGGACCGTCAGGGTCCTGAGGAACCACCAGTGACACCCATAGAAAAGACCTTTCAATTCGGCGACCAGACCGTAACCCTACAGACCGGCGAGATCGCCCGCCAAGCCGATGGTGCCGTACTTGTCGATATGGGCCACACGGTCGTCCTGGTCACCGTCGTGGTGGACAAGTGCTCCGCAGCCGACCGCGACTTTTTCCCCATGACCGTGGACTATCAGGAGAAAACCTACGCCGCCGGCCGCATTCCGGGGGGCTTTTTCCGCCGCGAGGGCCGGCCGAGCGAGACCGAGATCCTCACTGCCCGGCTCATGGACCGCCCGCTTCGTCCCCTCTTCCCGAAGGGCTATAACCAGGAGGTCCAGATCATCGCTACCGTGAAGTCCCTCAACCCCGCGGTTAATCCGGAGCTCCCAGCCATGCTCGGTGCCTCGGCGGCGTTGACGGTGTCCGGCGCACCCTTCAACGGCCCCATCGGGGCCGCCCGCATCGGCTACAAGGACGGCGCATATCTGCTCAATCCGCCGGTTATCGGTCTCGGGCCGGACACCGATCTGGACCTGGTGGTGGCCGGCACCGAGCATGCCGTCCTGATGGTCGAGTCCGAGGCCAGAGGACTCTCCGAAGAAGTCATGCTGGGGGCGGTGCTCTATGGTCACGAGCAAATGCAGGTGGCGATTGCTGCGATCAGGGAGCTGGCGGCCGCAGTCGACAAACCCCCTCTGGCTTGGACGCCGGCGCCGGAAGATGCCGAGCTTACAGCGGCCGTAGCGTCTATCTGCGGCGCCGGCCTGGGCGATGCCTACCGCATCGCTGACAAGATGGTACGTCACCGCGCCTTAGACCAGGTTCGCGGCGCGGTGGTGGAGGCGCTCGCCGCCGGTGAGGAACCCAGATGGTCGGAGCGGGCGGTCATGGATGCCATCGAGAAGTTGGAGAAGAAGACTGTCCGGGGCCGCATTCTCGCCGGGGAGCCGCGCATCGACGGTCGCGACCGCCGCACCGTGCGCCCCATCACCATCCGTACCGGCCTATTGCCGCGCACCCACGGCTCGGCCCTGTTCACCCGCGGTGAGACCCAGGCCTTGGTGGTCACGACTTTGGGGACCGAGCGCGATTCACAGATCGTCGATGCCCTGGAGGGTGAGCGGCGCGAGCCCTTCATGCTCCACTATAACTTTCCTCCCTTCTGCGTCGGCGAGACCGGCCGGGTCGGCAGCCCCAAGCGGCGTGAGATCGGCCATGGTCGCCTGGCCAAGCGCGGGATGCTGGCGATGATGCCGAACCCCGATACCTTTCCCTACTCGGTACGTGTGGTCTCCGAGATCACCGAGTCCAACGGCTCCAGCTCCATGGCAAGCGTTTGCGGGACCAGCCTGTCCCTGATGGATGCCGGTGTCCCCATCAAGGGTGCGGTAGCCGGCGTGGCCATGGGACTCATCAAGGAAGGCGACGATTTTGCCGTGCTCACCGATATTATGGGTGACGAGGACCACCTCGGCGACATAGATTTCAAGGTCGCGGGCTCCGCAGAGGGTATCAACGCTCTGCAGATGGACATCAAGATCGAGGGCATCACCAAGGAGATCATGGAGACTGCCCTGGCGCGGGCGCGGGAGGGTCGGATCCATATCCTGGGCGAAATGAACAAGGTCATCGACGTGCACCGCGCCGAAATGTCCGAGCATGCCCCGCGCATCATCGAGTTCAAGATCCACCCGGAGAAGATCCGTGACGTCATCGGCAAGGGCGGCGCCACTATTCGTTCCATCACCGAGGAGACCGGGGCCACCATCGATATTTCCGATGACGGCCTGGTCAAAATCTTCTCCGTGGACAAGAGCGCCGGCGCGGAGGCCAAAAAGCGCATTGAGCTGATTACGGCCGATGTGGAGGTGGGCCGGGTCTACGAAGGCAAGATCGCCCGTCTCATGGACTTCGGCGCCTTCGTCACCATCCTGCCCGGCCGCGATGGCCTAGTGCACATCTCTCAGATCAGCGAGGAGCGTGTGGAAAAGGTCAGCGATAAGCTGGCGGAGGGCGATATGGTCCGCGTCAAGGTCCTGGAAGTGGACAAACAGGGCCGCGTGCGTCTGAGCATGAAGGCGGTGGATCAGGACTGATCCGAGGTCCGGGGGTTCGTTCCTCACCTCAACCTACGGACCCGGTTGTCGGGCTAGGGCGCGATCCGTCCCGGTGGCACACCGCGGCTGCGGAGACACGCCTGACCCGACCGATAAGGCCCGTAGGATGCGGTGAGTGCGGTAGGTCTTAACAGGATGGCACTACGAGGAAGCGCGAACCGCATCTTTAAGGATGGCCCGTGCCCAAATCTTACAACTAACGCTTAATAATCCAGACCGCGCCCGGACAGGCACGGTATCGAACGCGGCCTAACGCAACACGACACCATCTCGGGCCGCATCGAATAACGCCGGACAGCGTAATCGGGGGGGAACCGAATTTTTTGCCGCACCAGGCCAGGAAGGCAAGCATGTGGGATTAAAGGGGTGTTTGAGCCGCCCACTAAATCAGACAGGATTAACAAGATTTACAGGAGTAACAGGATTTGGTAGTGGTGGTTAACTGGTAGAAGGTAGGTTGAACCGCTGTACGGCCCGGTAAACCTGGACGATCAACCACGCTATCAGTTAAGAAGTTACCACCACCCGAACTGGTTGGCCTCGATAGACACCCCCATAGACCGGGGACAAAAAAGCCGACCAGGCGCAACAAGCGTCGGAGCTAAATACGCTGGGTCAGGCTTTAACGCTCGATTTCAAAAGAGGTGGAGTACACATGCGTCAGTTTGACGCCTTGCTGTTGGATGTCGATGGGACCCTTGCCGATACGGAGCGGGACGGCCACCGCTGTGCGTTCAATGCGGCCTTTGCCGAGGTCGGTCTCGATTGGAGTTGGTCCGAGGCGCTTTACGGGGAATTGCTCTCGGTCACGGGGGGTAAGGAACGAATTCGCTATTACATCGAGCACTGGCGGCCCCCATTCGAGGTCCCCGGCGATCTCGATGGATTCATCGCGGACCTCCACCGGCGCAAGACCCGCCACTACCTCGAGCTTCTGGACCAAGGTCGGATCCCCTTGCGCGAGGGCGTGATGCGTCTACTGCGCCAGGCCCGGGATGCGGGCGTGCGCCTTGCCATCGTGACCACCACCACACCGGAGAATGTAAACACCTTACTAGCGTGCAGCGATGGCGCGGATATCGGCGACTGGTTCGAGGTCATCGCCGCCGGCGATGTGGTGCCGGCCAAGAAACCGGCGCCGGACATCTTTTACTTGGCGCTGGATGAGCTGCGGCTACCGGCCCGCGCCTGCGTGGCCATCGAAGACTCCGCCCATGGCGTTCGCGCCGCGCTCGGGGCCGGCCTGGAGGCCCTGCTAGTGACGGTCAACGCCTACACTCAGGACCAGAATTTCTCCGGCGCGGCCTTGGTGACGGACGGACTCGGCGGCCCAGACTCTTCGGTAAGGGTGTTAGGGGGCGCCCTGGAAGGATCGGATCATATCGACCTTGCCGCCCTGGATGCCATGCACCGGCGGGTCTATCGGAGTTGGGCCTAGCCGGTCATTACGCGAGGTCTGCACGGGGCCGACTGTGCGGACCTCACGTCGGTAGTGGTGGCCTTTAACTGGTAGAAAGTAGATTGGGTTGCTGTGCGGCTCGGTAGACCTAGACTATCAACCACGCTATCAGTTAAAAATTTGGTAGTGGCAAATTATTAAATGATACAGTATAGTGATTATTTACAAATTCAACCAAAATTTTTAGTCATGATTCTTGAAAAGTAAAGTACATACTTGTAGTAAATGTCATAGTAAAGCGGTGATCAAAACAGCAAGAATGCGTGCGGGAATTAGCAATATCATTGTAGAACCTGTGGTGCCTATGGCGCACTTGAATCTTATGATCGCCACATGGAGGAAGAGAAAGAGCGTATTATAAAAGTTTATCAAGAACGATGGAGCATGCATGGGGTCGAACGGAGTCATGGAATCTGTCGCCAAGCAGTAAGCGCCTGGTTAAAAGAAAAATCAGAGCAGCTTCCATCCCTTTGAGGCGACGTTGATACCTATCGATCCCGAGCAAATACCGGTGTTGGAGCGCGATGAACTCTGTTCCTTTGCCTTCAACAAAGACAACTAAAGTATGGGTCTGGTTCGCTTTGAACAGAGAGACCCGGGAAGTCGTTGCTTATGCTTGTGGTGATCGCAGTGAAGAAACGTGCCAAATCCTCTGGGATCGCATACCGTTCGTGCGTAAGACGCTTTCTTTTCCCAAATGTATCATTATTCATGAGATATGTTTAAAGCTTTTCCTGTATCGCTATAATACGGAGTTACTGCCAACTGTTAATTCTATTAACATTTGGAAGTTAACCGATACCTGTTTCAGGACTACCGGAAATTCATCGCGTTGTCCAAACGCTTTGCCAACATACCTACGTAACACCTGCAGACCTTTGAAACAAGATGATGCGCTGGCTAAGAACTTCCGCCCTTATGCTCTCGATCCTGCTCGCGGCGGCGGTCGAGGTGTATGCCTTCACCTTCAATGCCCCTTTTCCGGGATCTTCCAACCGTGACCAGCGGCCGCCGGGGTCTGAAGCCTGGCAGTACCGACCCCAGGAGTCCGGCAATGCTCGCGGCACCCCGCCGAGCTACCAACCACCGGGGGTGCCGCCGCGGCAGATGCCGGGGCAGACGCTGGGCTACCAACCACCAGGGGTACCGCCGCACCGGATGCCGGGGCAGGCGCTGGGCTACCAACCACCAGGGGCACCGCCGCATCAGATGCCGGGGCAAAGGCCAGGCTACCAGCAACCCGGACCGGGCTACCAGTACGGCTGGCCGGGTCAGTACCAAACACCTTACGGGCAACCGGCGGCGAGACGGGCCGAGTCGCCACGGGTAGAGCTGGAGCTGGGTGATCATCAGCCCTATGTGCAGGAGAATGTCCTGCTCAGGTTGCGGGTGGTCAGCGACCACAACCTGGCTACTGCTACCCCGGAGCTGCCGAACAGCAATGACGTGCTGTTGCAGAAGGTCGAAGGCCCCAAGGCAAGCTCACGCAAGGGCGTCCAGGGGGGGCGGGAGATCATCAATGAGTTCGTCTATACCCTTACGCCACTACGCGCGGGGACCGTCGAAGTCCCGCCCCTGCGGGTCACCGGTACCTGGTACGGCGACGGCTTCGGATATGGGCAGTCCGGCAATCGGCGGTTCGAGGCTGCCAGCGCGGAGCCCATACGGCTGCAGGTACGCCCGGCGATGACATCGGTGCGTCCCTGGCTCCCGCTGCAGGACCTGAGCTTGAAGGCCACGCTCGACAGCGACCGGGAGGTGGAGCAGGGCAAGCCGGTAACCCTGACCCTGGAGCTCACCGCGGTTGGGGCTGCTGGTGACCAGCTTCCCAGTCTGGAGTCCCTGCTGCGTTCCCCGGACTTCCGGGTCTATAGGGAACAGACCCTGAACGAAGGCCAGCTGTCTCAGGATGGGCACCGCCTTGAGGGCCGACGGACGGAGTATTTCACCCTGGTGCCCCGCGCCGGTGGCAGGTTGCAGCTGCCGGAGATCCTTCTCCCCTGGTGGAACGTCACCACGGGCACCAAGGAATACGCCGGGCTACCCATCCACACGCTCCAGGTGGACGGTGAGGCCGGCCGCTTCGGTCTATCCCCTTCGGCCGCGACCACCGGGGGCGGGGGCTTGAGCTGGTTCTGGCTGCCGCTGGCGGGGATCATCCTCCTCCTGCTCGGCTACTGGGGGGGCGTCTGGTACCAGAGGCGCGCGCTCAGGACCTCCGCCGCGGGTGAAGGTTCGGCACTGCATGAACGCCTCGGAATCGGTCTGACCAGGGTGGCGATGACCTTGGCGGCCGGTGCCACGGAGCTGGCCGGGCGCATGGACCTGAAACCGCTGTTCGGGCGTATCCAGTCGCGATTGAGCCGCTCCTTGCCGCCGTCCACCCGGTTCCTCCGTTGCGTACACGCGGCCGATCAGGAGGATGAACCCACGGCCTGGGCCGAGCGTTTTCAGGACCTGACCCGCCGCCATTTGCAGTTCGATACCCGAACCCCGCTGCCGGGCATCACCGGCAAGATCTTGGCATTGCGCCCCGGCGCCGATCCGGAGCAGCTCGGGCGCCTCATGCAACGGCTCGACGGTGCCCTCTACGGTAACCAGGACATCGATTTCACGCGCTGGAAAAAGCAGTTCCACAGTCAGATAGGACGTCGGCGCGGGCTTATCGGCTCGAGCGACTGGCGGCTCCATCTGACCCGAGCCCGATTGCCCGAGCTCAATCCCCGGACCGGATGAGCGCAAATCGAGGCTACCTTGAAGGTAGGTTGGGCCGCTGTGCAGTCCGGTAAACCTGGGCGATCAACCACGCTATAAGTTAGAAACTTACCGCCCCCTCTCTTATTCAAAGTTATCTCTTGCGAAATAACTCCGTCCTTTGCGGTTTAGAAACCATGCTTCAGTTAGTCCACCCTGACGGGATTCGCTCATGCCCCGAGCTTCTCTTTCAGCAGTGCATTGACCTGTTGGGGATTGGCCTTGCCCTTGGTGGCCTTCATGACTTGGCCGACGAAGAAGCCGAACACCTTCTCCTTACCGCTGCGGTATTGCTCCACCTGGGCCGGGTTGGCTGCCAGGATGCCGTCGATCACCGCCTCGATGGCCCCGGCGTCGGTAATCTGCTCGAGGCCCCGGGCCGCGATGATCGCGTCCGCATCGCCTTCGCCGTTCCAGATGGCCTCGAACACCTGCTTAGCGAGCTTGCCGGAGAGCGTCCGGTCCTGAATGCGTTTGATCAGTCCCGCCAGCATCCGAGCGCTGACTGGGCTGGCGCCGAGCTCTAGGCCGGCTTTATTCAGGGCTGCGGCCAGCTCGCCGTTGACCCAGTTGGCCGCCAGCTTGGGGTCGCCCGGCTCCTCGGCGACGCATTCGTAGTAATCCCCCAGCTCCCGGCTCGCGGTGAGCAGGTCGGCGTCGTAATTGGACAGGCCGTATCGGTCCCGGAACCGCCGGTGCCTGGCATCCGGCAGCTCCGGCATCGTCCGCGTCGCCCGCCCGATGAAGGTGGCGTCGATGACCAGGGGCGGCAGGTCCGGGTCCGGGAAATAGCGGTAATCGTCCGCCTCCTCCTTGGTGCGCATGGAGCGGGTCTCGCCCTGATCCGGGTCATAGAGCCGGGTCTCCTGGACCACCCGGCGGCCGCTCTCGATGACATCGATCTGACGTTCGATCTCGAAGCGGATAGCGCGCTCCAGAAAGCGGAAGGAGTTGATGTTCTTGATCTCGGTACGGATACCCAGTTGCGCCTCGCCGCGGGGACGTACCGAGACGTTGGCGTCCACCCGGAAGGAGCCCTCCTGCATATTGCCGTCGCTGATGCCGATCCAGCGCACGATCCGGTGGATCTTCCGGGCGTAGGCTACCGCCTCTTCCGGCGAGCGCAGGTCCGGCTCGGAGACGATCTCCAGCAGCGGGGTACCGGCCCGGTTCAAATCGATGCCCGTAAGCCCGTGGAAGTCCTCATGCAGCGATTTGCCTGCGTCCTCCTCCAGGTGGGCGCGGGTGACGCCGATCTCCTTGATCGCACCATCGTCCAGCATGATCCACACCCGTCCCCTGCCGACCACCGGCAGCTCGTACTGACTGATCTGGTAACCCTTGGGCAGGTCCGGGTAGAAATAATTCTTGCGCGCGAAGATAGAACGCTCCGCGATCTCGGCTGCGATCGCCTTGCCGAAGCGTACTGCCAGGGTCACGGCCCCTGCATTGAGTACCGGCAGTACGCCGGGTAATCCCAGGTCCACCGCGCAGGCCTGGGTGTTCGGTGCGGCGCCGAAATCGGTCGGCGCGCCGGAAAAGATTTTCGATCTGGTCGCGAGCTGGGTATGGATCTCCAGCCCGATGACGGCTTCCCATTGCATCGTCTGAACCTATCTAAAAGATTTACCGGCGCCGATCCATCGTCGGGTCGGGAGCCTGATCGGACGTTTCATCCCCGCGGACCGCGCGGTAGACCAGAGCGCCGATGACGGCGCCCAGGATGGGGGCGACCCAGAACACCCACAGCTGGGTCAGGGCCTGACCGCCCACGACCAGGGCCGGCCCCGTGCTGCGGGCGGGATTTACGGAGGTGTTGGTAACTGGGATGGAGATCAGGTGGATCAGGGTCAGCGCCAGGCCGATCGCCAAACCACCGGCGACAGGGGTTGCGAGCTTGTCGGTAGCCCCGAGAATGATGAACAGGAACAGGGCGGTCATGGTGACCTCAGTTACCAGGCCGGCCGTCAGCGTATATTTGCCGGGGGAGAGCTCGCCGAAGCTGTTGACCGCCAACCCGTCGGGGGTCAGCTCGAAGCCGGGTTGGCCGCCGGCAATGAAGTAAAGCACGTAAGCGGCCAGGATGGTGCCGATCACCTGGGCGACGATGTAGAAGGGTAGCTCCGAGAACCTGAAGCGGCCACCGACCGCGAGCCCCACGGAAACGGCGGGATTCAGATGGCAGCCGGAGACATGGCCGATGGCGTAGGCCATGGTCAGCACGGTCAGTCCGAATGCTAGCGATACCCCGAGGAGACCGATGCCCACTTCCGGGAAAGCGGCCGCTAGTACGGCACTGCCGCAGCCACCCAAGACTAGCCAGAGTGTACCGAATAAGTTCAGCGAAGGATCGTTTCATCAAAGACATGTACGGCTCCTCTTTCGTCGGTTGGAGGCAAGCATAAAGTGTCGAGAGACCGGCATAGCCGTCGGCCCGGTGCGGAGTTTAGAAGCTGTTCGGTTAAAAGCAATCCCGAATCGTCAGGCGCGGCTCAGGGGAACCGGGACCTGTTGCGTTGCGACGCCCACAGGCTCGCTGATCTCCTGTAGCGCCGATGCCGGCGTCTTGACGCAATAAGGTCATGTAATTACCGGGCCGGTGGGCGCGGGCTTGCCCGCGCCCACCGCGTCGATCATAGTGAGCCGATTGCGACCGATTGGCGTTTATTGCGGCAAATAACGATGGTAGTGGTAAATTTTCAAATGATAGCGTGGTGGAGAGTCCATGGTCTATCGGGCTGCGTAGCGACCCAACCTACCTTCTGTCAGTTAAATTCTACCACTACCAAAATGATTTCTTTATGTTATCGGTATTTCGATGCCCCTGTACCACAAGCTACCCTCAAGCGCTTCGTTCACCTGTATGATTACCACATCCCACGGATAAGGCTTGCACCACCAAACGCCCCGCGGACACTCGAACAGTGGTACGCACAACAGCTCGAAAATCCCAGGTAAGCATCCGGGACCTGACATCTATGCAACCCGAGGGGCCGAAGGGCAAACTCGATTCCACCGCCGGTTGGCTATGGGCGACGCTGGTCCTGGTAACACTCTGGCGGGTTTGGGCGGCTTGGATTCTCCCGGTCACTCAGGACGAGGCCTATTATTTCGATTGGGTGCGCAGTTTGGCGTGGGGCTATTTCGATCATCCCCCCGCGGTCGTTCTGCTCGGAATCGGCGCCCGTCTCGCCCCGGCGTCGGCGTTCGCTGGACGCCTCGGTACCATCCTGGCCGCTACGCTTTCGCTGATAGTGCTGGTTCGCTTCTATCGCGCTTGCAATCTGCGGGGCAACGAACTGGTGGTCGCCGTGGTGGTCGCGGGCGTGACCTTGCCGGGTCTTGCCTCCGGGGTGCTCACTACCCCGGATACGGCGCTCGGGCTCGCCTGGGTCCTCGCCCTGCACGAGGGTCTGGTAGCCTTGCGCGGCGAGCCGCGGCGTTGGTTGAGCGCGGGGATTGCTGCCGGTCTGGGCCTGCTCGGCAAGTACACCATGGTGCTCATCGGTCCGGTTTTTCTGTGGGCGATCCTGTGGGCGGACCCCAAGGCCCTGCGGAGGCCGTGGCCTTATCTAGGCGCTCTGTCAGCGCTCCTGGTTTTCGGCCCGAATCTCCTCTGGAACGCGCAGAACGATTGGCTAACCATTCGGTTTCAGTTCGGTCATGGCTTTTCTACTGAGACCGGTACCCTGATAACCAATTCGCTGTCCATCCCCGTCACCGATCAACCGGGCACGGCGGTCCTCGCCACCGAGCAAGGCGCGGTGGCCGAAGGTCTCGGTGGCCTATCGGACTTCCTGGGTATTCAGATCGCCCTTTGGGGACTGCCGGTATTACCCGTGGTCGCCGGTTTGTTGCGCGGGCGCGGGGCCGGACCGCGGCGGGGGCTGAAAGTCTTCGACCCGGCCGCAAAGGCGCTCCTGATCGCCGGGAGCCTGTTTCCACTCGCCTTCTTCGCGCTGGTGGCAACCTTCAGCGAGGTCGAGCCCAATTGGCCGGTCATCTATTTATCGGCGGCCACGCCACTCGTCGCGCTTGCCGCGGGCGGGCTGTGGATGTGGGTAATGGCGGCGGCCGGTGGGAATCTCCTGCTTGTGGGTCTGTATGTGCTGCACGGCGCAACGGGTGTCCTGCCCCTACCTGACGGCTACAACCGGATCCTGCGGGAGACCCACGGCTATTCGGAGCTGGCGCAAAGGCTAGCAACGCTGCCCGGACCCCTGTTTTCCGACCGGTATCAGATCGTGGCCATGACGCGATTTTATGCGCCGCACCGGCAGATAACCCAATGGCCGGACCTGGCTCGCCCTTCGGAGTATTTACGGGGCGTGATTGCACCTCCCGTAACTCGGGAACGGATCGCACAGGCCGGTGGTTTCAGGTACCTGGGCCGCCGGGTCCCGCCTATGGAGATACCGGGCTTCAGTCCGCGCTCGCAAAGCAGCCTCTTTTACTGTATGAACGAGGGTCTGGTGGAAGTATCCCAGGGTGCCGCCCGGCCATGCCCTGATCCTCTCCATCGTTGGCAGCTCTTTGCCTATACGGTGGACGGCACGCGATAGTCGGCTTCTCGCCGAGACGAGTACAGCCGTTCAGCCGTTCAGCCGTTCAGCCGTTATGAAAGGGTTTAGATAACTTTGGTACTGCAACTGCATGCTTAAGGCATATATTATGCGAGGAAAAAACAGGTCTTCCAGGCGTTCACACCTTCCGGAAGCTAAATTCAGATGGATTGTATCCTATTTTGCGCACGATTTACCGGCCTCGAAAATCGCCGAGTTAAGGGATATAAGCCGTCCGACGATCAATCAGTTGTTATTCAAACTACGAACCCAAATCGCCCAGCTTTGTGACGCCTCACGCCCTTCTCCGGAGAAGTTGTTGAAGTCGATGAATCCTATTTCAGCAGGCGCCGTGTTCATGGGAAGAAAGGGCGCGGGGCCGGGGGTAAAACTATTGTCTTCAGGATTCTGGAACGCCATGGGAAGTCTACACGGAAATCGCCCCGAACGCCGCCAAGAAGCCGCTACAGGCCACAATCCGGGGCCGCGTGGCCAGCGATGGCATCATTCACTCGGACGGCTGGAGGGGCTACGATGGTCTGGTGGATAGGGGGTACAAAAAGCATGGGTCTAGATAACTTTAAGAGAGGTTTTTCTCTCAACAGAGTAAGTGTTCTACCATATTAAGTTTTCTTGATGATTGATAAATTCACATTCTTTCAGGTGTAGATGGAAAATTTTTTGTGAAACAACATTGAATTTTGCAAGCCTTCGTTTGGCATATAACCAGAATGATTCAACGCCATTGATAGGGCAATTACCACGGGCAAATTCATGCTGACCATGATTCACACGGAAAAGCTTTTTGTACCCCCTATCCACCAGCCTATCGTAGGCCCTCCAGCCGTCCGAGTGAATGATGTGGTCAAGGACCACCTGACCCCGGATCGGGGCCTATAGCGGCTTCTTGGCGGCGTTCGGGACAATTCCCGTATAGACTTTCCTGTGGCGTTCTAGAATCCCGAAGACAACCGTTTTACCCCCGGCCCCGCGCCCTTTCTTCCCACGAACACGGCGCCCGCCGAAATAGGATTCATCGACTTCAACCTCGCCGGAGAAGGGCGATGAGGTGTCACAAATCTGGGCGATTTGGGTCCGTAATTTGAATAATAAATGATTGATCGTCGGACGCCTTACATCACTCAGCTTGACGGTTTTTGAGGCCGTTAAATCGTGCGCAAAATAGGGTACACTCCGCCTGAGTGCCGTGCTAAAATTATCTAGACCCAAAGCATTTCCGTATGAATCATAGTCAGCATGGATTTGCCCATGGTAATTGCCCTATCAATGGCATTAAACCATTCTGGTCATATGCTAAACGAAGGCTTGCAAGATCAATGGTGTTTCACGGAAAATTTTCCATCTACACCTGAAAGAATGTGAATTTATCAATCATCAAGAAAACTTATATGGTAGAATGCTCTCTCTGCTGAAAGAAACTTCTCTCTAAAGTTATTTAGACCCTATGAAAAAAACAGTTGGTTGGAGTTAAATGTCAACAGGCCGTAGGATGGGGGGGCGGTTTCTCCGGGTCCCTTTCCGGGTGTGGATCGCGTTTGCCTTGGTCACCGCCCTGTTCGTTTTTTATCCGGAAATCGATCTTGCGGCTTCCCGGTTCTTTTTTACGCCGGGCGTCGGCTTCGAGACGAGAGGAACGCCGGTCGAGCGATTGATTTACCATTCCGTGGGGTTCCTGCTCGTGGTCGGGAACATCAGCCTGATTGTATGGTTGGTGCTTGCCCGATTTACAAATCGGTTGCAGGCTTGGTTCACCGCCAAAGAGCTTGCGTTTCTCCTCCTCCTGCTCGCGTTGGGTCCGGGCCTGATCGTCAATGGACTGCTGAAGGGGAACTGGGGGCGGGCCCGACCCATCGACCTGGCGCAGTTCGGTGGTAGCTACAGGTTCACGGCCGCTTTCGTCCTGTCCGATCAGGAAGGCAGATCATTTAGCTCGGGACATACCGCCGCATCGGCGTACTGGATCGTCGTCGTGCTTCTGATCGCGCCGCAGCGAATCTGGCTCCTGGGCGTTGCGATTGCGTACAGCCTTGCCGTTTCATGGATGCGGATGGCTACCGGGGGTCACTTTATGAGTGATGTCGTGACCTCCTATTTCATCGTGGCGATCCTGGCACGCGCACTCTACGAGCTCCTCTATCGGCCATCCTAAGGCGTCCCCATGGCGTCTTGAGCCGCGAACGGATACCAATGGACGCGGATCCGTGTTGGTAATGGTGGATTTTGGAACCTATTACATAACTAGCCAGAACTAAAATTCTGCCAATGAAAATCGATAAGTTGCAAACTTGGCTGATGGCAATCTATATGCTGAGATGAGCTGTGGGGGGGAATTTGGGCGCCTTACAAACTGGCAAGGCCCACTACACTGTCGTCCTAAATGGTGGGGAAAGATGGTTCTTGAGCTTATATATGACCTCTAGATCCTGATGTTGCGAACCACTTGAAAAATGCAAAGCCACCTCCGCATCATAAACAAAATTACCATCAATGGCTTACTGATACATCAAGTTATTGGTATCGCAAAAACATGTTCTTCTATGTTGGAACTTAGAGAGAAGGTGGCTCACTTTTACCGAGGAAAGCCAATGCAGCTTGCAATGCATATCCCTAAAAAAGATGAAACCTAACACGCAGGTCAATTATTCCGCTTTCCAACTACAAAAACTCTGGCTAGTTATGTATATAGGTCCCTAAATTTTTACAGGTCTACCGGGCCGTACAGCGGTCCAACCCACCTTCTACCAGTTAAAGAACACCACTACCTCCGTGTTTACTCCATTCAGCATGGTTTAGAAGTTGTTTGGTTGAACAGGATTGCTCCCGCAACCCCCCCCTCATTCCCTCAAACAGCACCGGATCATTCAGGATTGCTTTTTAACCAAACGGCTTCTTAATTTCGCAATCCTGTCACCTCCGTTGCCGTTAGTCCTCTCCAAGGACACGCTCGTCCCGGGGTTTGGACAAGAGCTTCTCTGCTTCGGCCTGGCTGTTAGCAAAGGCCATCCGATATTGGGACACCGCTTCGGAGGGGAGCTCTTGGCGTAGTCGGCGCACCAGGGCGCGCGCATCCCGATAGTGGTCTTTCGTTTCTATGTGGGTCAGCAGTGACGGCGGCGAAATCTTATAAACAAGATAAGGCATCTGACTAAAAACTCCCTCTTGGTGATCGAACCCGGTGGAAGGTGTCGTAAAAACCTCTCTCCCGGTGGAAGAGGGGCTTTTGCGATACTCTCTCAAAGGGAGAGAGATTGGAGAGAGGGTGAACTAAGGAGTCGGTTTTGAATGTCAACACACCCTCGTAACCGATTTACGTTTATTGCTGGTCGCTAGTAAAAATTATGGATTTTAGTCCAAGGGTTTTAGTATTTTGGGGCTGTGAGACCTGAGGAAGCACGCGACACATGAACAGCGACTTTCAGTCGCTCCCCAGACTATGGACTTTCAGTTTATAGTGGTTGATTGCGGCAAAAAAAAGATGGGTCTATAATGACGTTAGCACTGCAATTACATGCATAAGGTTATGTTATGCAAGGAAAAAGCAGGTGTTTCAGGCGTTCACACTTTTCGGAAGCTAAGCCAAACAAATTATACCCTATCTTGCGCACGGTTTACCGGCCTCGGTAATCGCCGAGCCGAGTGATGTAAGCCGTTCGGCGATCAATCAGTTGTTATTCAAACTACGGACCCGAATCGCTCAGCTTTGTGATGCTTCATCTGAATCTTATTTCGGTGGGTGCCGTGTTCGTGGGAGGATAAGGGCGCGGGGCCGGGGGTAAAACGATTGTCTTCGGGATTCTGGAACGCCACGGGAAGGGCTACACGGAAATCTCGAACGCCGCCAAGAAACCGCTACAGGCCGCAATCCGGGGCCAGGTGCCACTTGACCGCATCATCCATCCAGACGGCTGGAGGGGCTACGATGGGCTGGTGGATAGGGGGTACAAGTGGTAATTACCCCATCAATGGCATTAAATCATTCTGGTCATATGTCAAACGAAGGCTTGCAAAATTCAATAGTGTCCCACGAAAGAAAGAATGTGAATTTAGATTCAATCATCGAGAGGAAAACCATCTATGATAGAATGCTTACTCTGCTGAGAGAAAGTCCTCTCTAACGTTATCTAGACTCATAAAGATTTCCATGCTATCGGTATTTCGGTGCTGCCATACTGGTTTCCTGTGTGGAACCGGACATTCGTATTTCATGCCCATCTTCGTTCCTCGACGTCCCCTCATATACCGAGCTTTTTTTCCAGGTAGTGGATGTTGGTACCGCCGGTCTGAAAGGCGGCATCCACCAGGATTTGCCGCTGTAGGCCAATGTTGGTGTCGATGCCGTCGATGACCATCTCGTGCAGGGCGCCGCACATGCGCGAGATGGCGGAGGAGCGGTCCTCGCCATAGGCGATGAGTTTGCCGATCATGGAATCATAGTGGGGTGGAACCCGGTAACCGCGGTAGATATGGGTCTCCATCCGAATGCCGGGGCCACCGGGGGCGTGAAATTCCCGGATCTGACCGGGGCTCGGGATGAAGGTCTTGGAGTTCTCGGCGTTGATTCGGCATTCGACGGCGTGCCCACGCATCACGACGTCTTCCTGCCGGTATTGCAGCTGCTCGCCGGCGGCCACCAGGATCTGCTCCTTCACGATGTCGATCCCTGTGACCATTTCGGTGACCGGGTGCTCGACCTGCACCCGGGTGTTCATCTCAATGAAGTAGAAGCGTCCGTCTTCGAACAGGAACTCGAAGGTCCCCGCCCCGCGATAGCCGATATTTCGGCAGGCCTCGACACAGCGTTCCCCGATCTCTTTGCGCTGTGCATCGGTTACCCCGGGGGCGGGGGCCTCCTCCACCACCTTCTGGTGTCGCCGCTGCATCGAGCAATCCCGCTCCCCGAGATGGATCACATTGCCTTGCTGGTCCGCAAGGAGCTGGAACTCGATATGGCGCGGGTTTTCGAGATATTTCTCCATGTAGACCATATCATTGCCGAAGGCCGCGGCGGCCTCCGCCTCGGTCAGCGACATGGCGTTCAGAAGCGTGGCCTCGGAGTGCACGACCCGCATGCCGCGACCACCGCCCCCGCCGGCGGATTTGATGATGACCGGGTAGCCAATCTCCCGTCCCAGCTCCAGGGTCCGTTTCTTATCCTGGTCCAGGGGACCGTCGGATCCGGGTACGCAAGGGACGCCGGACCGGCGCATGACATCGATGGCGGAGACCTTGTCACCCATGAGACGGATGGTCTCCGGCCGGGGACCGATAAAGATGAAACCGCTCTGCTCGACCCGCTCGGCGAAGTCCGCGTTCTCTGACAGGAAACCGTATCCCGGATGGATGGCCACCGCATCCGCGACCTCCGCGGCGCTGATGATGGCAGGGATATGGAGATAGCTGTCCCGGGACTGGGCCGGGCCGATGCATACCGACTCATCGGCGAGCAGTACGTGCTTGAGCTCCCGGTCGGCCTCCGAATGCACGGCCACCGTCTTAATCCCGAGCTCCCGACAGGCGCGCAGGATACGCAGGGCAATCTCGCCCCGATTGGCGATGAGAATCTTCTTGATCATCGCTGATTCTCACTCGATCACGAACAAAGGTTGGTTGTACTCCACCGGCTGTCCATTCTCGACCATGATCCTTTTCACCGTGCCGTCTTTCTCGGATTCGATTTGGTTGAGGATCTTCATCGCCTCGATGATGCAGAGGACAGTGCCCGCCTTTACCTGGTCGCCTTCCCGGATAAAGGGCTTGCTATCGGGAGCGGGGGTGCGGTAGAAGGTACCGACCATAGGAGAACGCACCAAGTTTTCCTCCGGCTCGTTATCCGGGGTGGAAGTCGCGAGCTCGAGGGTTGGCGGGGCGGGCAAGGGGGTACCCGATGTCGTCGCACTAAACCCCTGAGGTTGGGGCGGTGCGGACATAATCAGGGGTTGTGCCGCCGTTCCATGACGGCTGATCCGGATCGACTCCTCGCCCTCATGAATCTCGATTTCGGAGACGTCGGATTGTTGCAGCAGCTCGATGAGCTTCTTGAGTCTGCGCGTGTCCATGTCTGTGCCCTTTACTTCTGCCCGGTATCTCGATTCAGTCGATCGATGGCTGCGTTCAATGCCAGCTCGTAGCCGAGGGGACCCAATCCGGTGATGATACCCGCGGCGATGTCCGAGAAATAGGAATGGTCACGGAAGGGCTCCCGGGCATGGATGTTGGAAAGGTGCACCTCGATGAAAGGAATCGCCACGGCGAGCAAGGCATCGCGCAGGGCGACGCTGGTGTGGGTGAAGGCCGCCGGGTTGATGATGATGAAGGTGACGCCGTCACGTCCCGCGCCCTGGACCGCCTCTATGAGCACATGCTCGGCGTTGCTCTGCACCAGCGCGAGCCGGTGCCCCGCCGCCGTGGCTCGGCGTTGCAGCCTGGCCCCGATGTGCTCCAGGGTGTCCCGTCCGTAGTGCCTCGGCTCCCGGGTACCGAGCAGGTTCAGGTTCGGACCGTTCAAAACGAGAATCGATGCCATGGGTAAAGATCGACGCTGTTCGCGGAGGCAGCCGGGCATCAACAAAGGTGGGCCGGGCAACCGAAGGTTTTTCCTACTGATTCCGTAAGTGCAGTTTATCTTGCCGCGAAGCAGAAGAAAATCCGGCAATCCTGAAAAGGTAGATTGGGTTGCTACGCAGCGCGGTAGACCTGAACTCCAACCATGCTGCCAGTTAAAAATTAACCACTACCACATTTAGATGAGGATTTTATCTCAGCAGAATTAAGTGTTCTATCATAATAGATTTTCCTCTCGATGATTGAATCTAAATTCACATTCTTTCAGGTGTAGATGAAAGGTTTTTCGTGGAACACATTGAATTTTGCAAGCCTTCGTTTGGCATATGACCAGAATGATTAAATGCCATTGATAGGGCAATTACCACCGGCAAACTTATGCTGACCATGATTCACATGGAAATGCTTTTTGTACCTCCTATCCATCAACCCATCGTAGCCCCTCCAGCCGTCCGAGTGGATGATGCTGTCAAGGGCCATCTGGCCACGGATTGCGGCCTGTAGAGGCTTCTTGGCGACGTTCGGGACGATTTCCGTGTAGACCCACCCGTGGTGTTCCAGAATCCCGAAGACAATCGTTATTACTCCGGCTCCAACCTCGCCGGAGAAGGGCGATGAGGCGTCACAAAGCTGGGCGATTCGGGTTCGTAGTTTGGATAACAACTGATTGATCGTCGGACGCCTTACATCACTCGACTCGACGATTTTCGAGGCCGGTAAATCGTGCGCAAAATAGGGTACAATCCGTCCGGATTTAGCTTCCGGTAAGGTGTGAACGTCTGAAATGCCTGTTTTTTTCCTTGTATAATATATACCTTAGCATGCAGTTGCAGTGCTAAAATTATCTGAAAAATCCTGTTCATCCTGTTCATCCTGTCCGATTAACGAGTTGCTCAAGCGACACTTGATCCCACAAGCCCACCTTCCCAGTCTGTTTTCCGTGAGGTGCCCCCTCAAGTCAAGCCGGTTTGCGACCGATCATGATGAAGAATCCACCCTCGGCCCGACGGGCGATGATCTCGCCGGCTTGTACAATCAGCCGGTCCAGGGCCGTACCCCGCGGTTGCGGCTCGAACAGGCTCGCGCTGACTAGACCGTCGTCATCCAGCCGCAGGGCCGGGATGCCGTGCACGAACTCGAGGCCCGTCTGCTCGAACCACCGCAACACCTTACCGAACGTATGTTTAGATTCGTGCGGGCGCAGGTACTGACCGGCGAGCCAGGCCCGTCGCTTCGTAGCGCTCAACCCGCCCCGGCGCAGGGCGGGGTCGATCCACCTGGCGCCGGCGGGCAGCAGTCGCAACGGGTGTCGGAGCAGGCCGGTGGCCAGTGGCCAGCCGTCCGTAGCGATTGTAGAGGCCCAGAACGAGATGCCCGCCGGGTTTGAGCAACGGCACCAGGGTCTGGATCCGCGGTAGGGGTCGGAGGTGTTGCAACACGCCGTTACACAGCACTACGTCGAAGCGAGCGTGCCGCAGCGCCGAGCGGAACAGGTTCATCTGCACGAACCGGACCCGCGCAAACCCTGCTCGCGGCGAAGCGCCCCACCCAGCTGCAGTGGAGAGTTCAGGCACATATCGGTGCCGATTACCCGACGGCATGAGCCGCCCAGGAAGTTGGTCAGCTGCCCCGTCCCGCAGCCGATCTCCAGAACCTCGGCGTTGTTAGGGGATGGTCTCGTCCAGGCGGCGGGCATAGCGGCCGGCCCGCGATTTCTCGATCAGGACGCGCACCGAATCTTGGTCGTCGTAGTTGGGGAAGGGTGTCTGCCATAAGAAGGCCTTGACGATTTCCGTTCGGTCGCGCGGGTCGTCGCACTGCTCATGGGGCCAGAAGAGCTGCGGAATATTGCCGGTGACGGCAAACGCATGACCGGTCTCAGCGCAGATGAGCCGGTCGCCGCGGCGCATCAGCCCCGCCGTGCCGCCGGCCACGCACGGGCTGGCCAGCTTGTCCTCGAAGACTTCATCCGCGGTGCCGGCGCAGACTCGGGTCACGGTCACCGGCTGCTCGGCCTTGCGCAGCACGTAATGGCCCATCGCCGGCAGGTCTGAGGTCGCAGGACATGAAGGTGTTGTATGCGTCCCGTGGCGTGCAGACGATCGGGTCCCAGCCGAGATTGAAGCTGGTGTTGACCAGCACCGGGCAGCCGGTTTGTGCGTGGAATTGATCCAGCAGCCAGCGCAGCAGTCCGTGCCATCGCGGATCGACGGTTTGCACCCGTGCCGAGTCGTCCACAAGGGTAGCCGCGGGAATGACCGAACACTTCCGATGCAGGCGCTCTTTGGCTGCGGGGTCCGCGGCTGGGGGGGGGCTCCGACCGCTTATCCTCGCGCACCGGAGCCGTCAGCAGCATGTGGGGGCTTTCCTGCCCCGGCTCCAGCGCGAAGTACTCATGGGCGTGTTCGGCCAGCACGACCGAGGCAAACGGACGGAAGCCCTCATGGAACTTCACCTTCCGGTTGATCTTTTCCTGCATAGCGGAGTCCCGGGCGTTGCCGAGGATGCTGCGACTGCCCAGCGCCCTCGGGCCGAACTCCATCCGCCCCTGGTGCCAGCTGATCACCTGGCTCTGTGCGAGGGCGGTGGCGATCTGCCCGCATAGCGCCTCATCGTCGTCCACGCGCCGGTAGACTGTAGCGACGGACCAGAGAAACTGCTCGATCTACTGATCACCGTACCGCCCGCCGAGGAGTGAGCCGCATTGCGAATCTCCGGCCTCGGCCCGGTGCGGATTGTCCAGCAGCTGGTACCAGATATATTGGACCAGTCCCAGCGCCCCGCCGGCGTCGCCCGCCGCGGGTTGGACCCAGATATCCGCGAACGGCCCTTCGCGCAGGAGGAGGCGCCCGTTGACCACGCAGTTCAGCGCTACGCCGCCGGCCAGGCAAGCATGTTTCATGCCGGTCCTGGCGTGCACATGGCGGGCCTGACGCAGCAGGATCTCTTCGGTAACCCATTGGATGGATGCCGCGACGTCCATGCCGCTCCGGGTGATGGACTATCCCTCCCGGCGTGGTGGGCGGCCGAACAGTCCGTCGAATTTCCGCGCCGTCATGGTCAGGCCCTGGCAGTAGTTGAAGTAGGACATGTCCATGCGGAACGATCCATCGAGCTTCAAGTCTCGCAGCTTGTCGAGGGTCAGGTCGATGTACTTCGGCTCGCCGTAGGGCGCCAAGCCCATCAGCTTATATTCATCCCCGTTGACCTTGAATCCGGTGAAGTTAGGTGAGCTCTGAATAGAGCAGCCCGAGGGAATGGGGAAAGTGCAGCTCACTATCGAGCTCGATCCGGTTGCCGCGCCCGACCCCGAAGCTGCAGGTGGCTCATTTCCCGACGCCGTCGATGGTCAGGATCGCCGCCTCCTCATCCTCATACACAGGGGTGTGGCCCGGAGAAACGACTTGAAGCCGGCTGGGGCGTAGGCGAGATAGGTCTCCAGCAGGCGCTCGAATTTGAGTAGGGGCTTGTCGTAGAAGCCGACGTAATCCAGCTGCTCGGCGCTCAGGTCCGCCTCCCGCAGGCAGTAATTGATGGCATGGCCGGGAAAGCTGGCATCGCGCTTGTTGCGCGTGAAGCGCTCCTCCTGGGCGGCGGCGACGATTCGGCCGTCCACGACCAGGGCTGTGGTCGAGTCATGATAGAAAGCAGAAATACCCAGGATTGCGGTCATACACTCAGGTTCCCGACGGCGACCAACGCCGGGCGGATCCAACAGCCGACTCTTGCGCCCCGCTGCAAGTCGTGCCGCAGGGCGCGGAGAGGTATCGAGAGCCGGTCCGGCATGCGGCCCGTTCGACCGCGGAAGCGGGGAAGCCGGTGGGATTTCCCGCTCGATTTGGCCGAAGCGGCTCCCGATTGCCGTAAGCGAGCGGAAAAATCCTACCTGTTGTGTCTCGCTCCCTCACTACAACTTTAAACAGAAACCGGTTGCCGCACAGGGTCCGAATTTGGTATTTAATAATAGCTTGAAGTCGGAGGTCCATGCAGTCGTAATAGCGCCTGGTCCGCGGTGTTCGCCGGATCGTCGCAACATCGGCAGACCGTTCGGGAGGGATTAGATGGTCGGGTCAGAGAACACGGGCGCTCAGGTATTCGGTTTAGCGCCATACGAAGCCGCGGCAGACGAAGAGTACATGAATCCGGATCAGGAGGAGCACTTCAGAAACATCCTCCTGGCCTGGAAGCGGGACCTGATGGAGGAGGTCGATCGCACGGTGCATCATATGCAGGACGAGGCGACCAACTTCCCCGACCCCAACGACCGCGCCACCCAGGAGTCGGAGTTCAGCCTCGAGCTGCGAACCCGTGACCGGGAGCGTAAGCTGATCAAAAAGATCGATGAGGCTATCACCCGTTTGGACAATCACGAGTACGGCTTCTGTGAAGGCTGCGGCGTAGAGATCGGGGTACGCCGTCTGGAGGCGCGCCCGACCGCGACCCTGTGCATCGACTGCAAGACCCTCGACGAGATCCGCGAGAAGCAGCACGGCTGAGGGCCGGCCGGGAGAAACGGCCCTGCCGAATGGCGCGGCCCGACGCATCCGCGCCTGGTACGGACGCTCTCAACGATCGATAATATCGAGCGAGCAGGGTCATCAGGGAAGATTTATCCGCAATAAACGCAAATGGACGCAAATCGATCGAGAACGGACGAATAAGGCAGGGCGAGCGCGTATCACTGAGACCAAAAGCATGACCTTGGCGGCGTTGTACGGGAATCGGTCAAGAAATCAGCACAACCTAACCACCGGGCCGGTAGGCGCGGGCAAGCCCCCGCGCCTATCGCGTCGAGCATGGTGAGCCGATTGCGACCGATTTGCGTTCATTTACGGCAAAAAAGGGTTCCATGTTGTCGGTACTTCAGTGCCGCATTCGTGGTTTTCTTTCCGACGCAACCGATTGAGTTAACTCGACTGTAGCAGGATGCGCGGCGGTGAAGCAACTGCAGGTCAAACCGCGGCATACCGCGGGCGGTTCGCCCCTTCCCCTACCGGCCCCCTGCATTTCGGCTCCCTGGTAGCCGCCCTCGGCAGCTATCTCGACGCTCGGGCGGCCGGCGGCGAGTGGCTGGTGCGCATGGAAGACCTCGACCGCCTACGGGAATTCTCAGGCGCCGCTACCTCTATCCTGCGCACCCTCGAGGCCTTCGGATTCGAGTGGAATGGCCGAGTGCTCCGGCAAAGTGCCCGCGCTCAGGCCTATGCCCAAGCCATCGAACGGCTACGCGACGCAGGGTTGGTCTTTCTCTGTGCCTGCAGTCGGCGCGAGATCGCCGCGAACGGACTGCCGGGGGTAGAAGGTCCGGTCTACCCTGGGACCTGTCGCCACCGCCTGCCGCTCGGGAAACAGGCCCGCTCCCTGCGTCTGCGTACCGAAGGCGGAACCGTCCTGGTCCGCGATCGGGTCCAGGGAGCGCTGCGCCAGGACCTGGCGCGCGAAGTAGGTGACTTCGTACTGCGCCGCGCGGACGGTATCCACGCCTATCAGCTCGCCGTGGTCGTGGACGACGGATTTCAGGGAATCGATCAAATCGTCCGCGGAGCCGATCTGTTGGCCTCCACACCGCGCCAGGTATATCTGCTCCGGGCCCTCCGGCTCCCGGTCCCCACCTATGCGCATCTGCCGGTAGTGGTCGACGCCGCCGGGCGCAAGCTCAGCAAATCCCACGCCGCCGCGCCGGTCGATCCCGCCGCGCCGCTTCCCACCCTGTTGCGGGCCTGGCGTTTCCTGGGCCAGACACCCTTCCCCGAACCGCCCGCCGACCTTGCCGAGTTCTGGACCCAGGCCCGCTCGACCTGGAATATGGATCGGGTCCCGAACTGGCACTCCAAGGCATTGGCGACGGAATGAAACCGCGGGACGGTCTGGACCGCAAAGATGCAAAAGACGCGAAGAATGGCAGGTTAGGCCCTGCCGGGCGGACCGATTCACCAGAGGCCTCGCTTCTCTGATGAGGGAGTCGAAAAAAGAGACGCCCGCCCCGTGTTCAGGATAAGGAGCACCATTTTCGAACGTTGCAGGTAATGAAAATCAAGGATACGGAATACCGCGAAACCTCATTTCTGAGTAGGGGCATGGCGCGCCGTGCCCCTACGATTTACGACATCCTCGGTGGGGTGTTGCAAAAGTAGGGGCGACCGGCCGGTTGCCCCTACGCTTCCTTCGGGTGAGGGGTTGGGGTGAGGGGATCAAAGGGTGTAGGTTGGGTCAAGCGCATCCCCGCGGTCGCGGTATACCGCCTGCACGGAGCGCGCCTCGGCCCGGCAACCGAACTACCGATCGCCGCTGCCCCTAATAATAATCGATCCGGCCGGCGCATCACTCCAGCCGCCAAGTACCCGCAACCAAACGGGGAATGCCCCGGCCCAGCCGGATCACCGCCCCCGTTGCCCGATCACCGCATTTAGTCGACAGGGTCCTCCGGAAACTTCGAAATCATGCTCCGGTGGACACCCAACGCCTCCGCTAGCGCCCTCTTACTTCCGAAAATTTGAATCACCTCCGCCTTAGTCATAGTCGCCATTGCCCCAATATATTCACTACTCAAGTAATTTTTGAGTATGAACATATTGCAGCCATCGATAGCTCTCCACTCGGGCGACTGGATGAGCTACGATGGGTTGGTGGATAGGGGGGTGCAATTAAGGCGTTTCCGTGTGAATCATGGCCGGCATGAATTTGCCCGTGACAATTGCCCTATCGATGGCATTGAATCATTCTGGCTATATGCCGAACGAAGGCTTGCAAAATTTAATGGTGTTCCACGAAAAGCTTTTCATCTGCACCTGATAAGAATGTGAATTCAGATTCGATCATCGAGAGGAAAACTTAATATGGTAGAATAGGGACTTATACGCTTAAACCTTTAAGGGAACCGAATGCTACCTTCTGCAAGGCTTGATGTCAAGTAAACCTTGAGATACAGCAAACAGCTGTGCAGCTCATCAAACAACTTAGCCGGAATTAGGTGATTATCATGATAATGTGCAAATATAATTAAAGACAATCTTGCCTGTCTGAAGAAGACTGTCGAAGAAATGAAGCCTTTTACCACTTCCAAGTTATTCAAGATATGTGTTTGTAATCTTAGGGGCGGCATATGAAAAACAATTTAGTTTTAAAAAATGGAAAGATAAATGCCGGGAATGTTGATGCCCACAAGGTAGTTTACCATACATCTTTGTAGAAAATTATTTTGGACATAAAAAAAGACTATGCGCGGTTTGATTATGCATTACATCTTACCTGGTTTTGGTCGCGCACCTTTAGGGTAGCAAGAGATATTTCAGCCACAAATAAACGTAAGGTAAGGATTTTTTCTTCTGCCAACATAGATCGCTAACGCGATTAGCCACGCTAAGGAATATTTCTGGAGTATTCAATAAAGAGCAAATTATAGAGTCTCATTAAGGGATGGAATTGATAGAGAAATGGATGAAACTTGAACTTCAAGATGCTTGATTGATTCCCCGTTCTTTACTGGGGCAACACACTTGTCGTGGCATGCGGTAGATGCGTTGATAGCCCCAGTCAGAAAAATTAACAATTAATCGATCAATTTGTTCAGTTTTTTGCTTAATACTTTCTGGCGGGCACGGCGAATTCAATAAAAATATTCCGTCAAATAATCATGCGCCACAAATCCAGCTGGTAATACTGGTGCAGTGCACATGGTCCGCTGCCGTGGAGTCAAGAAATAAGGCAAACAAACAGACAGAAATAATACAGTGAATTTCCCCTTTCTTGGCATTCATAACATCCCTCTTTTTGTGGGAACAGTTAATGAGTCTAGATAACTTTATGGAGAGGATTTTCTCTCAGCAGAGTAAGTATTCTATCATATAAGTTTCCCTCTTGATGATTGAATCTAAATTCACATTCCTTCAGGTGCAGATGAAAAGTTTTTCGTGGAACCCCATTGAATTTTGCAAGCCTTCGTTTGGCATATGACCAGAATGATTCAATGCCATTGATAGGGCAATTACCACGGGTAAATTCATGCTGACCATGATTCACATGGAAATGCTTTTTGTACCCCCTATCCACCAGCCCACCGTAGCCCCTCCAGCCATCCGAGTGGATGATGCTATCAATGGCTACGCGGCCCCGGACTACGGCCTTTAGCCGCTTCTTGGCGGCGTTTGGGACGATTTCCGTGTAGATTTTCCCGTGGCGTTCTAGAATCCCGAAGACAATCACTTTTCCCCCAGCCCCGCGCCCTTCCTTCCAACGAACACGGCGTGCGCCGAAATAGGATTCATCGACTTCAACCTCGCCGGAGAAGGGTGATGAGGCTTCACAAAGCTGAGCGATTCGGGTCCGTAGTTTGAATAACAACTGCTTGATCGTCGGACGGCTTACATCACTCAACTCGGCGATTTCCGAGGCCGGTAAGTCGTGTGCAAAATAATGTACAATCCGTCTGAATTTAGCTTCCGAAAGGTGTGAACGCCTGAAATACCTGTTTTTTCCTCGCATACCGTAACGTAACTTTAGCATGCAATTGCAGTGCTAAAGCTGTCTAGACCCCAGTAATTTTTTATCCGCAAGTTGGGCAAACAGGATTCCCGATCCATCACCGCTCCTCAAACCACTTGCGCTTTCTTTTCGGTTGGGAAAAACTGCATCAGTTCAAAAATGCTGATTGTTTTGTCGCACATATGAATCATCCTCCTTAAGAATAGTGATATCGTACATCCTTACCGTTAATAGAGTTAAAGCGTATAATTCCCATAGCACGCTTAATGCTCTACTGATAGAGAACCTCCCTTATAATCCACCTGAAATTTGGCTTCGGGGATGCGTGACCCCCCATGAAATGGCTATTTTCCCTTAGCATAACATAACCTTAGCGGTAATGGTATTTTAACTATAGCGTAGTTGATAGTCTAGGTCTACCGGGCCGCACATATAGCCCAATCTACCTTCTACCATTTAGAGGCTACCACTACCACCTTATAGCACTGCAGTTGCAGTGCGCGACGTTATCTAAACCCAGGAAGAAAATCAATTTATTTTCCAAGGAGTGCCACATTCGCCCCCTCGCCTCCTTAAGTGATGAGGAAGAGCGCTTGCCTCAAGCGCAGCAAAAGGGTCCGGGGAGTGGGTGAACTAAGAAGTCGATTATGTATGTCAACACGTCTGGTTCAGGCTTTGTGCCTGCGCTTTTTGGAGCCACTCTGCCCGTGTAGCGCCAGGACAAAGTCGATCTTGCGTTCATCCAGGTTCACCGCCGCCAACCGGACCCGCAGCCGGTCGCCGAGGCGGTAGACTGTGCCGGTGCGTTTTCCCGTGAGCCGGTGCCCTACCGGGTCGAAGTGATAGAAATCGTTGTCCAGGGCCGTGATGTGCACCAGGCCGTCCACGTAAATCTCATCGAGCTCCACGAAGATGCCGAAGGAGTTGACGCCAGTGATGGTGCCGTCGAATTCCGCACCGATCTTGCCTTCCATATATTCGCATTTGAGCCAGGATTCGACGTCACGGGCGGCCTCGTCGGCACGGCGCTCGGTGCCGGAGCAGTGTTCGCCGATGCGCCGCAGGTCCGGTTTAGCATAGTCGAAATCCGCCGCGGTCCCCCCCGCCAGCAGATGCTTGATGGTCCGGTGGACAATCAGATCCGGATAACGGCGAATGGGCGAGGTGAAATGGGTGTAGGCGGCATAAGCGAGCCCGAAATGGCCCGCGTTTTCCGAGCTGTACATGGCCTGTTGCATGGAACGCAGGAGCACGGTCTGGATCAGGCGTCGGTCCGGACGTTCCTGAACCGAGTCGAGCAGGGCCGAGTAATCCTTTGCCGTGGGTCGCTTGCCACCGGGCAGCCGCAGGGACAATTCGGCGAGAAACTCCCGTAGGTCGCTCAGCTTCTCCTCTTCGGGCGTTTCGTGGATGCGGTAGAGGGCCGGTATCCGCTTGCGCCGAAAAAGCTTAGCGGTGGCCACATTGGCCGCGAGCATGCACTCTTCGATGATCCGATGGGCAAGGTTGCGTACCAGCGGTCGGATCGCCAAGACGTGGCCCTGCTCGTCGAGCTCGAAGTAGGTCTCGGTGGTGTCGAAATCGATGGCCCCGCGTACCGTTCGCGCCTCATGGAGGGCCTGATAGAGGGCATAGAGCTCGTGCAGGTGGGGCAGCAGCTCCGAAAAGCGGCGGCGCAGCCGCGGGTCGCCGTCCCCGAGCAGGGCCACCACCTGGTCGTAAGTGAAACGGGCGTGAGAGTGCATCACAGCCGCGAAGAAGCGAGACCTGGTGACCTCTCCTGCGCGGTTCACGTATAGCTCACAGGCCATGCATAGCCGATCGACGTCGGGATTGAGAGAGCAGAGCCTGTTGGACAGAACTTCCGGTAGCATGGGGATCACCCGCCCAGGAAAATAGGCCGAGTTGCCCCGCTCGTAGGCCTCCGCATCTAGGGCCGTACCGGGCCTCACATAGCCGGAGACATCTGCGATGCAGACCAGGAGCTTCCAACCCTTGAGTTTGCGCTCGCAGTAGACGGCGTCGTCGAAGTCTCGGGCATCGGCCCCGTCGATTGTCACCAGAGGCAGCCGGCGCAGATCGACCCGCCCGTCCCTGGCCGCGGCCGGGATCTCGGTTTCCAGCTCCGCGATCTCGGCCTCCGCCGCCGCCGGCCACTGCACTGGCAGGTCATGGGTGCGGATCGCGATGTCCGTCTCCATCCCGGGAGCCATGTGATCACCCACCACCTCTAGGATCTTCCCGATGGGCTGGGTGTGCTTGGTAGGCGGGTCCGTGATCTCGGCGACGACGATCTGATCCTGACCGGAGCCGGTGCTCCGGTCGCTGGGGATGATGATGTGATGGACCAGACGCTTGTTGTTCGGGACCACGAAGCCGACGCCGCTCTCCTGGTAAAAGCGTCCGACCACCGTATGCGTATTGCGCTCCAGCACCTCCACCACCGATCCTTCCATCCGCCCCCGGCGATCCTGACCGATGATCCGCACCACGACCCGGTCATTGTGGAACAGACCGCGCATCTGGCGGGGCCAGAGATAGATGTCATCGCCGCCGTCGTCCGGCTTGACGAAACCGAAACCGTCCGGATGGCCGATCACCCGGCCCGCGATCAGATCCTGCTTGTTTACCAGGCAATAAGCATCCCGGCGATTGGGTACCAGCTGCCCGTCCCGCACCATGGCGCCGAGACGGCGTTGCAGGGCGACGACCTCTCCCTCGTCGCGGATATCGAAGGTAGCGGCGATCTCGTCGAAGGTGAGCGGAACGCCGGTTTCGGCAAGGGTCTTGAGGATGAACTCCCGGCTGGGGATGGGATTGGAATACTTCTTTGTTTCGCGTTGGCGGTGGGGGTCCGCATCCCGGGCCCGTGCCTGCTTACGTCTTACCACGGTGGAATTTTCCGCTCCGAATAAAGAAATCAGTGTACCGTTGACAAGCCCCTTTTGTCTCACTAGCATGATAGCTTCTTCTCCGGCCGGATCGGGTAGCGCCTTTCCGGGCCACCTGCCGAGGTGGCGGAATTGGTAGACGCGCTAGTTTCAGGTACTAGTGGGCGGAAGCCCGTGGAGGTTCAAGTCCTCTCCTCGGCACCAAATCGGCTGCCTGAGTCGTTCCTTGCCCTACCGAGATCGCGGATAGGATCGTGTGCCGTTACACCACACGCGGCGCTGGCCTCCCGTTGTCGGGTGTTGTTTTGATGCAGTCTTAAGTTATGGTGCCGTGTTGGGCCAGCGCGCGTTCGGCGGTGGATTGGGGGGGGCTAGCCCAAAGTTTAGCTCATTTTAGGGCTCGCGTGTGTGAGCGTTACCCAAAGATCGAGATGTTCATGGGGCTGGTTGTGCGGCCATCCCGCAGTTGGTCCCATGAGCCAAAATTTGTTGTTGGTCGCTAGTAAAACTAGCGGCTTTTAAGTCCAAAGGGCATTAGTATTTCTTAGCTGTGAGACCGAATTCAGTATTGGGGTCGTCGCTTTCATGGGTCATTGGGTATGGTGCTTTCAGTTCAGGGTAAGGCTGATATGATCAATGTGATATTAAAGGGGCATCGAGAACATCAGGGGCATAATGATGGTGATTTTCCAGTCGAGTGCGCCCCGACTTTCAGTCCTTTCGAGCTGACTTTCGTCCGAGACTTTCAATCGGCTTTAGCCGAAACAGCGACTTTGTAGTCGCTCCCCAGACTATGGATTTTCAGTCCATAGCGGTTGACGGTGTGGGTTATGATGAGGCCGGGTCAGGTGCGCCCCCGCGGTCGTGGTGTACCGCCTGGACAGATCGCGCCCCAACCCGACAACCGGGCTTCGGTACCCTATGTACCTGGGCAAAAACCCGGCGCATCCGGAGGATGCCAAGGCTAGTGGGTCGATCAGGATAATCCGCGGGGATTCCGGTAGGGTCGGCAGCGTGGCTTTCCTTGACACGCCCGTCCCGTGTCCCTATACTCCTCTAGCTTAGTTGAGCCGGCGGTCTTCGCCGGCTCCTTTTATTCTGTGGGGCGTCCAGCGCCTGGGCCCCTCTGAAGGTTAACCGTTGAGAGGCGTATGGTATCGCTGCCGTAACCTCGTGCGGCGGCACAGGTGGTTTTACCTCTCGGTTTTCCCCGTGGTCAGGCGTCTCGGCGCCGGTGGAGATAGTTACGAATGGCGACGATCAACCAGTTGGTGCGCAAGCCGCGCAAGCGCAAGGTTGCCAAGACCAATGTGCCTGCGTTGGAGGCTTGTCCCCAGAAACGCGGGGTATGCACGCGCGTCTATACCACCACGCCGAAAAAACCGAATTCGGCCCTGCGCAAGGTCGCGCGCGTGCGCTTGACCAATGGTTACGAGGTTACCTCCTATATCGGGGGCGAGGGGCATAATCTGCAGGAACACTCGGTGGTGCTCATCCGCGGTGGACGGGTGAAGGACCTGCCGGGCGTGCGTTATCACACGGTCCGGGGAACCCTGGATACGGCCGGGGTGGAGAGCCGCCGTCAGGGCCGTTCCAAGTATGGCGCCAAGCGCCCGAAGAGCTGAGCTCGGGCCCGGCGGGGGGGGGTAAGGGTGCCGCGAGAGCCTGGTACGGATGCGCTCAAGGCTACTCGATAACAAGGCTACTCGATAACATCGAGCCGGCGGGATTCCCGCGGATAAAGTCAGCCACGAATGGCCGCGAATATAATGTAAAGTGCACCAGGAGTCGTCGATGACGGCGAATCGATCGCGACTGATCTGCATTCATTTGCGGCAAAAGTAGAGTTTCCAGTTGAAGTTGAGTGGTCGGAGCCTTCAGTCATGCCGAGAAGACGCATCGTTGCCCGCCGCCAGGTCCTGCCGGATCCCAAGTTCGGGAGCGAGCTGCTTACCAAGTTCATCAATATGCTCATGGAAGACGGCAAGAAATCGGTTGCCGAGCGCATCATCTACGGCGCCCTTGGACAGGTGGCCGAGAAGAAGGGCGCGGAGCCTCTGGGTTTGTTGGGTCAGGCGATGGAGAATGTGCGCCCGGTGGTGGAGGTCAAGTCGCGCCGGGTCGGTGGCGCTACCTATCAGGTACCCGTCGAGGTGCGGCCGACGCGCCGTAACTCGCTGGCGATGCGCTGGATCATCGATGCTGCCCGCAAGCGCTCGGAGAAATCCATGGCTCTGCGCTTGGCCGGGGAGCTGATGGACGCGGCGGATTCCCGAGGGACTGCGTTCAAAAAGAAGGAAGATACCCATCGTATGGCGGAGGCCAACAAAGCCTTCTCTCATTATCGCTGGTAATTTGCGTCGGATCCTTACAAGGTTCATTTTTGGCGGATAGACTCGTGGCACGCAATACACCCATCGATCGCTATCGCAATCTCGGCATCATGGCGCACATCGATGCGGGCAAGACTACGACCACCGAGCGTGTTCTGTTCTATACCGGTATCTCCCACAAGCTCGGAGAGGTGCACGACGGCGCCGCTACCATGGACTGGATGGAGCAGGAACAGGAGCGCGGTATCACCATTACGTCCGCGGCCACTACCTGCTTCTGGAAGGGCATGGATATGCAGTATCCGGAGCACCGCATCAATATCATCGATACCCCCGGACACGTAGACTTCACCATTGAGGTGGAGCGTTCTCTCAGGGTCCTCGACGGTGCCTGCGCCGTCTTCTGCGCAGTCGGCGGGGTAGAGCCCCAGTCCGAGACCGTCTGGCGCCAGGCCGACCGGTACGGCGTGCCGCGGTTGGCGTTCGTGAACAAGATGGACCGTATGGGCGCTGACTTTCTACGCGTAGTCAGGCAGGTGAAGGAGCGCCTGGGCGGCAACGCGGTGCCCGTTCAGCTCCCGATCGGCGCGGAGGAGGACTTTAAAGGCGTCGTTGATCTGGTCGGTATGCGGGCTATTATCTGGGATGAAGCGTCTCGGGGGATGAACTACGAGCTCCGGGAGATCCCCGGGGAGCTGGTCGAACAGTGCCGGGAGTGGCGCGAGGTCATGATCGAGGCCGCCGCCGAGGCCGATGAGGCGGTGATGGAGAAGTACCTAGAAGGCGAGGAGCTCAGCGAGCAAGAGATTAAGGTAGGCCTACGTGCGCGGACGCTAAACAACGAGATCGTCCCGATCCTGTGTGGCTCTGCGTTCAAGAACAAGGGCATGCAAGCCATGTTGGACGCGGTGATCGACTATATGCCCTCACCCATCGACGTGCCCGCGATCACGGGGATCGCCGGCGGTGCCACCGAACGGGAAGAGGAACGCCCGTCGTCCGATGAGACGCCCTTCGCCGCCCTGGCGTTCAAGATCGCCACGGACCCCTTCGTGGGCACCTTGACCTTCTTTCGGGTCTATTCCGGCGTCCTCAAGTCCGGTGACAGTGTCTTCAACCCGGTCAAGGGCAAGCGTGAGCGTTTCGGTCGCCTCCTGCAGATGCACGCCAATGATCGGGAGGAGATCAAGGAAGTCCGCGCCGGCGACATCGCTGCCGCCGTAGGTCTGAAGGACGTGACCACCGGCGATACCCTATGTGCCCAGGATGCCGTTATTGCCCTAGAGCGCATGGATTTTCCCGAGCCGGTCATTTCGGTGGCGGTGGAGCCCAGGACCAAGAGTGATCAGGATAAGATGGGCGTCGCCCTGTTCAAGCTCGCCCAAGAAGACCCATCCTTCCGGGTGCGTACCGACGAGGAATCGGGCCAGACCATCATTTCCGGGATGGGTGAGCTGCACCTGGAGATCATCGTCGACCGCATGAAGCGCGAGTTCAATGTGGCGGCCAATGTAGGGACACCCCAGGTCAGCTATCGGGAGACCATCCGCGCTCAGATCGAGCAGGAGGGCAGGTTTGTCCGCCAGTCCGGCGGACGCGGACAGTACGGGCATGTGTATCTGCGCCTCGAGCCCCAGGAGCCGGGCGGGGGCTTCGAGTTCGTCAACGAAATCGTCGGCGGCGTGGTGCCCAAGGAATACATCCCCGCGGTGGGCAAGGGCGTCGAGGAGGCCATGACCAGCGGAATCCTGGCGGGCTTTCCGGTAGTGGATGTGAAGGTTACCCTTTACGACGGCTCCTACCATGAGGTGGACTCGAGCGAGATGGCCTTCAAGATCGCGGGCTCCATGGGCTTCAAAGAAGGGGCCGCGAAGGCCAGGCCGGTCCTGCTGGAACCAATCATGAAGGTGGAGGTCGTCACGCCGGAGGGCTACATGGGCGACGTCATGGGCGATCTCAACAGCAGGCGCGGCATGGTGCAGGGTATGGATGATGCGCCTTCGGGAAAGATCGTCCGCGCCGAGGTACCCTTGGCGGAAATGTTCGGTTATGCCACGGACCTGCGCTCCGCCACCCAGGGGCGGGCCACCTACAGCATGGAGTTCGCTAAATATAAAGAAGTCCCGGCCGGCATCGCCGAGGCCATCTCCAAGAAATAGTAATCACGACAGGGGAAGAGCGGGATGTCCAAAGAGAAATTCGAACGCACGAAGCCGCACGTCAACGTCGGGACGATCGGGCACGTAGACCATGGCAAGACCACGTTGACGGCGGCGATCACCAAAGTCATGGCTGCCCGGCACGGCGGCG
>Ga0209052_1000060_pt1 | contig 60386 bp, 43 predicted proteins | sample WorMetHEROISLAND_2_FD_187409 | JGI IMG/M metagenome (GOLD analysis project Ga0209052, IMG submission 187409) | Marine gutless worms symbiont microbial communities from Max Planck institute for Marine Microbiology, Germany - Olavius sp. 4 HERON... | ecosystem: Host-associated > Annelida >...
ATAAGTAGTCGGTGTAATCAATTGCTATTTGTGCGTTTGTAAAAATCTTGAAGAAAAAAAACCAGAAATTAGGCGCACAAGGTGAGCCGGTGTCAGTAAGTAAAATTCGATTTGGGCAACAGCCCGTTCAGAAGTGATACTGACACCGAGGTGCTTTTGCATCTGTACGAAGAAGTAGGACTGGACGCGTTAAGTCATCTCAACGGTATGTTTGCCTTTGCGTTGTGGGACAAACGATTGTGCAGGTTGTGGCTTGCCAGGGACAGAATCGGAATCAAACCTTTAGTTTATTACTGCGATGGAAATAGCTTCATATTTGCCTCCGAGATTAAATCGCTGCTGAAGGATCCTGTTGTAGCTAAAGAGTTGGATTATAAGGCTTTGTTTCTCTATCTCGCGTTCAATTACATTCCCGCGCCCCATACCATATTCAAGAGCATAAAAAAGCTAGAACCCGGCCACTACCTTGTATTTGAAAACGGGAACCTTAATAAAAAACAATATTGGGATGCGCCCAAAACCCCTGATCCTGAAAGCGCCTCTTTACCCTTTCACGATCAGGAGGGCAGGTATAAACAACAGCTCTATAACGCCCTGAGCAATTCGGTAAGTTCGCGGTTGATCGCAGATGTGTCGTTGGGTGCGTTTTTAAGCGGGGGAATCGATTCCAGTGTGATCGTGGCGCTTATGTCCCGCCAATCCGACAAACCCGTCAAGACTTTTTCCATTGGCTATGCCGACGACAAACTATATGACGAAACGAGCTATGCCAGGGAAGTCGCCCGGTTCTATAACACGGAACACCACGAGTTTAAGATCTCCTATAAGGATATGCTGTCGGCACTGCCGCATATCGTTTCTTCGTTTGATGAGCCGTTTGCCGATTCGTCAGCGATTCCAACTTATATCGTTTCCAAAGAGGCAAGCAAATATGTCACTGTTGCCTTATCTGGAGACGGCGGCGATGAACTTTTCGCCGGGTATCGCTCCTATCTGGCTGAATTCTGGTTTGATAAATATATGATGATCCCCGGCCTATTCAGAGATGGTTTGCTGAGTAAAGTCATTAATGCTCTTCCGGATTCGAGAAACACCAAAGGCTTGGACTACATCCGTAGATTAAAAAAGTTCATTAAAGGAACCAAGGGATCATTTCCGGAAAGAGTTCTATCGCTGAAGGAGGTTTTCCCCAAAGAAGTCCGGCAAAAAATTCTATTAGCAGCTTCCGATGATAAATCTCTAACTGACCTGCCTCTTAATTGGGTTCAGGGATTGTTAGACGGCTATAAAGGAGATCGTTTAAATAGTATTCTATACTCCGACCTGAAAGATTCTCTTCCCGGCGATATGCTGACCAAGGTGGATTGGATGAGCATGAAAAATTCCCTCGAAGTTCGGGTTCCCTTTTTGGATCACCGGGTGGTGGAAATGGCCTTTAAAATTCCCGGGGCGTTCAAACTTCAAAACGGTAAAGCTAAATACATCCTCAAGCAGACCTTTAAAGAACTACTGCCGGCGCGAATATATCGGCGCCCAAAGGCCGGGTTCGAAATCCCCATCAGTCGATGGCTGAAAAACGAGCTGAAATTTCTGCTGGACGAATACCTGGGCGAAAAAAGAATTAAGACCCAAGCCATCTTCGATCCGGAAACTGTCAAGGATCTTGCGGGACTGCACCTGAACGGCAAACAGGATACATCCTGGATGCTCTGGAATTTAATCGTCTTTCAGAGGTGGTATGAAAATTATTACTAGATGCTATCTCAAAAATTGGATTTTGGTTCAATATCAAGGCGTATGCGAGGTTTAAACCGGAGGAATACAAGAGTATTTCGAGGATTTAAACCGAGCACCCAACACAGAGATTGGGCCAAAAGACTTTTTTGAGATAGCTTCTATAAGCTATCTAAAATCCACTGTCGGATTTGAGATATATGGCCTCATCTTCAGGCCCCTTGTTTTCGGGCCGCATCGATCTAGATAACAGATGGCCAAGATAATGCACATCATCACCCGTTTGGACATGGGCGGTTCGGCTCAAAATACCCTGTTGACCTGCCGGGGACTGAGCCGGAGGTACGAAACGGTTTTGATTTGCGGTTTATCGCAGGAGTCCCGCATGACCGATACGGAATGTGCGGCCGTTGAAAGTCAGTTGGCGGATGCCCGGCGAAGGGGCGTAAATATAATCCGCATTCCTTCTTTGTTGCGCCGCATCAGCCCGATGAATGATTTACATGCCTTTTGGGATCTTTTTCGCATTATCAAAGCCCACAAGCCTGACCTCGTCCACACCCACACATCTAAAGCCGGCATATTGGGCCGCATGGCGGCCGCCCTCGCCGGGGTTCCCCTCATTGTCCACACACCCCACGGGCATGTTTTTTTCGGACACTTCAGTCCCGCTCTTTCGCGGGTGTTTTTATGGGTCGAAAGGCTCTTTGGGGCGCTCACGGACCGTATCATCGTTCTTACCGATGCCGAAGGCAATGACTATACCGATCGCAAGGTCTATGATGCCGCTAAACTCGCCCGGGTTCACAGCGGGGTTGACATTGAAAAGTTCGAAAGCTCTACCGTCGGCGTGATAGAGAAAAAAAGGGCCCTGGGGCTGGCGCCCAACAGGGTGGTGGTGGGATTTGTCGGCTGGCTGCTGCCGATTAAAGGGCCGCTTTATTTGCTCAAGGCCATGCAGGAGGTCTGGCAGGATTATGAAGATATTGATCTGGTTTTCATCGGCAAAGGGGAGTTGGATGTCGATCTGAGGGCCGCGGCCTTGAAAGCAGGTGCCAACGGCAGGGTTCATTTTTTGGGTTGGCGCAACGATATCGAAGAGATTATGCCGCTGTTTGACATTTTCGTGCTGCCTTCGCTGAACGAAGGTATGGGCAGGGTGCTGGTGGAAGCCATGGCAGCCGGCCGGCCGATAGTGGCCAGCGACACCGGTGGAATCCCTGACCTAGTCCAGCACAACTATAATGGCTTGCTGGTACCTCCCGGCGATCATATCGCGCTGGCGGCAGGCATCAGGCAACTTATGGTCAATCCTCACAAAGCCGAATTAATGGGTCAACGCGGCCGGGAAATGTGCGATCGCTTCAGCTTAGAAGCCATGATCGCCAAATTTGATACATTATACCGCGAGTTACTACCAGGTCGACAGGACGATTAGCCTGTCCCACAAACTCTGTAGAGGCGGTCTCAAAAGCCCTATCCAATCCGCCTTACGTGCGGTCTTAACCCCATTTGCGGTTAAATTGGAGTCTGCTCAGCTTAACAGTTCATGAAAACCTGGTTTGCCTATTTAAAGCAGGGATTGACCCGCAAGATGCCCGCAGACCCTATCGCCGGCAGTCGCGGTTATGGCGGACTCAAATCCAATCTGGAACACCTGCTCCCCTATTTGCGACGCCACTGGCGCCGGGGCCTGCTGGGGGGTTTGCTGATAGCGGCTGGCGCGTTGTTCGGATTCCCGCCTCCCCTGATTACCCGCTATCTGGTGGACGACGTTATTCTGGGCGCAGAGCCCGAACTGCTGGCCGGGGCCATCTTTTTGCTGGCCGGATGCCTGGTGGCTGAGAAGCTTGCCCGCCTGCTGGAGGATTTTTACTTTGCACGCCTCGAGCAAAAAATTACCTTCGATATTCAGCAGGATTTACTGGACAGGGTGCTGCACTACCCCAAGGCGTTTTTCGACAATCAGCAGACCGGGTATCTGCAGTCACGCCTCATCGAAGATGTTGACGGAATTCGTTGGTTCTTTTCGAGCACCATCGTCCACACCCTCAGTAATACCCTGCGGTTCTTAGGCGGCGTCATCCTGTTATTCTACCTGGAGTGGCGCCTTTCCATCGCCATTCTGATCCTGTTGCCTTCCCTAGTCTGGTTGATGCGGTTTTTTTCAGAAAGGATTCATATCTTGAGCCACCAGGCCATGGAGCATAAGGCGGACCTTTGCGGGCACATTCAGGAGTCTCTGAAGGAGGCCGCCCTTATAAAAACTTATGCCGCGGAGAAGCGCACCCGCAGCCGTCTGATGTCTTCCGTCGGCCAGGCTTTTCAAATCGGCCTGGAACAAAGGGTTATCCAGGCTTTAGCGAGTCTCTCGATCAACACCATGCCGGGAATGGCCCGCATCATCACGCTGGCGGTGGGCGCATTCTGGATCATTAACGGGCAGTGGACCATCGGATCTTTGCTGGCCTTCCAGGCCTATCTGGCCTATGTCTTCAGCCCGGCCCAGTATCTGGCTTCTTCCAATCTGCAATTCCAGAGAGCGTTGGCTGCCTTACAGCGCTTGACTGCTCTGTTTGCCATCCTGCCCGAGGAGCATCCGGTTTCCGGACGCAAAATCGATCATCTGAAGGGTGATATTGAGTTTAAAAACATTTCTTTCAGCTATAACGGCCGCGCTCCGGTTTTAAAGGACTTGTCCTTTCACATTCACCCCGGGGAGCAGGTGGCGCTTGTGGGTCCCAGCGGTATCGGCAAAACGACGCTGATTAGTTTAATCATGCGGTTTTATCGAACGACAAGCGGGGAAATCTATTTTGACGGCCAGCCGGCATTCCAGTGCAACCCGGCCTCACTGCGCCGGCGAATCGGGTATGTTTCTCAAAATCCCCGCATACTGAACGGGACCGTTTGGGACAATCTGCGCTTCGGGCATCCCGATGCGTCCAGGGATCAGGTAATCGAGACCGCCAGAATGGTCGGAATTCATGCCGACATCGAAAAATTACCGCACGGTTATGAAACGGTGATCGGCAGCAACGGCCTGACTTTGTCCGAAGGCCAGAAGCAGCGGCTGTCCATTGCACGAGCGCTGACGAAACAGCCGGATATTTTCATCTTAGACGAGCCCACATCGGCCCTGGACGGCGAGGCCGAGAAGGCTCTCTTTGATGCCCTGCCTGCGGCGGTCAACGGCAAAACGGTGTTGGTGGCTTCACACCGCTTGTCGACTATCACCCGCTCGGATCGTATCCTGCTGCTGGACGAAAACGGAACGCTGGCCGGCGGAACCCATGAATCCATGATGGCGACCAGTGACTTTTACCGGTCGATGGTCGCTTATCAGAAAGCAGAAGAGGGCGTGGACAGCGCAGCCTCCGGCTGATAAACAGCCGGTCTGATCGGAAAAGAAACTGCTTATTTTCACGCAAAGACGCCAAGGCGCCAAGATAAAACATAATATTAGTTATTTCCTTTGCGTCTTGGCGGCTTTGCGTGAGATAGATTTTTCGTAGTTTCATAAAAGGTGCAAACAGCGAAAAGGGGGTGGAAAGAGAAATACTATGGAAGAACAAAGCTACGGAGACTGGCGGCAGGGAGTCCACCACAGGCTTTTGGGCAGGCGGATACCTCTGGGGGGTTCTTTAGAGCTTACCCAGCGTTGCAACAACAGGTGCATTCACTGCTACAACAACCTTCCTGCCGACGACCATAATGCCATGGCAAGGGAACTCTCCTCAGATGAGATTTGCCGGATTATTGATGAAATATCAGAACTGGGCTGCTTGTGGCTGTTGTTAACCGGTGGCGAGATTTTTCTCCGTAAGGATTTCTTTGAAATTTACGGCTATGCCAAACAAAAGGGGTTTTTAATTACCTTGTTTACCAATGGCACCCTGATAACATCCGATATTGCCGATCTGCTGGTCGATCTGCCGCCATTTTCAATTGAAATTACGCTGTATGGCAGCCGCCGCAAAACCTATGAGTCCATTACCGGGGTGCCCGGGTCCTACGCCGGGTGTCTGAACGGTATCAAAAGGCTGACGGAGCGGGGCTTGCCCGTGAAGCTGAAAACCATGGTGGTTGCTCAAAACAAGCACGAAGTTTTCGAATTGAAGCGTTTTGTCGAAGAAGGTCTTGGGCTGGAATTTAAATTTGACACCATGATAAATCCGCGTCGTGATTGCTCTTTGAGTCCGCTGGAAGTGCGTCTTGACCCCGTGGATGTGGTGCGGCTGGACTTCGAAGACAAGGACCGGATCACTGAGTGGCGCCAGTTTGCCGAGCGGTTTCACAAGCCGGCTGCAAATCCTGCTGACGCCGATAAGCTCTACCTTTGCGGAGGTGGTCACCAATCCTTTGCCGTCGATTCCTTCGGTCAGTTAATGACCTGCGTCCTCTCGGGTCGTTGCTACGACTTGCGCCAGGGAAGCTTCAAGGCGGGCTGGGAGGACTTTTTATTCAACCAGAGACAGAAAAGGGCCACCCGCAACACCAGATGCCGGAACTGTCTGATAAAACCGATGTGTGGGATGTGTCCGGCCAACGGCGAGCTGGAGTGCCGGGACGAAGAGGCCCCGGTGGAATTTCTTTGCGAAGTGGCTCATCTGCGTGCATACGCTTTCGGTCTGGCGGTAGCCCCCCATGGAGACTGCGAATACTGCAGGGGCGGGACCAGATATGAAGATTTGGTGCGGACAGTCGAACGCCTGCGCAGGCAGACCTGATCGATCACAGACAGAGAGACAGGCGGGGGCCGTCACAGATATATATTCAACCCCAAAAGCTTTAGAAATTTGCGAGCGGGCCGATATTACGGATAGAAGTGCCCGTAGCCTTAGCCACAGGCCGGGACGAAAATCGTTATTTTGCGCAGTCCGAGGCCCATGACCATGTTTCCCGAAATAGTTACAGATCTGCTAAGAAGCGGATATAAAGTGAGTTTTAACGCACCTGGTCACAGCATGTATCCGACAATATTGGCCAATGAAACGGTCGTGGTGGAGCCTGTAAAGCCGCTTGATGTCCACAGGGGAGATATCGTCCTGTATCGAACCAACGGCAACATTTTCGCTCACCGCGTCCGGGATGTAGTCAAAGGGGGCTCGAGCGATGAGGGTTTCACGATCCAATCGCTTCGTTTTATTCTGCGCGGGGATGCCGCCCGGTTGCCCGACGAACCGGTCACCTCTGATCAGGTTCTCGGAAAAGTCGTTTCCGTTGAAAGAAACGGCAACATGGTCAATCCCTATGGCCTGAGGCACAAACTTTTCAGCTGGATCTGCCGCTGGGTAGACCGCCTGAAACGGCATCTGGGTTCCGCTGAAATGGAATAAATTTTGCAGTCGATACGGCTGCAAAATTGGCTCACAGGTATCGGCGCCAAACTGACAGCCCCCGTTGTAGATACTATTTCAGAAATTTATTAATTGGTTAAGTCAATTGGCGCTCAGCGCCGGGGGCAGATGATTACCATCTGGGGATGTTAATTTAATGACAGGCTTGCAACCGCGCTATCGGCGCAATGATGAATTTGTGCTTCGCCGGATCAAAAACGAAAGTGTGTTGGTGCCCATCAAGGACAACATCGCTGACATGAGCAGTATGTACAGCCTGAATGAAGTGGGCGCCTTTATCTGGCAGAATATCAACTGCAAAAATTCAATGGGCGAGATTAAAAATATGATTTTGTCCGAGTTTGAAACAACCGAAGAACAGGCCAGTACGGATCTTAATGAATTTGTTGAGGCCTTGCAAAAGATCGAGGCAATCGGGCCGGCCAACGGCTGCACCGATTGCCGGTGCCGCTAACATAACCGAACATTTCTACCCAGCCATGGCGACTAACATCAATTTGAGCATTGGTGACATCTCGATTCACATTGGCAGTACTTCCCAAATTAAGGATTGGGAAATTACACCTTCCTACGCTCCCTTCGTTTCTAACAGCGAGCCGGATATCCGGCTGAATATGGTTCGTGGCGTACCAGCGAACGGTGATTCCAAAAAGTTTTTCGGCAGCTATCCGATCTGGGACCTTTACCGCTCCAACGGTAGGTCGATCATAAAATTTTACGACGATATCCCCGGTCTGGCACGGGCGCTGTCCTTTGAGAGCCAACTTGAAGAAGCGGAGCTTTCTTTCCCGGATAACACCGATCAGTTCATTCATCCTTTCTATGGACCGGTACTGGAATTGTTGATGGTCAATTATCTGGCCCAGGCCCGGGGCACGGTCATCCACAGTTGCAGTGTCAAAGTCGGCCGAAGCGGAATACTTTTTGTCGGCGAGTCCGGATCGGGTAAGAGTTCGCTGATGAGACTGTGGCGCCAAACGGAAGGTGCGCAGATTTTAAGCGACGATCGAACAATCGTACGTAAAAATAACGGTGCCTTCTGGATTTACGGGACACCGTGGCACGGTGAAGCCGAATTCGGTTCACCCTGTTGCGCACACTTGGAGAAAATATTCTTTCTGCAGCACGGTGTTATTAATTCAACGCGGCCCATCAAGGGTGCCGATCCCGTTCAAAATTTGCTGACCTGCTCCTTTCCACCGTATTGGGACTGCGGTGGTATGGATTTTACGATGGATTTTTTTCACGACCTGACGGCGTCCATACCCTGTTGTGAGATGTATTTTAAGCCGGACGGCGACATCGTTGATTTTGTTAGACGCCGCTTATAGCGGCTGTCAAAAAAACGTTCCGTTTTCCAAGCGCATCCGGAGTTTTTTTTCTACAACCGCTTATACCACCCTTCAGTATTTCGGAGATTATGTTTTTAAAAGCGGTATAAACCGGTGAATAACCGTTTATGCGTCGATTTAAACCGCAGGCCCACGAATCAAACATGCGCTGCCAGCTGGGTGATGCCCCGTTATGGGAGAAACCATCCATGCGGGCCCACTGTTTCCTGTTGACCAGCGGGTCGGTGGTGACAAACAGAACATCATGCCCTCAAGCGAAATTGAACTACTGAACTGCTGCGCCGACATTGATCCGGAGGCGACTCAGCTCCAAAAACTACGCGGCCATCTTTCAAATGACCTCGATATGGACCGCTTGACCCGCCGGGCGGCATTGGAGGGGCTGGGCGGGTTCCTCTACAAAAACTTGCTGAAGGCCGGTCTGCTGGAATCGGTCAGCCCCCGGCATCAACAGAAGCTCTACACGCTTTACTACCTGACGGTTCGCAACAACCTCCGGCTCATGCATGCCTTGAATATCATCCTCGACAGTCTCAATCGGGAAGGAATCGACATTGTCCTGCTTCAGGGCATGGCCCTATTGCAGGAGACTTATCGGGATGTCGGGCTAAGGCCCATGAAGGACATCGACTTGTGGGTTATGCCCAAGGACTATCAAGTCCTGGTTGACACCCTGTTGCGTCAGGGATTTGCCCGGGACCCGCTATATCCCAACACATTTAGAAAGGGCGAAACGGTGTTGGATGTTCACACCCATATCCTATGGGCGGACCGCATCAAATCCAGGGCCCATCTGCTCACCCCGAGCCAGGAGGATATCTTCTGCCAGGCCGTCGCGGTGAACGTGGATGGCCGCAAGGCGCTGCGTTTGAATCCGCAGGATCAATTTCTATACCTGGGCCTGCACGCCCTCAAGCATAATTTCGAGCGCCTGATATGGTTGGTTGACATGAAATCCCTGGTGGGCGACTGGACAACGGCGGATTGGGCGGCGCTGATGGAACGGGCCGAAGCTTTGGGCCATCAAATAACACTGCGTTACCTTCTTTATCTTCAAAAACACATATTCGACGTCCGACTGCCTGACGGGATGTCGGCCTTTTTAGACGATTGGCAGCCTCGTTTTTGGGAAAAAAGGATGCTGCACAGAAGAATCAACGGCCGACCGATTCCCACCTAGACTCAATTGATCATGATATCCAGCGGCAGGGGATTCGGTAGAAAGATAGAATTTTTTCTTGAAACCCTTTTCCCTCGGCCGGAAATTTTAAGGCAGGTCTTTGCGCACTCTCCCGGTCTTGGCCTGGTGCAGCTGTACTGGCGCAGGGTGCTGCAGGTGATGGGCCTGGGCAAGCAATTCTAGTCGTTTCTCCTGTGAAACTTCAATAGTAATTGTCTCACGCCAAGGCGCCAAGACGCAAAGAAAATGATTAATATAAAAATTATCTTGGCGTCTTTGCGTGAAAAAGAACAGTCTCTTCCTCGATCAGACTGGCCGGTTTTTTGACCGGAGGCTGCGCTTATATGTAATTTCCAAAACTGCTCGATCTGTGCCTCAGGCCAGAAAGGCTATAGCAAAAATCGCGAGGTTGCCAAGACAGTGAATTATGATCGGCGCAAGAAGGCTGCCTGCCTTTTCGTAGGCCACGGCAAACACAATGCCGCCGACTAACTGGGTGAGGGGCAGATTGCCTCCGGCCAGGTGGGGCAAGACAAAAAGAAGGGTACTCAAAGCGAGTGCGGGATAAACTCCCCAGCGACGAAAAAAACCATAAAGAATACCACGAAAGAATATCTCTTCGGCCACCGGGCCAACGACCCCGCCTGCCACGAGGTAATAGATTACCAGCACCTGGGAGTAGGGCAGGGGGGTGTAGAGCCATCTTAGCGCATTAACGCCGACCGCGTGCAGAATAATTATGGCAACAATCGCAGCGACTCCAAACCAGGCAGACCATACCAGGCCCTTTTGGAGCCCCAGCGCCAGCTTCTCCGGAGCCAACCCAATACACGCCAAACTTTTTTGGCGATAGCGAGCTATCAGAATCAGCAACACAATTTCTACAACTCGAGTGATGGCGAGACCCGGCAGCGGCGATGTAAATGCTGCCGCAAGGCCCGGCCGCAGGAATATTTCTGCCATCAACACTGCGGCCATCGATGCCACCAGGGTTTTCAACTCAATCTTTTTTGCTTCCATCCAAGGGACCTTAGGGCGCGATAGGCGTATACCTGGGCATACCAGTCATGGGATGTCTTTAATTTCGCCAATACGATTTTGATGGCCTGCGGGTTTTTCTGCCGGCCGAGTGCCTGCAGCGCCATGCAGCGAACATTGATATTTTCATCTTCTAAAAACCCTACCAGATCACTGAAGGTTGCCTGACTCCGGTCGATCGCCATCGCCACCACGAGCCAATAACGTTCGCTGGGATGGGGGCTTTTCAGCAGCTGGGGATAGGAGGAGAAGTCCGCCACCCGCAGCCCTTTTCGCCGGATCGTTTTTAATGCGGCAACCCGTCTCGAAACGCTCTGCGAGACCAGGGCTTCATGGATGTTCTCAACCCGGATATTGCGGCTTCTATTGGCCTGAAAATAAAACAACACCAGCAGGCCGATCATCAGGCACAGCGCGGAAGCGGTCAGGGATGCAGCCTTGCGGCTGAAAATAAAAGCCGCCGGGTAATAGAGGATAGCATGAAGCACCAGATAGACCAGTACCGGAAAGCCCATCAGCAATGATAGAAATGAGAATTGACGCAAAGCCCGGTGACGGTCTCTTTGTGCCGAATATCTCTGCAGGGTTTGCTGGGGCCTGGCTAGAAATTGAGCCGTTTTGACGTTGAGAACCTGGCGGTCACCGTCGCGAAAGACGAGATTGGGTCCGGCCCGGGTAATAATCAAATTCGCCCCGGGTATATCCGGCATGGGTAAGTAGTCATTGGCCAGAAGCTTTTCGGCCAGTTGCCGTTTGAGCCCGGGACTGGAGAGATCGTCCAATCGGCATGTCCTGATAATCTTCTGATCGAGGGATTTGAATGACTTCGCGGGATAGAGGGTATAGCGATAGTAATAATGGCTGATCTTTTCGCCGAGGTGATTCGATAGCAGCAGGTTGTCCCTCAAGTCCATAAACAAGTCGGCATCGAGTTGCGGAAACCATAAAAGTGCCAGTATTGGAATGGGCGCGAGATGCAGCCAATCCAGCTTCGCACCGGCTTTGATCGACGCCCGCGGTGTCAATTTGGCGGTAAGCCAGAAGATAGCCGGCGCAGTCAGGACCAGGTATAATGTCGGGAAAACTGCCGGTCCATGCCAATTTGAAACCAGCAGCAGGCCGCCCCAGACAGCCGTCCAAACGAACAGGGCTGGCCGGCTTCGCAAAAACAGCCGGGACCAGATCCAGCCAGCCGCCATACCGGCGAGAGAGACGCCGGCGCCGATGCTGATCGTGAAAAACCACCCTCCCCAAAAAGCCGTCCAGAAGCTTTGCAGGCTGCTCATCACGACCGGGTTGGGTACGGCAAGATAGCCCGCTTCAGATATCGCCGTCATGGTTTTGTGCAGCCCCGGGTTGGACAAATAAACCTGGATCACGGCAACAACCTGGGCGATCAATAGGCCCACGAAGAGAATGGCAGCCGGATGAAAGCGAGGGTATGAATTGATAGGATCGACCTTGCGCATTATTTTCCGATTAATTTGTGAGCGCCCATAATGTTATTTTTTCGTATTCAGTTCCAAGAGTCAAGCAGAGAATCATTGCGTTTTGCCGACGGCCCCTAGCTGAGAGCGCCCGACTGGCGTTGATGTCAAGAGGGAACCGGTTTAGACGAGGAATATGCCAATGAGACATACAATTGTTGTTGTCGCCATGATAGCCGCTTTGGCAATTGCCGGCGACAGGGCTTCGGCAGAAGAGTATCTGCAGCTTTCCGGGGTTGTTCACGTGCATTCTACCTTCAGCTCCGGTGAGCATTCCATTGAAGACCTGGCGAACAGGGCCGGAAAGAAAGGCCTTGGCGTGCTGGTAGTCACCGACCATGACCAGGTGGTCATGGAATACGGGCTGTTTCCCTTCCGGAAACTGCTTAAGAGGAGAGAAGAACGGCCGTCGGTTCTGCTGAATGGACCGGAGGATTATCTGGCCGAAATAGAGCGCCTGAACCGCCTGCAATCTGACGTTATGATCATTCCGGGTGTTCAATCCTCCCCCTTTTATTACTGGACGGGAAGCCCATTCGGCCAGGGGTTGACGGCCCATGATTTCCGCAAGGAATTGCTCGTCATCGGGATGTCCGAACCGGCTGACTATTACGGCCTGCCCGTGCTCCACGGCCGAAGTTCCACCAAGCATATAAAGAGCCTCCTGCCCGGGTTTCTGGTTTTTCTGGCCACTTTTCTGTTATCGATTTATCTCATCCGTCAAAAAGGGAAAATGAGGCTTTACGGTCTGCTGATTGCGCTGTTTAGCCTGACAATGATGGTTGAGCGAAATCCCTTTTCAAGCTCCCGCTTTGATCCCTACCACGGGAACCAGGGCGAGACCCCTTACCAGGACGTCATCGATTACGCCCGCAGCCGCGGGGGGTTGGTCTTTTGGGCCCATCCGGAATCGAATTATTCAAAACACGGCATTGCCACCGGACCCGTCAAATTGATGACGGGGCACTATCCCGATGCTTTGCTTCAGGCTGAGAATTACACTGGATTTGCCGCCCTGTACGCAGACAGGATCATGGCTACAAAACCCGGTCGGCACTGGGATCGTGCTTTAATGGAATATTGCCTGGGCACGCGGGCCGAACCGGTCTGGGGGATAGCCGAGGCTGATTTTCACGGCAGCAAAGACGATGTCGATCTGGACACTTTTCAAACCGTTTTTCTCATTGAGACCAAAGCCCGCAAGGATGTCCTGGAGGCTCTGGCGCGCGGCCGGATGTATGCCGTCCAAAAAGGGTCGGGATTCAGGCTGTCCCTTGACCGATTCTGGTTAAAAGATGATCAAGCCGGCGCCGAAGCCACCTTGGGCGAGGAGCTGTTTATCGATCGTCCGCCGGTCGTCGAAGGCCGCTTGTCGGCCACTGACGGAGGCCGTCACCCTGTGGCGGTATCGATCTTACGGGGCGGTGAACCGTGCTGGTCTTTTGAAGGTCAGACGCCGTTGAAATTCAGATTTGTCGACGATATGCCGTGGTCGGGCAAAACCTATTACCGGCTGCAGGCCGCCGGCAACACGGCCGGGCAGCTGCTGTCCAACCCAATTTTCGTGGTGAGAAATAGACCGTGAGTTTAGAAGTTAGGCCGCACACCGCATCAGACGTCGAAGGGCTGGCCTAGGATTGCAAAAACCTTTGGGGAGAAACCTCGCGACTCCTCAATTAATTATAGGACCCGACCCTGGAGATGCGAAGCCCGGGTCCTTCGACTCGCTGGTATGGTATTTGCAGAATTTTTCGGGGTAGGCCCGCCCTTGTCTTGGGCTGAACCCGTTTCATAAATAAGCCGGATTGAGGAATCGATTTGATCGTCGCAGTTCACCAGCCGCAGTACCTGCCCTGGACGGGCTATTTTGATAAAATGCGCCGGGCCGATGTTTTTTGCTACCTGGACAGTGTGCAGTATAAAAAGAACGATTGGCAGAACCGCAATCGAATAAAAACGGCGCAAGGCTGGCAGTGGCTCACAGTGCCGGTATATTATCGCTTTCCGGCCCTGATCGGTGAGGTGAAAATCAGCGCGGCCGTAGATTGGCGTAAAAAACACCTGCAGGCACTGGTCACCAATTATGGTCGTGCGCCCTTTTTTAAACACTACATCGGCATATTTGAGCAGATTTATGCCCAAGAATGGGAGTATTTATCCGAGTTGAATATTTGCTTGATCGAGCGTTTGAAGCAAATTCTGGGATTTGGTCATAAACCGGTGATGAGATCATCCCGGCTTCAGTTACGCGAAAACCCCACGGATCGCCTCATCGATATATGCAAAGCCCTCAAGGCCGATACCTACATGTCGGGCCAGGACGGCGTTAAATACATGGATCTGAAGCGCTTTCAGGAAAATGACATTCAGGTTGTCGTACAAAATTTCGAGCCCCCTGTATATCCCCAGAGATTTAAAGATTTTGAGGCCGGCCTGTCGATTGTGGACTTGCTTTTCAACTGCGGGCCCGGAAGTCTGGAGGAAATAGGCCAGGCCAACCCGGGATAAAAACAGAGGCAAAAGCGAGATAACTATGGGAAAGGCTAATATACTGGCTATCGGCGCCCACCCGGACGACATCGAGTTTGGCTGCGGCGGTACCCTGATCAAATACTACCGCAAAGGCCACCGGCTTTTTCTGCTGGTTATGACCGGCGGAGGTCTGGGCGGTTCGGCGTCTATCAGAATGAAAGAGCAGGAGGATTCCGGAGATATTCTGGGTGCCGAAAAGATCTATTGGGGCGGTTATGAAGATACCCAACTTATCATGGATATCGAGCTGATCGATAAAATAGAGTCAACCATCACTGAAGTCAGGCCGGATTTCATTTTTTGCAACTATCCGGACGACACCCACCAGGACCATCGCCATCTGGCCCAAGCCGTCATGTCGGCTACCCGCTATATTCGCAACGTCCTTTTTTTCGAAGGCCCGACCACCCAAAATTTCAACCCGCAGGTGTTTGTGGATATATCCCAAACCCTCGATCAAAAAATTGCGGCCCTGGAAGCCCACCGATCCCAGGTTATGAAAACCAACATCGAAGATTTATCCATTGTGGAAGTTGCGCGCTCCAGCGCCAATTTTCGCGGCATTCAGGGGCGGGTGAAGTTCGCCGAGTCTTTTCAAGCCCTCCGATTGTTCATCAACCTCTAACTAGGGGCGAGAATTTTTTGCCATTCTAGTTGTTTGAGATGTCGGGGAGTTTTGCAATTCCTGCTATGTCCGGCCGGGGTATGTGCTCGCGCCGGCCGTAACAGATACATATCGGACTGCGTACACGCCCCCTATCCCCTGCGCCGGATCCAGAAAGGCAGAGACGACCAGCAGCGCCGTGGAGACTGTCTTTTGGGGCTCGTCCGGATCCAATCGACGCGGGACAGCTGCCGTACCCAGGTTGCGCGGTCATATTGCTACGGCCGGCGCGAGCGCATACCCCGGCCGGACATAGCGTCAAATGGCGCCGGGCGCTAAAATGATATTTCAGGCAATTGTGGAGTAACTCCCCGACCCCTCGGTTATTTGAAACAGATTGAAATTTGCTGTTAAAAACCGTATGACCTGAAGGCCGGAAAGCTAGGAAGCGTTAAAGCCGAAACAGATTCGGATTATCGAGCATTCAAGCCTCCGGGCTTTCCAGCATCCAGGCTATTTAGATTATCAGGCAGAATATTGATGAACAATTCAAACCCACAACTTCCTTTCATTCCGCATTCACGGTTGGCTCTGGGCGCCGGGGCCGCTGAGGCAATTTCAGACGTCATTTCATCAGGTTTTATTGCCGAAGGGGCAGTCGCACGGAAATTTGAGCAGTCATTTGCAGATTATTTCGATGTCCGGCACGCCGTGGTAACCAATTCCGGAACCTCGGCCCTGCATTTGAGCCTGCTTGCGTTGGGAGTCGGGCCGCAAGACGAGGTGATCATCCCCAGCTTTGTCTGCGGCGCCCTGCTCAATGCGGTCAGCTATACGGGCGCCACCCCGGTTCTGGCGGATATTTGTCCCGGCAGTTACAATATCGATGCAGCCGATGTCAAAAACCGCATCAGTGACCGCACCAGGGCGGTCATCGTCCCCCATCTTTTTGGGCTGGCCGCCGATTTGGACGCCCTTCTCGCGCTGGGTGTGCCGATTATCGAAGATTGCGCCCATGCGGTGGGATCTGAGTATCGACGGCGTCCCGTGGGCACTTTTGGAATCGCGGCGATTTACTCTTTTTATGCCACCAAAGTGATCACCACCGGCGAGGGCGGCATGGTGGTATCCAACTCCGCAGATATTGCCGCGCGGATCAGGGATTTGAAAACCTATGACCAAAAAGATGAGTATAACATTCGCTTCAACTATAAATTGACCGATTTTCAAGCGGCTTTGGGATTGGATCAGCTGCAGCAGCTGAGGTCAGCGATCCGGCGGCGCAAGTCCATTGCCGAACGATATACGCGCTCGTTTGAGCACCTGGATCTAAGCCTGCCTCTGTACGACACAGGGCACATTTATTATCGATATGTAGTTGGTCTGTCGACAAATGCCAGCCCCTGGATCCAAGCGCTCACCCGCCGCGGCATCGGCAGCCAGCGGCCGGTTTATCTGCCGCTTCATCGGCAAATGAACCGCAGGGAATGTCCGGTTTCAGAATCAGCCTGGCGTAATTCGCTGTCCATACCCATCTATCCATCGTTGAGCGATGAGGAGGTCACCCGCATAATTGATGCTGTTTTGGATACCGCCGCCGAAAAAGCTTGAAATTTCGTCACGATCCCGGCTGGTTGGTGCGACGCGCGTCCAACTGCCCCGGCGCCCACCGCAAACGGCCTGGCAGGAGACCGATAACAAGGCAACTCAACGGAATTAAAATTGTAACAATTTCGGTCAAAATTACGGCGCAGAATTCAGGTGGGATTGAAAATTATCAGGAAGCCGGCTAGAAGCCGGCTTTTTGAATTTGGTTGACACTTTTTTGACGGGATCGAACTTATCATACTGTTTTGGTGTGAATTATATTCATATTAAATAACAGTTGGTTATGGTTGCTTTGGCCGATATCTTGAATGGCACGATTCATGCAATTATCTCTTCGGGCACTGAAGTTGTATCTTTATTCAGACAAAATGAGCGTGGAAATGATTTTTTCCTTAATATTTTTAGAAAGTTGCCGATAAAATTGTTGTAGTCCGGAAACTTCAGGACGCAGCCGGAAAACTCGATTGCCTGCGGCCGGACTGCAGGCCGATGCAAACGCTGTTCGATTGCAGCCCGGAAAAGTCGCAAATTGGAATATCGCCCGAAAACGAATTCGAGTCATCATGAAAACCAGCACCATTGCCGAGAATTGGGTAACCAAGGACAGCCGCATTCCTCTCGTGGTGGAAGACAGCGGGCAAGACGTCTGCGCGAACAGACGTTTGCCCGGCATCGCCTGGTATATATTTTGGCCGACGCTGGGTTTAACCTGCGTGCTGCTGCTGCCCCAGATCAGGGAATTTTTCTTGATGGCCGGTTGGCGCTGGATTCATTTGCTGGCGATTTCATTCGGAATTTCATTCAGCACCAATCCCTTGTTCTCCGCAATTGCGTATAAGGCCAACATTCTCGACCGGCCCGATCACCGCAAACTGCACAAAACGGCGACGCCGTTGCTCGGAGGCGCCGCTGTTTTCACCGGCTTTATGGCGGCATTGCTGATCAACGGAATATTCAGTCTGGAACTGGGGGCGATTTTGACAGCCGCCCTGATCCTGTTCGCGGTCGGGATTGCGGACGATTGCAGAGAAATATCAGCCGGCGTTAAGCTTGTTACCCAGATCCTGTGCGCCGGGCTGGTTATTACCTGCGGGGTCGTGCTGCGGATCATTCCGAGCGACCTGGGTGTATTGGCGCCGATGGTCAATGCATTGTTGACCGTAATCTGGATCATCGGGATTACGAACGCAATGAACTTTTTTGACGGCATGGATGGTCTGGCGGCCGGATTGGGCGCCATGATCGCCTTTTTCCTCGGCGTTGTTGCCTTTCAGACCGCACAGCCGTTTATCGGTTGGGTTGCTGTGGCCATGATGGGAAGTTGTCTCGGTTTTTTGCCCTTCAACTTCAAAGCCAGGAGCGAGGCGGCCATATTTCTCGGAGACGCCGGCAGCACGATGATCGGATTCGTGCTGGCTTGTGTGGCGGTCTATGGTGATTGGGCCGAACGCGATCCGGTGGTGGCACTGGTGTCGCCGCTTTTGATATTCTGGATTCTGATTTTCGACATGGTGCACATTACGGTGGACCGGATTTGGACCGGCAAGGTTTTGAACTTTCGCCAGTGGATCGAGTATGTCGGCAAAGACCATCTTCACCACCGTCTGGCCCACGTTCTGGGAGGCAACCGCCGGAGCGTGCTGTTTATTTATCTGCTCAGTTCATGTCTGGGCATCAGTGCCGTTGCCCTTCGCAACGCCCGCGTCGTCGACGCAATTTTATTGATCTTGCAGGCTGCGATCATGGTGGTGCTGATTACTTTTTTGGAAAGAAGGGGCCGTTTGGTTGGCGGTGATGATGCCCAGCGTTGGGAGCGGCGGCCGAAACCTTTTATGCAACCCAGCCTACCGGAGAGAAAAGTAAACGATAATAGTGGTACAGCGATGATCGACTGAGGCCGCGGAGCGATTTTTTTATTTCTGGAAGTGCTGACTTTCGCGAATCATGAGCCTGACTAAATTTCGAAACCTGAATCCTGGGATAAACAAACAAAAAGGCGGACCTGGTGCCGGTCCCAACGACACCCTGAGCTTTAGAAAGCTGGCTGTCCGGGAGGGGCACGGGGTTTCCGGACGGTCTGCCGCGGGAGCCAGGCCCAACCGAAACGGACACAACCGCAAGGCACTTTACGATCATGCCTGCAACTATTTGAGCCAGGTCATGGATGTGGCTAAAAAGGGCAAGGAATTCGCCCTGGCGCCGGGTTTTCGAATTCTAAAGGAAATGGCAGCGATAGATCACCCCCGGGATGAGCTTTTCATCATGGCAATTCATCGTGACGAACGTTTCAAATACGTTATTCACCACAGCGTCAACGTGGCCATTTACTCCCTTGCAATGGCGGAGGACCTTGGCTTCAGCAAGCAAAACAAACTGGAAGTTGCCATGGCGGCCCTGCTGCATGATGTCGGAATGGCGCTGATTCCGGAGAGCATATTGTACAAGCAGGATGAACTCAGCAAGCACGAAATCAATATTCTCAGGGAACGGCCCAATTTCAGCTATAAAATCCTGCGATCCTTTGGCGACGAGTATGCCTATCTGGCGGAAAGTGCCGCCCAGGTATACGAAAGGGTCGACGGGTCCGGATATCCACGGGGGATGGCGGGGGACGAAATTCATGAGTACGCTCAAATTATCGGGCTTTTGGATATGTATGAAGCCCTGATTCATTCGCGGCCCCAGCGGGAGAAACTGACCCACTTTACTGCGGTAAAAGAAATCATTATCGCCTGTAAAAACCGTTTTCAGCGCAACCACTTGAAATCGTTGTTAAGTATTTTTACCGCCTTCCCGATATACAGTTTTGTACGGCTGAATTCCAACGCCATCGGCAAGGTCATCGAAACCTATCCGGAACAGCCTTTGCGTCCGAAACTGCAGATCCTGTACGATTCTCAAAAGCGCAAGGTGTTGACCGAACGCATTGTGGCTTTGCCGGACAACCCGCTATTGAACATTGTTGACTCGGTTCCCGTAAACGAAATCAGGGAGCTGTCCAAATCGCAGCCTATGTAAAGGGACGAACAACTTGTACCGACGATCTTTAAAATGCAGAAGCGGTTAGCTACCAGGTCTGGTGGTACGGATTCATGCGCCGAATGCACCCACGGGTGCATCCGCCATTAAATGATAGGTGTTTTATGTATTTAGAGCATTGGGACCTAAAAAAAACGCCTTTTGGGAATGTGCCGACGCGCAATATTTTCTACCGGTCGCCTCAACATGAGGAGGCCTTGCGAAGACTATTGTATGTGATCGAGCACCGCAAAGGGGTCGCCATGTTGACCGGTGAGGTCGGCAGTGGCAAGACCACCGTGATTCGGGCTCTATCCGATTTTCTCGACGAGGACAGGTATCATCTGCAGACGATCTCCAATCCCGCCTTGCAGCCGATCGATTTGATCAAGGCCATCGTGTTGAAACTGGGCGGCCCTGCCGAAAACGGATCAAAAACGGTTCTGTTGGACCAGTTGTTCCACTTGCTGAATCATAACGCCGACAAAGGCATCAGCACGGTATTGGCCATTGACGAAGCCCATGTCATCGGCAATTCGGCAACATTGGATGAACTGCGGATGTTGCTGAATCTCCAGACCGATGATGACTTTCTGATCACCCTGATTTTGCTCGGCCAGCCGCCGCTGCTGAAAAACATTTCAGAACTGCAGCCTTTAAAGGAAAGAATCAGCATCAAGTACAACCTCGAGCCGCTGGACATCCAACATACCCTTAACTATGTCGTTCATCGCTTAAAGTGTGCCGGTGCCACGCGGGGGATTTTTTCCCGTGAGGCCATCAAGGTGCTTCACGATTACACTGGCGGGTCACCCTTGCGAATCAACAACCTGTGCGACCGCTGCCTGCTGATCGGCCTGATGCACGGGGCCAAAATTGTCGACAGCCGAGTTGTTCAGGACGCAATCGAAGATATAGGATTATGACCATCGACCGGATTTTGAGAAATTTCAGGCCTAATTTTAAGATCTCCAGCAGGAAATTCGTGCCGTTGCTGGCGGCCGGTTTTCTTTTCAGCACTGTTTGCGGATGTACGACCCCGCCGGATACGATCACGTTTAAGCAGTCGACGCCTCGGGCGGACGGACTCTCAATGGCCGGTAAATTTCGCACCGTGGTGATCGATGACCTGGACAACGACGGCAATCTCGATGTCGTTGGGGGGGCATCATCGCCGAGTATGGTCACCATCAACTACGGCGATGGCAAAGGGGGCATTTCCAAGCCCCAGTATCTTCCTGTGCAGGGAAGCGTCCGGTCGGTTGCCGTGGCCGACATCAATGAGGACGGTCATGCCGACATTGTATTTTCTGCTCAAAAACCGTCTGCGGGAATCAAGGTGTGGATGAATCAAACCCGGCGGCAATGGAAGCTGGGCAGGGGTCCCATCGAGATAAACCGATACGAAGGCATCAAAACGGCCGATGTGAACGGCGACGGGCACATCGACATTATCGCCGCCAACGCCACCTCTGTGACCCAGGGCGGAATCCAGGTCTGGCTGGGCAACGGGCGCGGAACCTGGCCGGTTGAGTCAGGGCCCACCGTCAGCGGTATCTTTATGGATGCTTACCCGGTGGACCTCAATCATGACGGCAATCTGGATCTTGTCGGTGCCGGCTGGGGGACCTATGGCGCCCTGCGGGTCTGGCTGGGTGACGGCACCGGCAGCTGGTCGACCACCGCACCCGTCGAGCACGGCAGTTTCTACGGCTTGAGCAGCGGCGACCTGAATCAGGACGGCCATTTCGATATCCTTGCCGGATCCTACCAAAAAGGCATTCGACTATTTGCCGGGGACGGCCGGGGAGGTTTTGCCGTCATCTTAACCCCGGAAGAAGAGATACAGCGCAAAGCCTATCAAAATCCCAAGATAGCGTCCGGGCTGGAGGAGATCCCGCCGCCGAAGATGGATGGGAGCTTTTGGTCAGCGATGGCCCTGGACCTGGATCAAGACGGCCGGCTGGATGTATTGGCCGGCTCCCTGGATTATGAAGGCATCAGCGCTTGGCGCAACCTGGGTGAAGACGGCTGGTCCCGCATCGAAGGTGTGTTCCCTGCCAGTGGGTCTTACTATGGGATTGCAGCCGGCGATCTGAACGCCGATGGGCACTTGGATATATGTGCCGCCAGCGGTGGAGAAGGATTAAAAACCTGGCCCGGAGGGCGGAAGGCCTTTAAAATGGTGCCGCAGGACCGAGTCGAGCCGGATACGGCATTTGAACAACGGACCCGCCACCAGGCGACATTGGAAAATGAAGTCTTCAAAACCATCAACGGTGTGGCGGAATACAAGATTGATTCCGGTGACATGCTCGAGATTACCATGTGGGAAGGTACCACCCCGAAAAGAGAGCAGATTCGGGTCCGCCCGGACGGTCGAATCTCATTCGGATTTGTGGAAGATCTTGACGTCGACGGATTGACCTTCTCGCAGCTGGATCGACAATTGACCGCCTACTTGCAGAAATATGTCAAAAATCCCAGAATCGATGTCAGCGTTGTCGAAAAGAACAGCAAATTTGTGCGCCTGGTAGGCGCGATCACCACATCCGGTCAAGGCACCGGCCCCGGCAAATACCCCTTGACCGGCAAAACCACCGTCCTGGAAATGCTCACCCAGCACGGCGGGATGACCCCGGATGCCAATATGGGCGACATTAAAATCCGGCGCAAAAACGGACAATCGATTTCATTGGATCTTTATAAAGCGATTAACCGGGGAGACTTGAGCCAGGATTTGGTGCTGGACGACCAAGACCTGGTGTTTGTCCCGACCCTGGCAGAAGGCGGCAATCGCGTCTATGTGTTCGGCGAGGTTAAGAACCCGGGGGCCTACACCTTCGCGGGATCCGACATGCGCCTGTTTGATGCCATCTCCGAGGCCGGCGGCGCCACGGCTTTCGCGTCGGCCGACGACACGCGGGTGGTGCGTGGTGATCCCGCCAATCCGGAAATCATTGCAGCCGATTTAAAAAGCCTGATGGAAGAAGGCAATATTTCGCAAAATGTCCTCCTGGCCAGCGGCGACATGGTTTACGTGCCGCGCAACGGATGGGGCAACATAAATATTTATAATCAACGCATTCGGCCGTTGTTCGAGTTGGTACTCTGGCCGGCCCGCACCGTCATAGATTGGTACACGGCCTCTGATCTCATCAGCAACGGCGGTATTGACAGGGATTGATTCATGTAATCGGAAAATCTTGATATGGCTCAGTATGATGTCGACATAAGAGATTATTGGCGAATCATTAAAAAGCGCAAATCTTCGATTATCATCATGGTTTTGCTGGTGGGAATCTGCAGCTATGGATTTGCCAGATTCAATGAACCGCCCCCGCTCTACGAAGCCACCGCCGCCATCAAGGTTGACCGTTTCTCAAACATGGCGACCGTATTAACCGAAGGCTTCTGGCGCCAGTCCGAGAACATGGTCACGCATGCCTATATCATCACGAGCTTTCCGGTCCTGTGCCAGACCGCCAAATCCCTGGGCTGGCTCCCCAAGAACATCTCGGAGGATGCGGTTCAAAAGTCCCAAAAATATTTGTCGACAATCCGGCGTCTCAAATCCATGTTGGTGGCCGAATACCAGGAAGGCACCAATATTATCGATATCCGGGCGGAAGCTAAAGTTGCCGGGGAAGCGGCCCGGGTGGCAAATGCCGTGGCCCAGTCCTACCGTGAATACAACATCCGGGAAAAGAACAAAAGAACCTTCGAGACCAAAAACTTTATTGAAGCGCAGTTGAAGCTGACCTCGAATCAGCTCAAGCTGGCCGAACGGGAACTGCAGGCCTTTAAAGAAAACAACGCCCTGATATCCCTGGATGCCCAGACTCAAAATACCTTAAACCGCCTGTTTGCGGTTGAAACCGAGTTTGAGAAGGTAAAAGCCGACAAAGCGGAAGCCCACTCCCAACTCCGAATGATCCAGGCTGCTATAGATAATAAATCTTCTGCCATAGAAGAAAGCTTCTTTGCGGCCAAACCGGGTTCTCCGGTATATACCCTGAAGACCAAACTGAGCGAATTGCTGCTGCAGCGGCAGACACTGTTGATCAACTTTACCGAGATACACCCCAAAGTCATTGAAATCGACGATCAGATCGGGGCTGTGCTGCACGAAACCAAAAAAGAGCTTCTATCGGTCATCAGCGCCTACAGTTCCCGGCAAGCCGATCTTCTACGCCGAATGGGACAGCTTCGAAGGGAAAATTTGAGTTTGCCCGAGAAAGGATTGCAGCTGTTGCGGCTGCAGCGCGATGTCGCCCTGCAGGAATCGCTGTACTCCCAACTCAAGGAAAAATATCAGGAAACCCTGATACAGGAATCCGGCAAACTGGAGGAAATCGCCATCGTCAAACCGGCGGTGGAGCCGGCCGAGCCCTTTGTGATCCGATCCAAGTTGATGATCGTGGTCACCGGCATCGTCATGGGGCTGATCATCGGCGTGGTGTTTGCTTTTCTGACCGAGGTGTTCGACACCTCCATGGGAACCATCGAAGATGTGGAGGAGTTGTTGAATGTGCCGGTTCTGGGTGTCATCCCCCAGTTCGGCAATGTCGCCAAGGGGAAAAAGCGCGCGGATCCCGCATCGCGCAAGGACAGATCCGAGGATCTGATCACCCATCACAAACCCAAATCCATGGGGGCGGAAGCCTTCCGCGCCCTGCGCACCAATCTCCAGTTTCTGCGTTTGGAACTGAAGGGCAAGCTATTTCTGATTACCAGCTCTTTTGTTCAAGAGGGCAAGACCTTAAACGTTGCCAACCTGGCCATGAGTATGGCCCAGGCCGGCAACAAGGTGCTGCTGGTGGATGCGGATTTGCGCAAACCCATGGTCCACAGAGTCTTCGGCCTGCCGAGGGAGCCCGGTGTTACCGACTATGTGCTGGGCAACTATCATTGGAAAGAAGTGATCAATTCTATTTCTGATCTTATGCTGGGCAATTTCGGAATCGACGAGATTCTGAAAACACCGGGCATGGACAATATGAATTTCGTAACTGCCGGCACCACCCCCCCGAATCCGACGGAAATACTCAGCTCGAAGCGCTTCAAAGAATTTCTAACAGAAGCCGGCAAGGAATATGATTTTATTTTCGTGGATTCTCCTCCCATCCTACCGGTTGCCGATGCCACTGAAATTGCCCCGTTGATGGATGGTATTTTTCTGATTTATACCGTGGGCAAAATCGGCCGCGGTGTTCTGAAAAGGGCCAAATCCACCCTGGGTAACGTGGAGGCTAAAGTTCTGGGTATCATTTTGAACCAGGTCAAGCCCGAGGCCGGTCCCGAATACTTCAGATATCACTCCCACTACTACTACCGGTCGGATTCCCAGGAAGACGATAAAGGGATCAAGCTCAAAGCCTGGTTGCAGGAAGGCAAATCATCGAACACCAAGGGCCGGTCTCTCAAAATCCCAATATTGCTGACCGCTCTTATTTTACTGGTCCTCGGCATTTATTGGCGGGATCTGCAGCTTTTAATCCCCGAGTGGTTTTCTGCCCTTAAAGACCTTTTCGTGTCAAATCAGAGGTAAAGGGTGCGGCCGACTCTTCTCATCACATTATTCATAGGCGTTGCGCTGCTGGCGGGATATCTGACCTCACAGAACGCACCTTCAACCGTGTTGTTGGGGGTGTTGGCTTTAATTATCTTCACTGCGTCATTCATCAACATTGAATGGGGCCTTTACGTTCTCATTTTTTCGATGCTGCTATCCCCTGAGATCATAACCGGTGAGACCAACACAGCCTCGCTGGAAAGAGGCGTTACCCTGCGTCTGGAAGACTTCCTGCTGGCGGTGATCGGGCTGAGCTGGTTTGCCAGAAATGCCGTCAAAAAAGAATTGGGCCTGTTTTTGAAAACCCCCCTGAACAAAGCCATCCTGTGTTATGTTCTGGCCTGTGTGATATCCACCGGCTTCGGGGTAATGGCCGGGCGGGTGGAGGCCAGGACGGGCTTTTTTTTTACTTTAAAATACATTGAGTACTTCATTGTATTCTTTATGATGGTCAATCACGTACAGAACACCGAGCAGATCAAGCGGTTCGTGTATTGTTTGTTCCTGACCTGTTTTATCGCCTCGATTATCGGTATATTGCAGATTCCCGGCGGTGGGCGGGTGAGCGCCCCCTTTGAAGGGGAGATCGGAGAGCCCAATACCTTCGGTGGATATCTGCTGTTTGTCGGCATAGTGGCGGCCGGTCTGCTGGCCAAAATCGAAAATACAAAAGCAAAACAACTGCTGGTCATTTTAATCGTCTGCATCATCCCGCCGTTCTTGTACACCCAGTCGCGAACCTCTTATCTGGCTCTGATCCCGGCGTTGGTGGTATTGGGGATTACGGCAGACCGTCGAATTATCATTTTAGGGATTTTAATGGTTGCCATGTTGGTCAGCCCGCTCTTTCTGCCGAAAGCGGTCAAGAATAGAATCATGTTCACCTTTACCCAGCCGGAGGAACATGGACAGCTTAAAATCGGGGATGTTCGTTTGGATACCTCTACGTCGACAAGATTGGTAAGCTGGAAGCAAAGCCTGCAGGACTGGCCCAAGCATCCGCTGCTGGGATACGGGGTCACGGGCTACAGGTTTGTGGACGCCCAATTTCCCCGGGTGCTGGTTGAGACCGGTATACTGGGCCTGCTCTCTTTTTGCTACCTCCTGCTTTCATTATTGAAGGTCTGCCTGTATAATTTGAAAAACCTCAAAACGCCCTACGCCAAAGGCCTTTCGATAGGGTTTTTGGCCGGTTTCGTGGGGCTGGTGGTGCATGCCGTCGGTGCCAACACCTTCATCATCGTTCGTATTATGGAGCCCTTCTGGTTTTTCGCGGGCATCATGGTAGTCCTGCCCGCCATGGAGGGCCGGCAGACCGAAACCACCAAAAAGGCCTTCATGCGCGGTGCCAGGGGGGCACGGCTTCGATTGGGCAGGTTGTAGAAAGCCGCGTGGGATGCCTTCTCACCTGGGCGCTAATACAAAACTTCAATATTATTTATCTCACGCCAAGGCGCCAAGACGCAAAGGAAAGGATTAATATATAAAAAATCTTGGCGCTTTGGCGTCTTTGCGTGAGAATAAACAGTTTCTTTTGCGATCAGACCGGCTGTCATTTTGCCGGAGGCTTCGTATGACACCTCATCAAAAGCGAACCGCAGAATATCGCATAATGAACGTCGAAGGATGGTTTCGCTTCAGGCTTCGTCACCCTTTCAGCGTGAATACGTCCCGTCAGGCCGCTCAAGCATTTTTAAAATAGACAGAATACATTATTCGATGTTGGACGTTCGATGTTCGATGTTCCTGATTCGATACTCGCCTTTTTGCCTGGCGCAAAATCCAACAATCTTCGATTCCCCCCCATCATGATTTTAAACTGGCTTAGGGTTTTCTCTTAGCCACGAGGCTGCCATAAAAAGCCCCGCAATCGATTTGGCGTCCTGAATTCTGCCGGTTCCTATCATACCAAGGGCTTTGAGAAAGTCCACCTCCCTGACCTCGATCACCTCATCGGCATCCGGATTCCTGGCGGCCGCCTGCAATTCGGTCGCCAGAAATATATGGATGCGTTCATCCGAGTAGCCCGGCACGGGTGTGACGGCTCCCAGACGGTGCCATCGCTCGGCCGAATAACCCGTCTCTTCGATCAGCTCCCGTTTGGCACAGCTGAGGATCTCTTCAGGGGGGTCGAGGGTGCCGGCGGGAATTTCCCAGATGAAATCTCTCAGCGCATGGCGGTATTGCCTGAGTAAAATCACCCGGGTATGGCTGGGCATGGGAACGATGGCCGCCGCCCCCGGATGCTCGATATACTCGACGTCGGTGGTTGTGCCGTTTTCCAGGGTGACGTTCTCTCTGATCAGCTCGAACACCCGGCCCCGGTGGACAGTGGCGCGCTCATTCACTTTGGCGGTCATTGGCGACTCCTCTTTGATGATCGGAAATCTGGCTCTTTGGACGAACTCAGAGCTAATCGCCTCTGTTATAGCTCTGATCTGTTTATAGGTTTCGGGTGCCGGTATTCAGACGACAGAAGACAGACGGCAGAAGACAGAAGACAGAAAGCAGAATTCGGTTGAGCAGTTATATTTTCCAATTACGTCCATATCTTCTATCAACCAACATCTGTTCTCCGACCTCTGTCATCCGTCCTCTGTTATCAGACACCTGAACACTGCTGGCCAAGGGTGTCACCCATCTTGTCCCTATGGTCGTGGGCCAAGACCTGGACCTAAAGCTCAGGATCTTTATCTTCGATAATTAACTTGATTTCATCCGAGTTGGCTTTGAGTTCCGGGGCATACATGGCATAGGCCCGGGTGGGCAGGGCGCTGAACCTGCCCGGAATCTCGGCCCGCAGGCGGTAGCTGAGGCTGTGCCGGCCGCGGGCCAGACGGTTGACGAAAAAACAGACTTTGCGGTCGCGGTATTCGACGTAGGCTCCCATTTCGTTGCCGCCGTAGCCGCTGCGGACGTCGACGGTCTCGAATCCCGCGGCTTTCGGATCTTCAAACACCAGATATTCATAATCGTTCTTGCTCTCGATTTCAAGCTCCACCTCGACCAGATCGCCGCTTGCCACAACCGACCAGTTCTCAAGGGGCACCCGTTCGTATTTCTCCACCCGGCGATCCGTGACCTGGCCCCTGGAGCCCACATCCTTGATGGTTTTGTCGACCGGTTTCAGTCGATAGACCCGCCGGTCGACGCGAATCTCCAGGCCTTCGCGGGTGATAAAATCTTCGAGGGTGAAATAGTCAAGATAGGCATTGAAATAAAGGGGACCCCGGCCGCTCTTTTGGAGGATCAGCCTGTGGTCTCCGGTGGTGATGTCACTGCCTTCGAGAACAAATTTGTTGTCGAAGGTAAACAGATTCTCAGCATCGATGGCCACTGTTTTGGTCTTGCGGCCGTCATAATAGATCTCCAGGGTCAGATCCGGGCGGTCTTCACCGCTGGCGGTGAGGTATTCGGCCAGGGCTTCCACGATCACCGCCGTGTCCCGGGTACTGTTCCAGTAGGTGGCATGCCGGCGGTTGTTGAGCAGATATTTCACCAGGCGGGACGCTTTGCGGCTGGTGGGCGCCGTTCGCGACAGGAGTTTGAGATAGTAGCCATGGGCCTCGAATTCACTGCCGTACCAGTACCACCAGTAGGCGCTGTTGGGCAGTTTGAGATAGGCGGTCTGGTTTTCATCGTCCTCAACCAGGTATTGCTCGATGTTTTGCAGAATCATCTCCAGGCTGGCACTGTCCTCCAGTTTGTAAAGCGCCAGGCCGAACATGGCCAGGGCATAGACGGCCAGGTGGGTGCGGTCGCGATAAAGATAGGATCGCATCGGCCGGTGATCGCGGCCTTCATCCGCCAGTACCATATATACGAAGGCGTCCAGGTTGTCAGCCCGGGATTTGCCGTTTTTCTTGTGTTCCTCCCACCGGTCGAGGCGCTTGATTTGTTCGGTCTGGTAATTCTCCAGCCACTTTAACCCCCGTGCCAGCATGCCGGGCGGGACGGCCGCCTTTGAATCCCGGGCGATTTGAAGCCCGTGGACCACGTAGGCGGTGGTGTGGGGGTATGATTTTTCACCATAGCCGCTGAACCAACCCCACCCGCCGTCGGACAGCTGCATATCGGCCAGGCGTTGAATGCCCGCGGCGACCATATCCGCTACGGTTTGCTCGTCAAACACCGGGTTGTGGTCATAGCGCCGCCATTGGTCGGATCGGATTCGGTCCGAGCCGATTTCCTGGGGGTTGAGGTTGGCCCGTTTTGCTTTGATGGCCTGCAGATCCAGTCCCATGTCGAGCAGTATCCGCCGGGTAATCACCGTCGGCAGGAAGCGATTGAGGGTCTGTTCGGTGCATCCGTAGGGATAGGCCGCCAGATAGGGCAGTGCGTCCACCATGGCCCCCGCCAGCGTTGGCGAGTAGCGCAGTTCAAGGCGCGATTGATCGACGCGGCGCTCGGCCGGCACCTGGAATGAAAGCGCGGCTTCGGATGCTTCGGGGCGGATGACACCGCTGCGGGGGACCTGTTTGGTCATGCCGTGCACGTATACCGGGAACTGTATTTGAACCGCATCGGACGCTTCGTCGGTCAGGGCCAGCATGCGGATGACCGCCTGGCCTTCCTTTACCGCCGTCACGCGCCAATCCACTCGCATCTCACCGTTCGGTGCGATCACCGCCGGCTTATCGCTGCGGTCGCCTTTTGCCAGGGCCAGGCAGCCGCCCTCGAATTCGAGCCTGACCCGGGCGGTTTTCTCTTTTTCAAGATAGTTGTGAACGTTGGCCGAAAGCACGACTTCATCGGTTTCGACAAAAAACCGCGGGGCCTGCAATCGAACAATCAGATCCTTGCGGGTCACCACCGCGGCCGTGCCCTGGCCGACCCTGGTACCGTGGCCCATGGACCACACCATCACCTTCCAGCCGGTCAGGTTTTCCGGCATGGCAAAATCGACTTGAGCCATGCCGGCGGCATTCGTCTCAATGGTTGCCGCCCAGTATGCGGTGTCAGCAAACTGGGTGCGGATGCGGGGTTTGACGAGATCCGGCCCGGTTCCCGGGTCGGGGACCTGATCCTGTTCGTGCAGCTTTGCGTCCATGGGCCGGCGGCCGCGGGACTTGACCCGTTTCATGGCCGCCGCACCGCCGCCGTCTTTTAAGGCGGACGGTGCCGGGGCCAGGATCGACTGTGGGGATTCCTCTTTGACGATCTCAGCGTCGTCGACCGCTGCAATACCCTCCACATCCTGGCTCATAATGTGACCGAATACGCCGATATTGCCCATGGCAATCTCAGTTTGTTTGACGAGGTTGTAGAACCAGCGGGTCAGGTTGGACTGTGTGCGGGCGTGGTGCTGCCGCCGCCACTTCCAGAAAAAGCTGCGGATTTCGGGAACATTGGACCCAGCCGAAATATATTCGAGGGCCCGGTCGTAGACGGTCATCACGGCGGTTCCCTGAAAGGGTTGGCCGCTGTAATCGGTCAGCTTTATTTTGAAGCCGGCCTTTTCACCCGGCCGGTAATCTTTTTTGGTCGGCTCGACGTCGACATTGAGCACCCGTTTTTCCGGCGGCACGATGATTTCACGGGTTTCGCTATGAACCCGGCCCTCATAGACGGTGACGGCCTCGATGAAAAAATTGGGCATGTCTTTGGCGTCGATCCTGATTTCTTCAACCACGCTTTTGCCGGCCAGCCGGATAATTTTGGGCGGCAGATAAACCCCGTTGGCCGGGCGGACAAACAAAACGACCGTCGCTCCCGGATAATCGGCGTTGATCATAAGGCGCATGCGGTCGCCCGGGGCATAGTCCGGCCTGTCGGGGATCAGTTCGATTTTGGCAAAACGATAGCCGGCGCCGTCATCGCCTTCTCCGCGTACGGTGAATATGTAGCCGCCTTCGACGGCATGGCGCTTTTGGTCCGTCAATCGGTAGGACAGACGGTATTGACCGGCCCGGGTTGCCTGGAATTTAAGATCGGCGCGGCCTTCTGAATCGGTGTTGAGGTCCCAGCGGGCCGCTTCCGTCTCCTGGGGCTGATCGTCCCGGTAGTCAATGCGGTAAAGCGCCAGGATTCCCCGGCCCTGGACCGGCTGTTTCGCCAAAGTCTGGGCCTTGAACCCGGCCCGGACTGTATCGCCGACCCGATAGTGCCCGCGGTCGGTCCAGGCATAAACTTTGAACGGCTGGCGGGCCACCAGCACATCCCCCTGGCCGACGATGGTGCGTCGGGATTGATCGCGTACCTCGGCCGTGATGCTGTAGCGATGATCCGTATCCGGATGGATCAGACCGGCCAGGGCGGTGTCGATTTCGATGCGAACGCTGCCGTCTGCACCGATGTTGACCTCACCGTCGGCGACAACTTCCGGCTGATTGTTGCTGTGGCGGGGCCACCAGTTCCAGACCGGGCGCTTGCAGCCCCAACGGTCCCAGCCGGGATACCAGGAATAGTCATAGCCGTACCACCAGTAGCCCGGTCCGTAGAACCAGTCCCAATAGAAGGCGGGGTACCAGCGGTCGTCCTCCCGGGTCCGAAAAACTTTGTACCTTACCGTCGCCCGGGTTACCGGCGAGCCGAAGTAGTAGGCGGCTTTGACGACCGCCTGGATCTTTTCACCCAGTTTCACCGGCGTCGTGGGGGCCGTCACGGTGACTTCGAATTCGGGCTTTTTATACTCTTCGACACGAAAGGTGTTGCCGCCGTAAGCGCCGCCGTACCCGTGAGTAATTCGGTAAAGGCCCAGGGGCGCATCGGTTGGGATATCGAATTCTCCCTCGAGTCCGCCGTAAGCATCGGCAGGCAGCGTACGGGTAAAAATCTGTTCGTTTTTTGGATTGGTGACCGTCAGCGTAAATTTACGACCGGCATAGGTGCTGGTGTCGGTTTTGTCGTATTGGGCGTGCCGCATCCACAGCTTGAAGCGCACCTTTTGTGCGGGCCGGTAAACCGGCCGGTCGGTCATAACGAATGTTTTGGTCTGGTTGTATTCACGATCGTAGTAATCCTGATACCAGACATCCGCAAAACCCAGGTAGGCCAGGCGATCGCCGGTGTTGACCGATGCCAGCCAATGATTATTGGGCTCCATCTGGTCTTGGCCGATGACGATCTGACCGTTTTTATCCGTTCGGCGGGAAAAGCTTCGGTGGTGGATTCGATAGCGTTTGGTGTTGCGGATCCTCTCGCTGCGGTAGCCGAAAAAATCAACCGGGGTGTCGATTAGGGGTTGGCCGGTGAGAGCGTCGGCCAGGTAATACCATACGCGCTTGTTCAGGGTCTTTTTGATGATCGTCGTATTGCCCACCCAAATGATAATGCGGGCCGTATTGCCGTTGTGCATTTTGGCTACCAGCAGATAAGCACCGGCCCGGGACAGCGCTTCGGGGACCTTGACGGTGACGCGTCGATCCCAATGCCGGCTGTCAGGGGTCAGTTCCAGGTCCCATTCGGCTGTTTTGCGGCCGAGATATTTCGTCTGGTTGTCATGGACCAGGCGCCATCCAATGTTGTTGATCTCCATCTTGCGGCGGTCCAGGCTGTGCGGACGGGATCGAATGTAGGCCGTGACATCTTTGAGCAGAGTCGCCACGCGGATACGGTAGGCTTTGAAGTTGACCCGGGAGCTGTTGCGAAAGCGGTATTCAACCGTTGGAATGCGTCCGGAGACCTGCTGGCCGACCGGTTCGAAGACTCCCCAGTTGCCCAGGATCTGATCCATTTGGCGACGGGCGTGGGACCGGTTATACCTGGTGAAATGCTGCCAGAATTCCAGCGCGCGATCATACAAGCGGCGGTTTTGATAAACCTGGGCCAGGTTCAGGGCGGCGTCATCGGCCCAGCCCGTATCCGGGCTATGCAGAATCTGTCTGAAAAGTTTGATATAATTGAACTCATCGGGGAGGCTGAAACGCTTGACACCGGTGGCCAACCGGGCCAGGGTTTCACTGTCGTCCAGGGTGTGCACCGCATAAGGGCTCAGCTTTTCGTCTAATGCGTCCGCGTCCGCTGCCAGGGCGCCACCCGCAAAAAAATGTCCGTAAGCGGACAGGGTTTGAACGCCGAATTGACTGAGGTAAAAGGTTGCCAGGATATGCTTGACCTGCATTGCCAGATCAGGATCTGTTGCCGCCGCCCTGGACAGCAGCCACCGCCAGCGTTCGCCGTCCGACGCGGCCGAATCAAAGGTGTCCGGGACATGATGAAAGACAGGATTTCCTTCGCGATCCACCGGTGCGCCTTGGGTACCGCGGCCATACCCGTACCCGGGCTCGTAATCCGGCAGTCGGGTCAGGTCGGATAAATATTGCAGCCGCCAGGCCTGATTGTATCCGTTGTAGCGGCGAATGGTGCGGCCGAACGCCAGATAAAAACGGGCCACATCGGAGGCCGCAGGTTCTTCCGAGGTCAATGCCAGTGCCCGGTTCAACAGTTGCAGGGCCCGGATGCGGTCGCGCTGAACGGCGTTGACGTATCTGCCGCCGCCGCGATGAGAACCGCGCTGAAATTCTCCTGCCACCATATAGCCCCAGTGGTTATTGTTTTGGTAGCTGTCGGCCGCAGCCCATAGCAGCCGCCAGTTATCGTTATGTGCTGCAATGACCTTTTCGCGAAACATATCCAGCTCATTGATGCGGTCCAGATTGCGCAGGCACTGCCAGGCCTGGTTAAAGTCCTCTGCAATCCTGCGTGGATCGTTGGCTGCATCAAGGCTCAATTGTCGAAACAGCCGATAGGCGTCATTCCAGTTGCCGTCCTGATAAGCATGACGCGCCTGGCTGCGCATGGATTCATGCTCCGATTGGGCCGCCGCTGCCGTGTCGGCGGCCGCCATAACCATTATGATCAAAAGACAGGTGGTTTTGACAATATGCATTGCGTGGCTCCCGTAAACTCTATTTTATCACTCACAGCCCGCTCGTTTGAATTCGGATCTTTAGCGGCGGACTATGATTGTATTTTACTAACATATTGAATTGCCTGTCAATAAAGGCTCCCGGCTTTTACATAAGTTTTACATTACAACTGTTCCGGGGTTCAGGGTTTGGAGGTTTAGAGGTTCAGGGTTCTGGGGCTCCGGATTCTGATCAAATACCAGACACCAGATTACAGATAAGTTAGGGATCGGTGAGTTTTTCCATTCCTGCTTGATCCTATTGTTACGGCTCGCAAGGGTTATTGCGCCTATTCAGGCCGCTCCAAGCGGCCAAGGTCTGATAAATCCTAGGAAAGGCAATTGCAGAGAAACTCCCCGGCCTTGCATATATTTCTATTCTATTCAATCCTTGACCTAAATATAGAATCGCGATAAGCTATTGTAATTAGAGGTATAATAATTTTTAAATCTTTCGGTGGGTGTCGTCAGCGCAGATAGATAACCCTGAACGGTCAACCCTGTACCTGAGAACGGTTAAAACCCTTATTGAAGACCGATCGCGATTTTATCGAGAAAGGAGTCATTATGAAATCACCCCAGATAAAAACCGCGCTACCCGGACCGCGGGCCAAGGAATTGATCAGGCTGGACAAATCCTTTGTTTCGCCCTCCTACACCCGGATCTATCCGCTGGTGGTCGACCAGGCCAAAGGTTTATGGGTCCAAGATGTGGACGGCAACCTCTTTCTCGATTTTACCGCCGGCATCGCCACGAATTCCACCGGCCACTGTCATCCTAAAGTGGTCAAGGCCATTAAGTCCCAGGCCGATCGGCTCATGCACATGTCGGGCACGGACTTTTATTACACGCCCCAGATCATGCTGGCCGAAAAGCTGGCCGCCATGGCCCCGGGCCGAGCGGCCAAACGGGTGTATTTCGGAAACTCCGGCGCCGAGGCCGTCGAAGCAGCCTTCAAGCTGGCCCGCTGGCACACCAAAAGGGAGTTGAACATCGCGTTTTTCGGTGCCTTCCACGGCCGAACCATGGGCGCCCTATCACTGACCGCCAGTAAAACCGTCCAGAAAAAACACTATAATCCCTTTGTTCCGGGTATCACCCACATCCCCTATGCCTACTGCTACCGCTGCGCCTACAACCTCACCTACCCCAAATGCGATCTGTACTGCGTGCACTGGGTGGAGGATACGCTTTTCAGGACTACGGTACCCGCTGAGGAGGTGGGGGCGATTTTCGTGGAGCCCATACAGGGTGAAGGCGGTTATATCGTCCCGCCGCCGGGATTTCACAAAGAGATCTACAAGATTGCCAAAAAATACGGCATTTTGTATGTGGCCGATGAAGTCCAATCCGGAATGGGCCGTACCGGCAAGATGTTTGCCATGGAGCACTTCGGGATCACGCCCGATATTATGGCCCTGGCCAAAGGGATCGCTTCGGGGCTGCCGTTGGGCGCCATGATTGCCCGGGCCAAGATTATGAACTGGGAAGCGGGCTCCCATGCCTCCACATTTGGCGGCAATCCGCTTTCCTGCCAGGCGGCGATGGCAACCATTGAATTGCTTGAGAACAATTTGATGAAAAATGCCGCCCGGCAGGGCGACCGATTGATGGCGGGTCTGAACACCCTGCAAAATGCCCATGAATGCATCGGCGACGTGCGCGGTAAAGGCCTGATGGTGGCTGTTGAATTGGTAAAGGATCGCGAAACCAAAAAACCGGCCACCAACCTGCGCAACCGGATCATCCGCAAAACCTTTGAAAAGGGCCTGCTCGTGCTGGGTTGCGGCGAGAATAGTGTCCGCTTTTCGCCGTCTCTCACCGTGAAGCCGGGCGAGATAGATACCGGCCTGTCCATATTTGAAGATGCTTTGAGGGAAGCGGCGGGATAGGCGGGTTGCGCGTTGCGGGGTGGGCGTTACGGGTTGCGGGTTGCTAATTGCCGCGGGATGACGGGAATGGCTTTCGAAGCACTCCTTGTTTTCTTTAAGATAGATGTGTCATCCCGCTCAGCGGGGGTATTCGGCGCACGGTATACTGAAAGGTGTAGGGTGTAGGGTCTAGGATTTAAGGTATTAGGTGGGAGGTTAGAGGCTTCAGGCTCTGCCCCGACAAGTTGCGGTGCGATGACGGGAATGGCCTTCGACCTTCGGCTTTCGGCGCTAGGCTTTTCGCTCTATATTCTGTATTCCGCATCCGTCCTCTGTTTTCCGTCATCCGTCTTCTGTCATCTGACCTCTGTCATCTGTCTTCCGTCCTCTGTTTTCTGTCTTCCGTCATCTGTCCTCTGCCAAACACCTATCTTTTAACCAAATCCCGGCTGCCTCAGCCACCCCGCCGTCGTTGTTGGAAGCCACACAGGTGAAGCGCTTTTTCAGATCTGCCGGTGCATTGTTGACGACATAGCTTTTTGCCGTCCATTGCAGCAAATCGAGATCATTGTAGTCGTTGCCCACCGATACGACCGCCCGTTGATCGACTCCCAGTGCTTCTGCCAGCCAGGCCGCTGTCTGGCTCTTGGACACCGAAGGCGGAAATATCTCGATCCAGGTCGATTTGCCATCCAGCGGCGACGTTGTCTGGATCACGTTGAAATCTGTCAATTCGGTGCGGACCTTTTCAAGGGCGGCGTCGGCATCTCCGGGTGGTACGATCGCCAATAGCTGTGTGGCCGGGCCGAACTCAGCGGCGGCATCCCTTAAGGGCACGGCAAATTGACGGTATAGCTTGATACGCCGCTCGAAATCCGCATTGCCCCCATTGGCGCGCGAGTAGGCGAACATGTGGTTGTCCGGTATGGTTCGATGGACCATAAAATCCAGCCGGCAGGCTTTGAGGACCGTGCAGGCCCGGGTGACTTTCCGGGTTCGAAGGTGGATTCGGCGGATTATTTCACCGCTGCCATAGCGGATAACCCCCGCACCGGTTGAAAAAATGATATATTCCAGCGGCAGGTCGGCCACAACCACCGTGTTGAAGGATGCCAGAGAGCGCCCGGTGGCGACCGTTCGAACGATACCCAGTTTCCCGAGTCTTCGCAGCGCTGCCAGATCGGGAGCCCCAAAAGTGCGATCCGATTTCAACAAGGTGCCGTCGAGGTCCATTACAAACAGACCCTTCGGCTGTCCGTCTTGATTGGCTGGCTGCTGGGAGTGAACGCTGTGAGTGGCCATAAATTTTGATATCCTGGTTGAGCCGGTTCGCTCAACCAGGCCTTGATTGTTGACGGATAACAGACGGCGTCCCTTGGATTTGCGCACAACTGAAGTAATATAATATTGTTGCAGCGGTTGTCAAAAACTCTGCCAAGTTCGAACCTCCCAAACGGACCGGCTATGCCCCCATTGCAGCCGGCATGCCTTTTGGAACTATCGCTAAAGGAATTCGCTCAAAGTGACGATATATAAGTATCGGGGACAAAAGCACGGAGCAACCTGTCAGCCGGGGCCGATTCAGTTCACTGTGATAAGCAGCACGTCCGATCGGCTGATACGAACAACGATGTTATTGTGAAAGGAGAAAAAGCTTGCTTACGGAGGTCAACCGAGAAACGGATCAGGAAACGATTATTTTCTTTGATAAACTGGGGTTTGGCTGGGTACTCGATGATCTGATGGTCAAAGAGATGAAATTGTGTCACTTCAAAAAAGGCAACACGGTTCACCAATCGTTGATTAATATTATCGAAAACCTTCTGGAGAATTCGGGGGCCTGAATAGGATTTTTCAGCGCGATGGGTTCGATCTCATCACCCATGACGGTCTGTACTGGCCAAAAACGACGAGGTCGGGCTTATCCGGGTAGAGCCGCAAATTCTGCAAAATCGCCACCCTGTTTCCACATGTTAATTCGGCCCACGTTTAATTGTGGGCCCGCCGTTTTATTCTTGCATTTGTAATTTTCTGATCGATGGTAATATTTAGTATTTGTCCATAGTAGGACACGGCACTATAAGCTATATCCTCCCATGCCCGGACGCCCATGCTCGTTTCTTTTTGTCCGGGCGTTGACAACGGGTTGAAAACCGGGGATGTATGCTCCTGCGGCGGTGTTTGCGGGAAAGAATAAAAGGACGGGCAGAGCCCATGGCCGGGATAGATAAAAACAACCATTTGTTTCGCGGGCTGTTACAATCAGAAGATGGGATTATTTCCAAGATCGTCGATGTGAACAGCCAGTCGATGACCTTCGAAGCCACCTTTGGTCTCAGCGAGGAGATGATCGACCAACTCGAGACCCAGCCGGAGCATATCGTGTTCAGCGAACGCTCCCGGATTGCCCGGCTCGGCATCCAGATAAAATGCGATCCCCCGCGTGCCGATCGCATAACAGGCAATAGGATCGCCCTTGTCCTGGTGGCCTCGGCAGTCATCCCCGGATACCCGGGCCTGGAGGAGATAAAAGATCTGTTTACCCTCGGATTGCCCGTCGGGAGGCTGGTCTTCTGCGATCCCGAAGCCTTGCTGAGCTCCGATGAAGTTCTCGAGGCCATCGAGCGGGCTGAGCTCAAGCTGCCGGCGTCAACCACCATCTCCAGCGACGGAAGTATCGTGATTGCACCCCACAAAGTTGTCTGCCGGTTCAAGGAGCCGCTGGACAAACAGACGCTCGGTCGCATTCTGTTCCGCAAAGACGGCCGTAAACTGCTGCACCGCTATCAGGTCCGCGAAGCGGTTGCTGCGGTGACGATTGCACCGGGCGAAGGTGTTGTTACCACCTGTTCCATGTATCTCAACGAGCATTTCGTCGTGCTTCAGAGCGGCTTTGCCATGGGGCGCAATCTGCCGGCCACGGTCCTGGACCCGATCAAAACCAGGGGGATTCGAATTTATCTGGAAATCGTCAATCAGAGCGATCATCCCATCGTCAATCCCCTGATTTCGGCCAAGATCTACCATGCCGCCAGGACACGCACCGGCCGCAGACGCCGAAAAAACGTCTCGAAGAATAGTTTCTATTCCTATCGCCGGCTGCGCGAATTTGAAGCGCGCTTTGACAGCCTGACGCCTTCCACCTGCCATTTTCTCGACAAGCCCGCCGCCCTAATCCAGGGAGAATCACAACAGTTGGACAAGGCCGAGATCTTCTTAAACGGCCCCGGCGAGAGCTGTGATGTGACCCGGGCCATGTGTGCCCTGGCCAGGCGGGATTTTTCTCCGGCCAGCGAGTGTGCCCATGTCTATGCAACCTCAAAAATTCAGGGGGTTGTCAACAATGGCCCGGCCGTGTTGATCTTGAAATATTTTCCCAGCATCATCGAGCATCGCGACATTATCAATCTGACCTGTGAGGGCAAACTCAAGGCGCTGTATTTTTTTGAACCTTCCTGTGAACACGGCCCGTTTCTGTCACAGCAGGATCACCATCGCCTGGAAGAATACGATGCCTTCGGCCTTGAAGTCTACTGGGTTTCGGGACTCAACCGACGGCTCATGAAGCACACCATGCGCGATGGCATGGGTTATTTTGTGGCGCCGGAACGCAATGCCGCGTTTCACAAGTCCATGCTTTTTGCCTTCTACGGTTCCAATCAGACGCTCTCGCCGACGGGTGAAAAGCGGCTCGGTGCGCTGCTGGATGCCCTGATCGATTTCTGGGGCAGGCACATCGGCATTGTCACCGGCGGCGGCAGCGGGGTGATGGAACAGGCCAACAGCCTGGCCCGGGAGCGCGGCATCCTCTCCGGCGCGAACTTTTTGGACATTACCGATCAGTCGATGACCACCGACGTGGATTTTTGCCAGGTATTTCAAGCGACCTGCCGCCACAGCCGCCAAAAGTGGTTCGAGATCGCCTCGTTCCCGATCTTCAACATCGGCGGCCTGGGCTCGCTGGAAGAACTCGGCATTACGCTTTGCAACATGAAGCTCGCAATTCTGGACCCGGTGCCGGTCATCCTGTTCGACACCGAAGCAAAGGGAGATTACTGGAGCGGCATCGACGCGCAAATCAACGAAATGATAAGACAGGGACGGGCGCCGGCCTGGATCAGGGAAAACATCGTCATCACCGATGATCCTGAAACCGTGACCGATATCTACCGGCAAAGGCTGCAACTGTTCTAATGCACACGATCAGGCGCACCATATACCCGCTATTTGTTCCTGTTACCCTGATTTTGCTTTCATCAGCCATTGTTCTGAATTGGTCGGATCTTCTGGTTCGCATGGATGGAATCCGGGAACTCAGGGCGGTTATGGTGTTGATGCCGATTGTACCATACATCATCTTTGCGCTGGGATTTGCTCTGGGATGGCGCTATGCCAGCGCCGGGATGATACTCGGTATTCTTGCCCTGGCCCTTGCCTATGGAGGTCTTGATGCTATCGGCTTGTCCGATCTGTCCCGGCAGATGGATCGGGACCAATCCGTATCCTACGCCCTGGCCTTTTTACTGCCCCTGAATCTGGCGTTCTGCAGCACCTTGACCAAGCGAAGGCTGTTCACCTCTATCGGCGTTTTCGCAATGGTGTTTCTGGCAGTTCAGGTGTTGATCGTGATGATCTTGTGCTATCCCCAGGGGCGCCTGACAGGGCAGTTGATGCTCAAATTAAGCGCCGTGTCTCCCGGGATTACCCAGAAGTTAAATGGTCTTTCCCAATCGCTGCATGCCGCGCTTGGGGATCAGTCCCTATTCAACCTAGCGAGTATGCCGACCGCAGCCATGTTTGCCTGGGCGCTGGCCATCATATTCGTCCTGACGCGGTTCATAAGACTTCACGACCTTCGGATCAGCGGCTTTCTATTTGCGATGATCGCCGCGATGCTGGGAAGCGCCGCTAATTCCCCCGAACCTGCCGTGATTTTTTATTTTATCGCTGCCGGATTGATCATGGTCGTCACCACCGTGGAAGCTTCCTTTGCGATGGCTTATATCGATGAATTGACCGGTTTGCCCGGACGCCGCAGCCTGAACGAGACCATGCTGAATCTGGGCAAAAAATACACCATTGCGATGGTTGACGTCGATCATTTCAAGACGTTTAATGACAATTACGGCCACGCTACCGGTGACCAGGTATTGAAAATGATTGCTTCCAGAATGGGAAACATTTCCGGCGGAGCCAAAATATTCCGCTATGGCGGGGAGGAGTTTACCGCGATTTTCAGCGGCAAATCCGTGCGGGAAGCTTTGCCACATGCGGACGACTTCAGAAAAGCGGTTTTCTCACGACCGTTCATTATTCGCAGCGCCGACCGCGCTTCGAAATCAGAAGCGGATCGCGGTAAAAAGCCGATATCGCAACGCAAGCAGGTCACCATTACCGTCAGCATCGGCCTGGCCTCACCCGCAGGGGGGACGACCGATCCCTGGAAAATTATCAAAGTCGCTGATAAGATGCTTTACAAGGCTAAATTAGATGGGAGGAATCGCACCGTTTACTAGGGGTGTATCCTAGAAATAATTTCCCGACTCGAATGGATCATTAAGTCGTTCCAATTCTTGAATCCAATTGTTTATACCGCTTGTCATGTATGTTCCTTTTGCCAGCTTTCCTAACAGGAGAACTTATCGAATATAGCGGACGGAAGCTATTTCAAACATGACAATCGCGCTAGGCGCTGAGGAAGAAGCGGGGGCGGGACTTGGTTCCCGCCCCTGCGAATAGAGGCCCGCCGGTAAACCGCGATACAGCCTGTCGGTTTTGCATAATAATTTCCGGTGCCAAACCCTAGAGATCTTCGGAATGTTTTGACAAATAGTCCGCCACACCCTCTGCCGTTGGTTTCATGGCTTCATCACCCTTGTTCCAGCCGGCCGGGCAGACTTCCCCGTATTCCTCGGCGAACTGCAGGGCATCGGCCAGGCGCAGCATTTCATCGACGTTGCGCCCGAGCGGCAAATTGTTGACGATCTGGTGCTGGACGACGCCCTCTTTGTCGATCAGAAACGAGGCCCGCAGGGCGACACCGTCCGGGTGCTCGATACCGTAGGCCCGGGTGATTTCATGTTTGATGTCCGCCACGATGGGAAAGTCCACCGCGCCGATGCCCCCGTCTTTGACCGCCGTCTCGCGATAGGCAAAGTGGGTAAACTGGGAGTCGATCGACACACCGACCACCTCGACGTTGCGCTCCTTAAATTGTTCGACGCGTTTGTGGTGGGCAATGATTTCCGTCGGGCAGACGAAAGTGAAATCCAACGGCCAGAAAAACAATACCACATATTTGCCGCGCAGATCCGCAAGTTTAAATTCTTCATTGATGACGCCGTCCGGCATGACTGCCGGGGCTGTAAAATCCGGTGCTTGTTGGGTTACCAGTACGCTCATTTGAAACTCCTTTCCAAGAATGGTTTTGTAATCTTCTGCTCAACTTTTGTCCATACAATATGGTTCCTAATCCCTTCCTTTTCAAGCCTGGGGTGGCGAATTTTTCTCCGGGAAATTCCGGCCGCCGTAAGGCCGCACCTAGTCTTCGCGCGACGCTAACCGGTTGATCATGAGCAGGAATGCCTTTTGGTGTGCGCTGAATTGCTCCTTGAAGCTGGGCCTGACATCGGCCTGCAACCCGAATCGTCAGGCAGGCAGAGATTTGTGAAGATATCTTGAAGCTGCGGACAGCGGTCCTGTCGCCTCCGGACCGGCCGACCGATAGACCCTCGGGGGACCTGCGGTTAACCTTCCCGCGGCGGGTCGAATTTGAAGCGGATTCTCAACACCCCGTTGTCAAAGCTCGCGGTGGTTATTCTGAACCCCGAAATTTCACCGGTAGATGCCACGTGGGATCCGATACAGGGGCAGGCATCATAGTCTCCGATGTGGATGATCCGGATGGTATCGCCGGCATTGGCCGGCAGTTTTTCGGTATTGTATTTATTCTCGGCTTCGGCGCGTGAAATCTGTGCTGCGGTAACCGGCAAATCGGCGGCCACAACCCGGTTGACCCGGGATTGGATCTGCGCCAGTTCCGCTCCGGTCAGCTCCCGATCGAAACGGTAGTCGCATTTGGACTTTTTTTTCTCGATGTGGGCGTTGAAGCAGCGGCCGCAATTGAACATCCTGTCCATGGTCTGGTTGAGAATGTGTTCAGCCGTATGCATTCGCGGATCGGTTGATTTCTTCATAGGTCGCGCCTTTGCTAAGCTCGCTCGGAAAACCGCCGCCGCGGGCCCAGGGTCTCAGAAAGCGAGCAATTTCATTGGTGCTTGAGATTTTTTGAATTCAGGGTTTCTTCTTAACTTAAAACCTCAGTCTCAGCTATTTGGGGCGTCGGGAAGTTTCTCCCCCTGATTGTTTGTGCTATCATTTAGTCGCACTGCGCTGTTTGTTGCGGAGTCCGGTACGGATTTGTTGCGGCCGGCCCGGGCGCGTACCCTAACCGGACATAGCAGGGATTGAAAAACCCCCCGACCTCTCAACTAAGCAATATAATTTCGGGGTACAACACTATCTGGTCCCTCGTATTTTTATACGGGCCAGGCGCGCTCCGAACTCACGGCTTATTTCACGGGAAACCCTGTGGTCATAGACTTCCCCGTCCGGGTCAATCCCTCTGATGCCGCCGTCGTGTAAGAATTTGGAGATCAGGCGCCTGCCGGTCTCGATCCGGTGGCCGGGATCATCTACCCGGATCGCGTCGGAGGATGCTGGCGGAATAGCGGATCCCGCATCCAGCAGGGATTTCATAAAATTGAGCATGCGCGCCAGCCTGAGCAGGGTCGCGGCCTCTTTTCTGCTGGTCGTGTGGGACAAGGGCAAAGCGCTCGAGCGCATGGCGGAAAAATGCTCCGGCAACAGCCCCTGCCTGCGGCACTCCTCATAATCCCGGCTGCCCGGCGCCGGATAAAAGATGGATACGCCCGCCAGCACCCGCCTGCCGGCCAAATAAAGCAGATCTGACAATGAATCTTCAGGCCGCTGAAAAGGCGCGGCGCAAATCACATATCCAACAGCGTTCATGCCATAACGCTCCGCCAAATTCAAGGCCCGATCAAAGGCCGCGCTTACATCCGCGCGTCTGAAACGGTCACACTGCGGCGTCACGGTCGAGGCCAGGGAAAGGTTGAGAGTCTTGAAGCCGGCGGCCTGCATGGCGGCAATGACCTCTTCATCGAGGCTTGGGGGGTACAGCCCGTTCATGGCCCTGAGTTCCGGCCGGGATCGTCCGAAACGGCTTGAAATCTCCCCCAGGAGTGTCAAAAACCATCGCCGGTCCAATGACAGGTTCTCGTCTTCAAAATCTATGAAGCCCAGATGACTGCGACCGGCAAATGCATCGATTTCGGCCATGACGGCCTCGACGCTGCGCCGGCGGTAATTCAGATCGGATCGGCTTCCGACGGAGCAGTAACTGCACTTCAGCGGACAGCCGCGGCTGGCGACAACGACCATACCGGCCCCGCTGCGCCGGCGGTAGTACTTTTGCTTGATGAGCCCGGCGGCCGGCAAGGGATAGTCATCCAGTTTCCGCATCCGGGCGACGGGATTGATCTGAAGGCGGCCGTCGGCGGTTCTGAACACCAGCCCCGGGATGGCTTCGTAGCGGCCGCGTTGTGACAGGGCTCTGGCCAGCTGCAGCATGGCAGCCTCGCCCTCGCCGCGGAGGACAAAATCGACTGCCGCCGAAGCCATGACCGCTTCGGGCATGGCGCTGGGGTGATGGCCGCCCAGGACGACCTTGGCCCCGGGCAGGCGGGCTTTGACGATTTCAGCGGTGCGAAGGGCTTGCTTCACATAAGGGGTGAATAAAGAAGATATCCCCACCAGAAAGGCACCGGATGCCCCGGCTTCAGCCCCAAGGTGATCGTAACTGTAGCCGTAATGCCTGAAGCGGTGGAACAGCGCGAAAGGCGACAGGTCCGGCCGCCCGTAGTAGGGCTGCAGGTATTGCATTTCCTGCGGAATTTCGCGCGGACGTGATTTCGACGTCGCCAGTGCATCCAGGATTGCCACCGAAAATCCGCTTTTGATGAGGGCGGCGGCAATGCACGTCAGGCCATAGGGGATGGTGCGCTTGGCGGTCAGATAAAAGTCCCTGATCGGCGGCTGGATGAGAAGAATGTCGGGCTTAATACTCGTTGCTCGTTGCTGGCTGCTGGATTCTGGCAGCTGGTCACTGGTCACTGGTTACGGGTTACTCGTCATCGGAGCCAAAAAATTTGAGATTGTCAGTTTAGAGACAGATGGCGCAAGGACAAACACGGCTTTCGGTGTTCGGCGCACGCCCTTCGGGATATGTACCTTGCGCCGATAGTCGAAGGCCGAATGCCATTCCCAGCCTCCACGCCTCCCGGCTGATCGGCATTGCTCATTGCTGATCCCCAATCCCCCGGTGCTTGTAGCGTTTCAACTCCGGGAAAAACTTGTGATTGGCCCTGGGAAAGGGGAAGTCGTCGAGCTTTCCCAGGCTGATCCAGCGATGTTCGACCGGGCCGTTTAATGCAACCCGGCCCGCGACATAGGAGCAGCAGAAAACATCCATGACGATCTTGAAATGGGTGTAGGCGTGCCGAACTCGCTTCAGATGCGATTCCACCGCGACGGCGAGGTTGGCTTCCTCCTCTATTTCCCGGATGCACGCCGCCGCAGGGTCTTCGCCGGGCCGAATCTTGCCCCCCGGAAATTCCCACAGGCCGCCGAGCAGTCCCTCCGGTTTGCGCCGGGTGATCAACACGCGGCCGTTTTTAAACACCACGCCTACCGCGATGCGGTATTGCGGTACGGGCGCTTTTTTTAGTTTTACCGGATAATCCGGCACCCGGCCGGTTTGACGGGCACGGCAATGGGTGTGCACCGGACACATGCCGCATAGCGGCCGGCCGGGTTTGCACACCATTGCCCCGAGTTCCATGATGGCCTGGTTGTAAGTACCCGGTGTCCTGCGGTCGAGCAGACGCCCGGCTACCTCTTTAAATTTGGTTGCCGATGAAGATGCATTGACGGCATGATCGATGACCAGCAGGCGTGCCAGCACGCGTTTGACGTTGCCGTCCACGACCGCGTAGGGCTGTTCAAAGGCCAGGCTCAATACCGCTGCGGCGATGTAGTCTCCTACGCCTGGCAGCCGGCGAAAATGTTCCCAGCGGTCCGGAATTCTACCGCCGTGTTCCTTTAGGACGATGCCTGCGGCCCGATGCAAATTGCGGGCGCGGGCGTAATATCCGAGACCCTCCCATGCTTTTAAAACCGACTGTGAATCGGCCCGGGCCAGGCTGGCAAGATCAGCGAAATGCTTCAGAAAGCGGTGATAGTAGGGTATAACCGTAGCAACCTGGGTCTGCTGCAGCATGACTTCCGACACCCAGATGCGGTAGGGATCGTCCGTTTGGCGCCACGGCAGGTCGCGCTGGTTGGCCCGGTACCAGTTGATCAATGCCCGGCGGTACGTCTGGATTTCCCTATTGTTCATTCTATTTATAATTTCGGTGTTCCGTCATTTCTGCGACAGGCACGGACGGCAAATCCGCAATGGAAGCTCCGGACTGACCGACCCGAATTTCTTGCCGGGCAGCGGTTCATCGCATCAGCCTTCTGAGTACATTGAGCTTGTTTTTAAATGGTGGATAGCGCAATGCGATGTCAAACCCGAGCGGTTTTTTAAGAATGCTTTTGTGGTGCGAAAAGGTGTTGAAGCTGGCCTTGCCGTGATAGCTGCCGATACCGCTGCCGCCGACGCCGCCGAAGGGCAGGCGGGGGTTGACGAAATGCAGCAGGGTATCGTTGATGCAGCCGCCGCCGAATGAGATCTCTTTGAGGATTCTGTCCTTAACCTGCCTGTTGTTGGAAAAAAGATACAGGGCCAGCGGCCGGGGCAGCTTCTGCAGCTGGATGATGGCGTCGGATAATTTCTCATAGTCCATCACCGGCAGGATCGGACCGAATATTTCTTCCTGCATGATGGGATCATCCCAGGCAATGTCATCCAGGAGGGTCGGTGCGATGTAAAGATTCTGACGGTCGGTCTGTCCACCGCTGATGACACTGCCGCTGGTTAGAAAACTTGCCAGGCGGGAAAAGTGCCGCTCATTGATGATGCGTGGGTAATCCGGGCTTTGGCGGGGATCTTCTCCGTAAAATTGGCGAATCTGCGCTTGAATCCGGTTCAACAACTCCGATTTCAGCGAGCGGTGGACCAGCAGGTAGTCCGGCGCGATACAGGTCTGGCCGGCGTTGATGAACTTGCCGGAAACAATGCGCCGGGCGGCCCGGTCCGGATCGACGCTGCGATCGACAATACACGGGCTTTTGCCGCCCAGTTCCAGGGTCACCGGCGTCAGATGCCTGGCGGCGGCCGCCATGACGATTCTGCCGGTGGCCTGGCTGCCGGTAAAGAAAATATAGTCAAAGGGCGCTTCGAGCAAGTCGCCGGCGACCTGGGCGTCGCCCTCGACCACGGCGATGTACTCAGGGTCGAAACAGCGGCCGATAATATCGGCGATAACCGCGGATGTGTGCGCTGTGTACTCCGAGGGCTTGACGACACTGCAGTTGCCGGCTGCGATGGAACCGATCAGGGGTGCCATGACGAGCTGAAAGGGATAGTTCCAGGGGGAAATAATCAGCGATATGCCGTAAGGCTCGGGGTATATATAGCTGGCGCCCGGAAACTGCAGCATGTGGCTGCGGACCCTGCGGGGTCTGGCCCATCTGCTTATGTGCCGTTTCACATATCGAATTTCGTCCACAATAATTCCAAACTCCGTCAGATAGCCTTCGTAAGAGGATTTGGACAGATCCTGCTGCAACGCTTTTAACACCTTGGCTTCGCTGGAGCGCAGGGATTCATCCAGGATGGCCAAATTTTCCTTTCGAAATGCAATGTCTTTGGTTCGGCCGCTGGCAAAAAAGCGTCGTTGCGCGGCGAGCAGATCATCTATTTTTGTTGTATCGGCGTGCATGTCCATGGTTAGTCGACTTCCGGTTGCGATGTAATTGTTAGTGCCCGGGTCAGGACCCGCATATGGGCCTTTTCGGCCTGGGCGATGGAAAGAAAGGCGGACCTGGCTCCGGGGTCGCTGCTTTGTTCCGCCATGGTGCGGTACAGGGGTCGTAGGCTGCAAATTCGATGGCCATGGCCAGATCGATGACCGCCGGGCAGCCCCGGTCGTCGTCAGCATCCAGCTGGCGGCAGGCGCTCTCATAGCTTTGACCGCTCTCCAGAATGCTGCCCGGCAGGCTCTGGTATAGCCGCTCGAAGCCCGGCAAATTGTTTTCCAAGTCTGCCCTGAAATGATACAGCAGCTCGGCATGGGCTTTTTCGGCCTTTGCAAGCTGTTCCAGGAACGGGTGAATGGGATCGTGCGGGTACCGGTCCATGACATGGCGGTAGAAGCGCCAGGCCCCTTTTTCCAGGTCCATGGCGGTTTCCAGCAACTCCGGCAGGCCCCGGTTCGGTTCAAAAACCTGGACCCGGGGATATCCCGGCTGAATTCTGCCTTTCCAACCCAAGAGGCCGTGCATCAGGTGATAAACGGTTTTTTCGCAGACCTGGCCTTCACCGGCAAGGGAAGCGGCCCATTGGGAACGCCCGCCGTTGTGACAATAAAAAATCAAATCCCGCTCGGCGGGCAGGCTGAACAATCCGGTTTCGACTTCCGCCAGGGGCATCAGCACGGCGCCGGGGATATGTCCCCGTTCGTACTCCCAAGGCTGGCGCACATCGATCAGCAGATAGCGCTCTTCGCGCTGATTGTCGACAAACAGTTTGAGTTCTTCGGCCGTCAGGGTTTCAAATTCTAGGTTGTCCATTTTACCCGCTCCCCAAAATTTTTGCGAGCATGGTTTGGGTATCGGTTGTCGAACCGGTGCAGGACCCGTTGCGGCAAACATGGGCCGTGGCCCGGCCTTCAATGATTTCAAGGCCGTCGGTGTATGCCGCAAATTTGTTTAATTGCGCGGCGTTTTGCACCGTTTTGACGATGGCGATCTGGTTTGGGGAAAAATTGATATTCAAAGCCGCCAGTAGTCTGCGGGTGTCGGCGGCCTGCGGCTCGCCCGTGATTACAACTTCCTCGCCCGGGCGTAAAGCAAAGTCAAGGGCGCACAGAAAATAAGTGAAGGCGGAAGGCTGGGACTTAACCGTACCGGCAAAAGCGCGGATCTGGGCCTGGGCCCGATCTTCCAATCGCTGGTCGCCGGTCAATCTGGACAGGATCAACAAATTGTGCAGGGCCACCGAGTTGGCCGATGGAATGGCGCCGTCATACAATTCCTTGGGACGCACGGGAAGTTCGACACTGTCTGCGGGTGTCGAATAATAGCCGCCGTTTTCCTCATCCCAGAAACGGGCCGTCATTTCCGCCTGCAGCGCCTGGGCCTGCTCGGCAAATCCAAGATCGAAGCTTGTCTGATAGAGGCTTAAAAGTCCGTGAATCAAGAAGGCATAATCGCCGGCGTGGGCCGCCACGGCCAGTTCACCCTCACGGAAACGATGAAAGAGACGGCCCCGGGCGTCCTTCATGTTTTGCAGGACAAAGTCAGCGGCCCGACGCGCTGCCGTTTCGTATTCGGGCCGCTTCAGTGTCCTGGCCCCCAGGGCCAGAGCCGCGATCATCAGCCCGTTCCAGTCGGTCAGAATTTTGTCGTCTTTTAGCGGGTGAATCCGCCGTCTGCGCGCCTCATAGAGCTGTTCGCGGACTTGAGCCCACTCGGATTCGATTTGCGCCCGGGAGATGCCCGCCTTGCGGGCCCAATTCTCGATTGGCGCCGTCAGGTGGATGATGTTGGCCCCGGTCTTTTGGCGGGTGGCCTCATCCAGGAAATTGCCGTCGGGGCTCAGCCGCAGAATCGTCTCCCAGCGTTGCGGGTCCCGGTCTTTGAGCACCAATTGAAATTCTTCTGTCGTCCAGACATAAAATTTGCCTTCTTCCCCTTCGCTGTCGGCGTCCTCGGCCGAATAGAAAGCTCCTTCCGGCGACGTCATATCCCGCAGCACGTAGGTAAAGATATCCTCGGCAGTTCGGGCAAACAGGCCGTTTCGGGTAATCTGAAAGGCCTCCAGATAGACGGTGGCAATCAGGGCTTGATCGTAGAGCATTTTTTCAAAGTGCGGCAGCAGCCAGCGGCCGTCGGTGGCGTAGCGGTGAAAACCAAAGCCGACATGATCCCAGATGCCCCCCAGGCGCATGGCGGTCAGTGTTTTTTCGACCATCTCCAGGGCGCGGGCGTCGCCGGTGCGGTGGTGGTGGCGCAGTAAAAAAAGCAGCCGGTGGGGCGTCGGAAACTTGGGGGCCGGTCCAAAGCCGCCGAATTGGGGATCGAAACCCTTTTTGATCTGGCTAAAGGCCGTTTCGAGCAGGTCGGCTTCGGGGGCCTCGGCCGCGGTAAAGGCAAAGGCGCGGTCCAGGCTGCCGGTGATGCCGGCGGCCGAGTTTTCGATCTTTTGAATGTCGTCGACCCACAATTTTTTTACCTGTCGGCAGATATCGATCAACCCGGCTCTTCCGGAACGGCTGTTTTTAGGCAGGTAGGTGGCTGCGAAAAAGGGCTTTTTCGCCGGGGTCATAAAGATGCTCAGCGGCCACCCGCCGCTTCCGGTGAGCATCTGACAGGCGGCCATATAGACCGCATCGATATCCGGGCGTTCTTCGCGGTCCACCTTGATGCAGATAAAGGTGTCATTGAGGTATCCGGCTGCTTCTTCATCCTCGAATGATTCCTTTTCCATGACGTGGCACCAGTGGCAGGTGGCGTACCCGATCGAAAGAAAAACAGGCTTGTTTTCGGTTCTGGCCCGATTAAAAGTGGCCTCTGACCAGGGATGCCAATCCACTGGATTGTGGGCATGCTGTATGAGATAGGGGCTCTTTTCATTGATGAGGTGGTTGGGGGGCGGCATAAGTTGTTCCTTTTCGGTTCCGAGATCGCGCTTTCTGCAATAATCCTGAAGTCTGTCAGGATCTGTTGGAATAGTGGGGTCGGGAGGCTATAAAGCTCGGAAGCCAGAATGTTGAGCGGCTGGAAAGCCGACATTGCGTCATATGCCCTGGCGTCCACGCTTTCCAGCCTATAGCTTCACGGCCTTTCCAGCCTTCGGTTAATATAGGCATGAATATAATCGGGTGCAACGCGCCGGCAGTTTCAGCGATCCTTGAGGTGGTCATAGGGGGGATAGGTGGCCAGCCGCGGATCCTCCAACGGTTTCCCGATGGTGAAGTGGTACAGGCTCTGGTATTGATTGTCAGTCAAGCCGAGTATGTCGTGCACAGCATCGTCAAAGAAACAGCCGATGCCGGTTCCCCGCAGCCCGCGGGCCTCTGCCGCCAGATACAATACCTGACCGATCATGCCGCTTTCCCAGAAAAGCCGTCGGTAGGCGGAAGGATCGGTGCTGACGGGGGCTCGGAAGGCGGAGATCATCCCCAGGGAGAAGGCGCTGTGACCGGCAATCTCCTGATGGCAGCTGACCATCATGGCTTGCTGTCTGAAGTCGCCTTTTTGCAGCAGGAACAATGGGAACCTGCCTGCAACCGGCTGCCATGCGAAATGAGATCGAGTCAGCCGCCGCAGGCGGGCGGCGGCGCTGCTGCTGCGGATCAGAAAATAAAGACCGGGGCTGAGTCCCTCGACCCGGTGGACGAAAAGGAGCAGGTGCAGTTGCGGTTCACCGAGGCGAGCGTCAAAAGGGGCGCGATCGCGGCGGGGCAGGGTCTCGTCCAGGATTCCCAGAAATTGATCCCTGGTAAACGAGGTGTTGCTGTCAAAGGCGGTGGCGCTTCTGCGCCGGCGAATGACCTTGGCCGCCGCCGTTTCGACGGGATCATACCGGTATCCGGGCCGGTCGACGGTGTCACGATGGTGATCCACAGTCGCCGGTTTGCCGGTCAGCCTGGCTGCGTGGTAGATGATTTCCCAGTTGACGGGTCGTCTGCTCAGCCGGTTCGGCTGCCCCTGGAACGCCAATTTTCCAAAGGCGGCCATGATGGCATCCGTCAACCGGTGGGGCATCTTCGGACAGGGATCGGGATGGACCCAGCACATCAGATCCGGGTGCTCTTCTTCCAAAGGGGTGAACCGGGTTCTATCGAAACCAAGCACGGTTTGGATGTCGCGATCAGATAGACCAGATAGATACGACGCTTTCCAGCCGAATAGATTCGCTGCCAGGCTGAGCGCCGCCGCGGCGTGGCCGACGTCATGGTTGCAGTAGCGAAACGCGCGTTCCCCGTATTTCCAGGATTCGCGCCAGAAGATGCTGCTTAAACCGATCAGAAAACCGCGGCTGTCAAAATGAGCAGTTATCTGTTCCCAGACATTGGCGGGGACGATGGCGCGCTGCTCCAGCGCGTGACGCAAGGGACTGTAGTGGTAGACGCCGCCTTCGAGGCCTTTTATCCGGGGCACGACGAGGTGGGCCTCGGTGGGGTGAAGGTTGCCGCTGGAAGGATTTATGCGCAGCGCCCAGCGTGAACTTCCGGCCGCCTTCCAGGCCGACAATCCCAGGGACAGCTCGAGCACGCCGGCGATGTTTGCCAGGGTGATCTCCTGTGGGGCATGGATGCCACGCCGGTAAAGATCCGCATAGGTTGCTGCCGGATCGTCGGTCAGAAACGGCAGGCTGACGTTTTCGACACCATCGTAGAAGCGAAAGGGATGGGGCTGGTTGTCCCAATCCATGCGCCCGGCCGAGCGCGCGTAGCGGTCGAAATGGTGCTTGGTCTCTTCGTGGTAGCGAACGATCTCGGTTACCCTATTATCCCCTTGGGAAGATTTCATCATGTCTTATCCTGCGGATAGGTCCCGCGACGGGCCGCGATGGTTCCACGCAGGCGCTGGGTGGATAAAAAAAAGCAACACTTTGAAGCGTTGCCTTTTCGGGGTTGTGCTGTTGTTATAGATAAATCAACCGCAGCTGGTGTTGCTGCCGCAGGAGGAACATGCTGAGTCCGGTCCAAATTCGATGCTGGAGCTGATTTTAAAGCCATAGCCGAGAAAGTCGACCGTCACGGGTTGGGCTTTTTCATAAAACTCCTTGTCAACGATGAACTGAAATCCGTTAGCGTCATACACGTTGTCGGTATCTCTAGGCTCGTCCAGAGCCATGGCCAGGGACGGGCCGCCTCATCCCCCATCATTTAAGAAAATCCGGATGGGTGCGACTTCCCGATCCTTGAAATATTCGGCGATTTGCTGGGTTGCTGCTTCGGTAACTTCTACCATATCATCCTCCTTGAACTGGAATACGATCAGCGCGATTCAACCTGCCAGAATGGATCTGATCTAAAAAATTAGCTTAATGGTAATAACGCAGACCGGTTTTGTCAATCTTTTGTTATCGGCAGCCAGGAGCGATAACTTTAACTATTTGAGGGCTCGAATAGTTTCGCTAGCCCTGCTCTGTCCGGTCGGGGTATGCGTTGCAGGACCCCTAATCGACAGCAGAGACGGCAAAGGGCTCGTTCAGCCTGATCTATTGGCAATGGTCAATCCTGTCTTAACGAATTCAGATATTGCCCATATACGTTCAAATGATCGGGCGAAAACAGCATGAAAATCACCCTGGCAATCGATGGGGCCGCTTCTAGACAAGCCAGGGTGGTGTCTACAGCGATTTTGCAGGCTTTTTCGATGGGATATCCGTACACGCCGCAGCTTACGGCCGGGAAGGCTATCGAGCTCAAGCCGTAGTCAGCGGCAAGCTGCAGACTGTTGCGGTAACAGGCGGCCAGCAGGGTTTTGTCTCGAGGCTTGCCGCTGTAAACCGGGCCCACCGTGTGGATGACGTGGCGGGCCGCGAGTCGATGACCTCCGGTTATGCGGGCCTCGCCGGTCGGGCATCCACCCAGCCCGCGGCACTCTTCCAGCAAATCCGGGCCGGCCGCTCTGTGAATGGCACCGTCAACCCCACCGCCGCCCAGAAGGGACGTATTGGCGGCGTTGACAATGGCATCAACATCGAGCTGGGTAATATCTCCCTGCTGAACCTCCAATTTATCCAATATTTTTTTATCCATTATGATTCCCCCCTAAAGGTCATAGAGGATCTCATCCCTTTTCGGTGCCGCCCGTTTGGTCGTTTTGGCGGACCCCGTTTTTTCGGGCAACACAAAGGGCTCTTCATCTTCCAGCAAATCCCCCATTTCAGCTTCGATGTCATCGGGGTCTTCACCGGCTTCCATGCGCCTGAGCGCTTCCTGCATCCCGGCTCCCAATTCCATGCCGGTCATATCCGTCAACTTGCGCATCAGGTTGGCGGCCTGGCGGGGATCCTCCTCATTCAGGTTTTCAGCCTCACCGGCCAGCATATTCATGGCCTTCTCCATCTTGGCTTCGTCGAAAGGCAGGTCGTCGGTGTCCCCGTCCTCCTTGGCTTTGCCCGTAAACGCAAACGCCGACATCTGCCGGGAAAGCGTGGCGGTCCTGCAGACCGGGCATTTCGGCTTCTTGGTGGTATTGATGGTCTTGGAGAAAAAATTATATATCGTATTGCAGTCTTCGCAGTAGAATTCGTAAATGGGCATACCTGCTCCTTGATGAAAGGCCGGATGAATTTTGCTCGTCAACCTGTCACTGAAATAATAAAATTTGACCTATTATTTGTCAACCGAATTGCCGGTCCTTAATAGAGCCGAAACCCTTAAATGAGGGATCGGGGGCTCCGCCATTGTCTATGATATTCTTCAATCTTCATTCTTCAATCATCAATAGGCCATGGGCCATGTACCGTCTTCAATTTTCCGCTCAAAGGTGCAACGGGTTAGAATTTGCTTTTGCTCCATCCTGCGACCGTCGGTCATTGACTTGCCACCCGGCAGATGTTATGCCACCGTAAACCAAAACGAAAGGACAATTTTATCATGCAAAGAACGTTGTCGATTATCAAACCCGACGGTGTCAAACGCGGTCTTATCGGTGAAGTCATGCGGATGCTCGAAAACAATCAGCTCAACATAGTTGCCATGAAGATGGTGCACATGACCAAAGCACAGGCTGAAGGCTTCTATGCCGTCCACCGCGAGCGGCCATTTTTCGAGAGCCTGACCACATTTATGAGCTCAGGCCCGGCGATTGTCATGGTTCTGGAAGGGGAAAACGTCATTGCCCGCTATCGCGAATTGATGGGGGCCACCAACCACGAGGAAGCCGCCGAGGGCACGATCAGAAAAGCATTTGCCAGCGACATCGAGAAAAACGTCGTTCACGGATCCGATGCCCCCGAAACCGCTTCCTTCGAAATATCATATTTTTTCAATCAGTTAGAGATTGTTTAGACCATCCATGCCTGTAAAGCTGAATCTCAAGAATATCGCCATCGTATTGGTGGGCACGCGCTATCCGGAAAATATAGGTGCCGCGGCCCGGGCCATGCTCAATATGGGGTTTGAGCGCCTGATTCTGGTGAATCCCCAAAATTACGACTTGGCCCGAATCAATAAAATGGCGACCCACGCCGCCGCGGTGGTGGTCGAGAAACTGGAAGTGTTCGACAGCTTGGAGGACGCGCTGGCGGACTTCAATTACGTGGTCGGCACGACGGCCCGCCTGGGGGGCCAGCGCAAGGTCGTCGGCTCTCCCGCCAGACTGGCCCAAAAGCTTGTGCCCCTGTCCGCTCACAATCGTATCGCCATTCTGTTCGGCCCGGAGGACCGCGGCCTTTCCAATGTGGATATCCGCTCCTGCCAGACGCTGGTGAATATTCCCACGGCCAAATTCTCATCACTCAATCTGGCCCAGGCGGTCATGGTGGTCTGCTATGAACTGTTTCGCTACAGCCTGGACAAGCCCGGTGAATTTGCCCCGCGGCTGGCCAACCAGCATGAACTCGGCGCGATGTACGACCAGCTCAAAGATGTGCTGATGCGAATCAGTTTTATAAATCCGGATAACCCGGATTATTTTATGAACAACCTGCGTCACTTTTTCGGCCGCATGCAGCTCAGGGCCAAAGAGGTCCAGATCATCCGCGGACTCTGCCGCCAGGTCGACTGGTACGGGAAGAAGCGCTACGAGGATGGGTTAAAGGAAAAAAAGCAGAGCGACGGTGACTGATTAGCAGCTTTGTAATTGAATCCAAAGGAGGTTATCGGTTATTCGTTATGGGCGGCGCCGCTGGCCGCAAGCGTCCAGTCTGATCGAAGAAGAAACGTTGAAAAAGCGAAGATCGATTGTCGAATATTGAATGTTCCGCCGGAGGCGGATCGAAGGAATGTATTCTGTCTACTTTTAAAAAGCCTGAGCGGCCTGTCGGGTCGTAGCCGTAGGCGAAGACTGAAGCGATTCCATCCTTCGAAACTTGTCCGCCTTTGGAGGATTCGTAATTCGACACTTGTCCGCCGGAGGAGGATTCTGCGGTTCTGCGGTTCGCTTTTACTGAAGTTTCATAAAAGTTAACAATATGAGCAAGTCCGATGACTACCGAATTTGTTTCAGCTTAATTGGGATAACCTAAGCTCGAATTTACAATCCCGAATCCACTTGCGCAATCCCCTTTCCGCCTTCCGCATTCCCCCTTCCGCATTCAAACTAGTCCGTATCGGTCTTCAAAACGGCCAGAAAAGCAGATTGTGGAATCATGACCTGACCGACCATTTTCATGCGTTTTTTGCCTTTTTTCTGTTTTTCGAGCAGCTTTCGTTTGCGCGTCACATCCCCGCCGTAGCACTTGGCGGTCACATCTTTGCGGAAGGCGGATACGGTTTTGCGGGCGATGATGTTTCCGCCGATGGCACCCTGGATGGCGATTTTAAACATTTGCCTGGGAATTTCCTCGCGCAGTTTCTCACAGGCTTGGCGTGCTCTGGCCACGGCATTGTCCCGATGCACCAGCTGCGACAGGGCGTCCACCCGCTCGCCGTTGATCAGAATGTCCAATTTGACAAGGTCGGTTTCCCGAAAATCGATGATATCATAATCGAATGAACCATATCCCTGGGTAACCGACTTGAGCCGGTCATAAAAATCATAAATGACCTCCGCCAACGGTATTTCAAAGATCATTTCGAGACGGTCGCTGGTCAGATATTGGTAGTTCTTGTTGACGCCGCGACGATCGAGGCATAGTCTCATAACTGCGCCCATGTAGCGGTCCGGCACGATGATGGCGGCGCGTATGAATGGCTCCCGGGTCGATTCGATCAGGGTTGGATCGGGGTACAGCGCGGGATTATCGATGATCGCCACCGTGTCGTCGCTCATGTTCAGCTCGTACTGGACCGACGGTGCGGTCAATATCAGCGACAGACCGTATTCGCGCTCGAGACGTTCCTGGACGACTTCCAGGTGCAGCAGGCCTAAAAAACCGCAGCGAAAACCGAATCCCAATGCCACGGAAGTATCCTTTTCATAGATCAGGGAGGCATCATTGAGCTTCAGTTTTTCAAGGGCCACTACCAGATCTTCGTAGCCGTCCGAGGCCACCGGGTAGATCGAGGAGAATACCACCGGTTTGGCCTCTTTGAAACCGGGCATGGGCTCATCGCAGGATTGTTTTTTCAAGGTGATGGTGTCGCCGCAGCGTGTGTCGCTGACCGTTTTTATTCCGGCCGTTAAATATCCGACCTGGCCGGCCTCGAGCTGCTTCTGCTTGATCATTTCAAGCTGGAAAATGCCGGTTTCCTCCACCTTGTAAACCGCGTTGTTGGACATAAAGGTAATGACGTCCCCGGCACTGATCCGGCCGTGGAATACCCGGAAATATACAATGGTACCGCGGTAGGGATCATAGTGGGAGTCAAAGATTAGCGCCTTCAACGGTTTGTCCGGATCACCGGTCGGGGGAGGCAGTTTGATCACGATCGCTTCCAGAACGTCCTGGATGCCGATTCCTTCCTTAGCGGATATTTGGATGGCGTCATCCGGATCGAGGCCCAGATCCTCTTCGATCTGTTTTTTTACCCGATCGATATCGGCCGACGGTAAGTCGATCTTATTGATGACCGGAATAATTTCCAGGTCGTGCTCCATGGCAAGGTACAGATTGGCCAGGGTTTGGGCTTCGACTCCCTGACTGGCGTCGATTACCAGCAGGGCGCCCTCGCAGGAGGCCAGTGAACGCGAAACCTCGTAGGTGAAGTCGACATGGCCGGGGGTGTCGATCAGGTTCAGGTAGTAGGTCCGGCCGTCGGCGGCAGTGTAGGGCAGACATATGGTCTGGCTCTTGATGGTAATGCCCCTTTCCCTTTCGATATCCATGGTATCCAGAATCTGATCCTGGAATTCCCGATCCGATATGATGTCCGTGGTTTGAATGAGCCGGTCGGAGAGGGTGGATTTGCCGTGATCGATGTGGGCGATAATACTGAAATTTCTTATGTTCTGCATATAAGTGTGACCGTTCAAAGGTTTACCCGCCTTCGGCGCGGTTTCCCCGCTTTTGGCGACGCCGAAGGATACCAGGGTTCAAGGTTGACTTTTCAGGGTTGTACCCCCATGTTCCGGATTGTCGATCGTCAGCTTCCGGCTTGTTGTAAGGCTCCATCAGTAGCAGGTGAGACCTGATGCTCGATAAGCGATCATCCGACATTCAGACCAGTCAGAGTGTCATCGAGAATCGAGCCTCCAGTATCACGTCGCCCCTGCGCCCGAGTCCCGGAACAGGAGTGATTAATGGTACGATATAATACTGGCTATTTGACCAACGTAAAAGACGGTTGACACCGGTACTAATTCCAGATATAATCAGTCACAATAACTAATAAATTTAGACTTTTATCAACTTTTCAAAGTTGCTGTCAAGTCTGCATTCGATTCGGATTTTTCAAAACGGTGCATCCTATGGCCCCACCGAAGACACCGGTTCAGGTTTTAATCGTCGATGACGATGTTGCCGTGCGCAGTACGATGAATGAATACGTGAACAACGCCGGCTATCAATCCGATGCCGTGTCCTGTGCCGAGGAAGCCCTCGAACTGCTGAAGAAAAAATCATTTCATATCGTTATCACCGACATCATCCTGCCCGCCATGGGGGGCCTGGATCTAACCACGATCATTAAAAGGGACTCGGACGCCGATGTCATCGTTATGACCGGCTACAGCGACGATTATTCCTACGAAGAGGCGATTAACATCGGTGCCAGCGATTTTGTCATCAAACCGGTGCGTCTCGAAGAACTGCTGCTGCGATTAAAGCGGGTGCTGAAAGAGCGCGACCTGGCCAAAGAGCGCGTCCGCATGATGGCAAAGCTGCAAAAGCTGGCCGTCACCGACGGTCTCACCAAACTGTACAACTCCAGATCTTTTTACACCCAGCTGGAAACCGAAGTCGATCGCTTTAATCGCTACAAACATCCTCTCTCGCTGCTGCTGCTGGATCTCGATCATTTCAAGGATTACAACGATAATTACGGACATCTCGAAGGCGATAAAGTTCTGGTTCGTTTCAGCCAGATCATCAAATCCTGCCTGCGTACCAACGACACCGCTTACCGCTACGGTGGGGAAGAGTTTACCGTAATACTGCCCGAAACCGGCGGCGAAGAGGCTGGAACGGTTGCCCAGCGTATACGTTCCGCGTTGGAGGCTGAACGGTTTTCGCGGCTGGACGGCAAAAAGGTAAAAATTACCATCAGCATCGGTGTCACCGAATACCAGCACAAGGAAGAGCTGTCGACCTTCATTCAGCGAGCTGACCAGGCCATGTACCGTTCCAAGCAAAAAGGCCGCAACCTGGTTTCCATGCTTTACCCGGAAACGCCTCCGGATTCCACCGTCTGACTATATATCAGAAAACAGAAGACGGATGTCGGAGAACAGAGGTCAGAAGTCAGAAGTCAGAAGACTGATGACTGATGACAGATGACAGAAGACCGATGACAGATGACAGAGGCCAGAAGTCAGATGCCATATAACTGATGTCAGATATCAGCCCCTGCACCGAATGCCATTGCCGTCATCGCACCACGACTTGTCGGGGTAAAGCCTGATGCCGCTGACCTTACACCCTACACCCTACACCCTACACCTTATACCTTATACCTTATACCTTATACCATGAATCCTTCCATTATACCGTGTGCTCAAAGCCTATGGCCGAATACCGAAGGCCGAAGGCCTAAAGCCATTACCGGTACAGCACCGCAAGCCTCAACCCACTCAATTTACTCCCAACCCGCATCACGGAAAACTTCGCACCCCGTAACCCGCAACCCGCACCCCGCACCCCGCACCC
>Ga0209052_1000061_pt1 | contig 58678 bp, 65 predicted proteins | sample WorMetHEROISLAND_2_FD_187409 | JGI IMG/M metagenome (GOLD analysis project Ga0209052, IMG submission 187409) | Marine gutless worms symbiont microbial communities from Max Planck institute for Marine Microbiology, Germany - Olavius sp. 4 HERON... | ecosystem: Host-associated > Annelida >...
TGATTTCTGCGCTGCTGCCGCTGGGTGCGCGGGCAGTTGGCCGTGGCGGTTCCCTGGCCGCACTTTTCCGCCTCGGTTCCCCTGCGCTCCCTGGTAGCTCTGGATGGTTCGTTCTGACCGGGTGAAAAACCTTTTACAATACCCCCTCTCCGGGAGAGGAGCGGGGAGCGGAGATCTGCTAAAGAAAACGGGATTGGTTGGTTAACCTCCTCCAGGTTGACACTTAAAAAATTACCGCTACCGAGCGCCTTATCCGACCTCCACTAGGCTCGGCGTGTAATCCGCCGGGGGTTGAAAGCCGAGGAGCGTGATGCAGGTGGCGGCCAGGTTGGCGATGCCGGGGTCCGCTGTCTGCGCCAGGCGCGCCTGGGACGAATCGGTCGGGTCATAGACGATCGCCGGCACCGGGTTGAGGGAATGGGCCGTCTTGGGCAGATACTTGCCGTTTTTGTCCACCTTCAGCTGGCCGGTCTTTTTGTCCGCCTCGTACATATCGTCGGAGTTGCCGTGGTCTGCCGAGAAGACCGCGATGCCCTTGGCGTCTTTTACCGCTTCCATGATCCTGCCGACGCCCTCGTCCACGGCCTCGATGGCGATCTTCACGGCGTCGGGCACACCCGTATGGCCGACCATGTCGCCGTTCGGATAGTTGAGGCGGATGAAACGGTACTTGCCGCTTTTGATCGCCTCCACCGCGGCGTCGGTGATCTCGGTCGCCTTCATTCGCGGCGCCTTCTCGAACGGGCAGATATCCGAAGGGATCTCCTGCCAGGTCTCGGTAGCGAATTTGCCTGAGTTGTTACCGTTGAAGAAATAGGTCACATGGCCGTATTTCTGGGTCTCAGAGATGGCGAATTGCTCGATCCCCGCGTTGGAGAGGTATTCGCTCATGGTGCGGTCGATAGCCGGGGGTGACACCAGATACTTCTCCGGTACGCACAGATCGCCATCATACTGCATCATACCGGCGTACCGCACATCCAACTTGGGACCGCGGTCGAGCTCGGTCAGCTCCTCGGCCTCGAAGGCCTTGGTGATCTCCAGGGAGCGGTCGCCGCGGAAATTGAAGAAGATAACGCTGTCACCCGCCAGGATCGGCCCCACCGGGGTGCCGTCGCGTTCGATGACGAAGGCCGGCAGATCCTGATCGAGGATATCCGGCTGCTCCTTGCGGAAGGTCTCCACCGCCTCGCGCATGGTCGCGAAGGTGCGACCCTGGCCCTTGACATGGGTATTCCAGCCGCGCTCGACCATGCTCCAGTCGGCGTTATAGCGGTCCATGGTGATGTGCATCCGCCCACCGCCGGACGCGATACAATAATCCACCGCGCCGCTTCCGTTGATGTTTGCCAGAAACCTGTCGAAGCGTTCGACATAGTCCAGAACCGACGTCGGGGGCACATCGCGGCCGTCGATCAAGGGGTGGATACGGGCCTTTTCGACGTCCTCCGCCTTAGCCCGGCGCAACATCGCTTCCAGGTGGTTGAGATTGGAATGTACGTTGCCGTCCGAAAACAGGCCGATAAAGTGCAGGGTCGATTGGTGGTCTTTGGCGTTCGCCACCAGCTCCTTCCAGACCGCGCCTTCGAACAGGGAGCCGGAGGCGATGGCCTGATCGACCAGCGCTGCTCCCTGCGAGAAGACCCGACCGCAGCCGATCGCATTGTGACCGACCTCCGAGTTTCCCATATCGGTGTCGTCCGGCAGGCCGACCGCCGTCCCATGGGCCTTGACCTGGGCGTAGACCGCATGCTCGCGTAGCCAGTCTAAATTAGGGGTATGCGCAATCCTGACAAAGTCGCTTTCCGGGTACTTGCCGATCCCAACCCCGTCCATGATTACCAATACCAGGGGGCCCTCCGGCCCGTCGAAGGCTCCATTTTTGCTGAGTTCTTCCATCCCGGTCCTCCTCAATACGGTCTTGAGAATATTTTGGATAAGGGGAAATTACGAATCCGCGCAGTATAAACTAGTCCTGACCGTCGCACTTGGTTTCTTCAGGATTTAGAGTAGATGCACGCCCGTCGCTCATGAATCGCGCGGCAAGTCGGTTGGGCAAAGCCCGGAGGATGTGGTGAGCCGATGGCCCGCCCCGGCGGGCCATCGGCAAACTGCATTATGATGCGATTCGCGCGGGGAAGGCGTGCACCGACCGGCAAGCCTGGAACCACCGCGCTCACCACATCCCACAATCTCTCCGCGCCTTCGCGGCTTATCAGGCTGAGTAAACGCAAAATGCCGGGCTTGGCCCGGCCTTCGGTTCCGCTCTAAAGCGCAGTGTTACGCTGCCTTTTCGGCCTTGCTTCGAGCAGGCTGCCGCCGGTGCGGTTCTTGATCTTGCACGGCTTCATGGCCTCAGGGATATCACGCGCCAGGTCGATGTGCAGCAAACCATCCCGGATGTGGGCATCCACCACCTTTACAATAGTCGGCCAGGTGAAACAGACACTCGAAATTGCGGGTAGCGATGCCGCGGTACAGGAAGCGGCGCTCCTTACTCCTTGGCGTCGTCCTTGTGCGCGCCGGAAACCGTCAGGACGCTTTCCTTGACCTGGACATCCAAACTCTTGCTCGGAGAAGTCGTCCACCGTCATGGAGATGCGATAGGTATCGTCGCCGGTGACCTCGATATCATAAGGGCGGATGACCGCCGGGTAGTGGTGATATTTAACTGATAGAAAGTAGATTGGGCTGCTGTGCGGCCCGGTAGACCTGGGCTATCAACTACGCTATCAGTTAAAAATTTATCACTACCATCGATATGATTGTCCGAAAAAATTTCAGTCCGCCGTATGGCGGACCGGGGTACAAACCCCCGTTTTCCGGATGGATTATCTTCAGTCGGCGGTTTAGTCCACCGCGCCGCTATAGCGGTTCAACCTACCAGCTTCAGCTGGTAGCCCGTAGATGCTCTGTTCCGATGCAGGACCAATATGCCTCCCCATTCACAAAAATTTACCGCTGCCCCATAAATTGGGTTAATCGGCCACCGCATCGGAGGGAAATATGGAGGCAGCAGCTGTCGATAGGGAGTGCGGTTTTTGAGCATGGCGTGGATGGCCTGCAGGAGTTTGCGCATGGCGGCACAGACGGTTTGGATCTTCTTGAGGCCACGGGTCTCGATGAGGTGGCGGTAGTAGTCCCTCACGTTAGGATCATGGCGAGAGGCGCTGAGTGCGGGCATGTAGAGGGCGATGCGTTGGTGGCGGCGATGCCGGTGCCGCTGACCAGGAGGTCGAAGTGCTGTTGCAGGTTCTCATCGGCGGCGGCGGGGTCGAGGACTTGTTGGCGCAGGGGTTCGATTTGGGCGTCGAAGTATTCGATGCGGCGTGCACGGGCGCGGATCGCCAGGGCCAGGGCATCGGGGCGCTGCCAGGGCGTGAAGGGCATGCGGTGGGTGAATTCGGCCAGGACGCGGCATCGATGGCATCGGTTTTGGTCCGCGACTGCATGGCTTCGGCGAAGCGTTTGGCAGCCTTGGGGTTGATCACCATGACCTCAAATCCGGCATCATCCAGGGCCAGCGCCAGATCGAGGTGATAAAGGCCGGTTGCTTCGAGGCAGATGCGGCTCACCTGGGCCTTGTGCAAGACTCGGATCAGGGCCACATGCCCCTGGGGGGTATTCTTAAATGGTTTAAATCGGTTAGGCTCGTGACCTGGTTCCCCGACCCTAAACCCGCGCCTACCGAGCCTTGTGTATGCAGGCTCACGAGCTTCGCTCACGGCCTCGGATACTCTCCGGTTTAGGCGATGAGGGTGGGGAGCCAATCTACGTTCAGGCTCGAAGCCTCAGGATGCGACGGCTTCCCAGTACTCTTCATCAACTCCCTATGATAACCTTCCTTGGCGTTCCCTATAGAAACAGAACATCCTTGATTTCAAGGATGTTAAGGATGCGGTGAGCGCGGTTGGCTTTGCGGGACGGCTCCATCGGAAAGCGCGAACCGCATCTACTGACATTGGGGCGATTGCGAGGAAGCATGGTGAGGTAGGGTGGGCTGTGCCCACCAATACTGCACCTACATTGTTTCAGGATTGCTTTTAACCGGACAGCTTCTGACATTAGATATCAACAACCTCTGGAATGGTGCGGGTGCCATGGCCCTTAGCCTCTCGGCCTGGGAATTCCGCGATCCTTTGTTCCTGCTCGCCGGGTTGTCGGCGCCGCTGGTTTATCTACTGGCCGGCCGTATCTCTGCGCGGATCACCTACGCCAGCCTGGCGCTGCCGGACCGCGCACCGGCGACCCTGCGGGTGCGCCTGGTGCCGCTGCCGGCCGGGCTGCTGGCCCTGGCGACCCTGGCCCTGGCCGTCGCCCTGGCCGGACCGCGCACCGGCGACGAGACCACCGAGGTCGAGCAGGAAGGCATCGCCATCGTCATGGTTCTAGACCGCTCGGGTTCGATGGATGCGCGCGACTTTGTGGCCGAGGACTACAGCGTCAGCCGGTTGCAGGCCCTTAAGGGGGTGTTCCGGGATTTCGTGCTCGGCGGTGAGGCGGGCACGGGGCGGCCGGACGATCTGATCGGGCTGGTGGTGTTCGGGACCTATGCTGACGGTGCCTGTCCGCTCACCTTGGACCACGGCAATCTGCTGAACATCCTGGATCAGATCCAGGTAGCGCACGCGCGCTCGGAGTCGGCGACGGCCATCGGCGAGGGTCTGGGGCTGGCCGTGAAGCGCCTGCTCGACGCCGAGGCCCAATCGAAGGTCATCATCCTGCTTACCGACGGGGTCAACAACGCGGGAAAGATCGATCCCTTGCAGGCCGCGGAGCTGGCCGCCGACCACGGCATCAAGGTCTACACCGTCGGTGCCGGTAGCAATGGTTACGCCCCGGTGCCCGTAACCGGACCGGACGGCCGTCGTTATCTGCGGCGTGCCCTGATCGAGATGGACGATAAGACCCTGCGGGAGATCGCCCAACGCACCGGGGGGGCCTATTTCCACGCCCGCGACGCTGCGGGCCTGGCCGCCATCTACCGTGCCATCGACCGCCTGGAACGCACCAAGATCACCGAGGTCCGCTACCTACGTTATCGCGAGCATTACGCCGGGTTCGTGCTCGTCGCTATGGTGCTGATCGCCCTGGCGGGTCTGACCTCGGGGACCCTGCTGCGGCGGTTGCCGTGACCGGGCTCCAGTTCGCCGCGCCGCACTGGGTCCACCTGCTGTGGGCGGTGGCGGCCTTTATCGCCCTGCTCGCTTGGCTCGAACGCCGCGGCCAGGGCGATCTGGATCGCTTCGTCGCCCCCCCCCTGCAGGCGCGGCTGGTATCGCGCACCAGCCCCCTGCGGTGCGCCTTGCGCCTGGTCTTGCTCGGGCTGTGTGGGGTCTTTCTGACCCTGGCCCTGATGCGTCCCCAGTGGGGGGGGCGGTCCGTCTCCACGCCCCGGGTCGGGGCCCAAATCATGGTGTGCCTGGATGTCTCGCGCTCCATGCTGGCTGAGGACGCGGCCCCCAACCGGCTCGAACGGGCCAAGGCCGAGCTCCGCGACCTGCTGACCTATCTCGACGGGGACCAGGTGGGGCTCATCGCCTTCGCCGGGCGCGCCACCGTGCTCTCGCCCCTGACCCCGGACTTCAGCTTTCTGCGCCTGGTGCTCGACGCGGCCGACCCCCACAGCGTCGCCCGCGGGGGCACTCGGCTCGAAGAACCCATCCGCAAGGCCCTGGCGGGATTCCGGGACCGCGGGGGGGCAGGGGAGATATCCCGCTCGATCCTCCTGATTACCGACGGCGAGGACCATGACTCCTTCCCCCTCGAAGCTGCCAAGGCGGCCGCCGAGCGGGGCGTGCGCATCCTCGCCATCGGGTTCGGCGACGAGGCCGGGAGTGAGATCCGGGTCACCGATCCCCGGACCGGGGCGCGTACCCTAGTGCGGGACGCCGACGGCAACCCGGTGCGCTCGCGCCTGGACGGCGACCTGCTGCGCGAGATGGCCCTGGTCACCGGGGGCGCCTATGTCCCGGCTGAGACCGGGGCCATCGACCTGGAGTCCATCTACGAGCGCCATATCGCCGACTTGACCCGTGGTCGCCTCGCCGGAGGCGGCTACCAGGTACGCAACGACATCTTCCAGTGGGCTCTGCTCTGCGCCTTGCTGTGCCTGCTCGCGGCGGTTGCCGGCCCTGTCTTGCCAGTGGCAGAGAACCACGAATGAACACGAATAGATACGAATTATTATTGGAGACCTTGAAGAATTGCTTCCTTGTAATTTTTGCATTGAACCTGACGACACCTGTTCACTATGATGAGCCCGTGTAGGTTTGGGGTGAGGGATGAACCCTAATATCGGACAGAAATTGAACCTGGCCCCCTTTTGCAAAATACAAAGGTAAATTGTGGTTAATTTTTACTGGTGACGTGGTTGATAGTCCAGGTCTACCGGGCCGCACAGCAGTCCAACCTACCTTCTACCAGTTAAAGACCACCGCTACCTCCTCAATAATGAACTTACTGCTCTTTTTATATTTTCAAAACTCGTCTGGTCTCGATTGGGTTTTCCCTAACTATCCAGGAGTTTTCTAGTGCTTGTTTTTCAAAAACCTCTTCTGCTTCCAGGCCAGCAGAAGAACGATGGGGGAAAGTGGTAGTGGTGGTCTTTAACTTGGTAGTAGGTTGGGTCGCTACGCAGCCCGATAGACCTGGTTTCTCAACCACAATGTCATTTATAAACACCATGGTTTTTAATAGGGTCTATAACTTTAGCACTGCAACCGCATGCTGACGCATGCTAAGGTTATGTTATGCAGGGAAACGCAGGTGTTTCAGGGGTTCACACATCTCCGAAGCCAATAGATTATACACTATTTTGCGCACGATTTTCTGGCCTCGAAAATCAGCCGAGTTGAGTGATGTAAACCGTCTGACGATCAATCAACTGTTGTTATTCAAACGGACCCGAATCGCCCAGCTTTGTGACGCCTCATCGCCCTTCTCCGGCGAGGTTGAAGTCGATGAGTCCTAGTTTCGGTGGGCGCCGTGTTCGTGGGTTAAGGTAAAGAGCGCGGGGCTGGTGGGTAGAATGATTGTCTTCGAGATTCTGGAACGCCACGGGAAAGTCTACACGGAAATCGTCCCGAACGCCGCCAAGAAGCCGCTACAGGCCGCAATCCGGGGCCAGGTAGCCCTTGGAGCATCATCCACTCGGACGGCTGGAGGGGCTACGATGGTCTGCTGGATAGGGAGTACAAAGAGCATTTCCGTGTGAATCATGGCCGGCATGAATTTGCCCGTGGTAATGCCCTATCAATGGCATTGAATCACTCTGGTCATATGCCAAACGAAGGCTTGCAAAATTCAATGGTGTTCCACGAAAAACTTTTCATCTAACCTGAAAGAATGTGAATTTAGATTCAATCACCGAAAGAAAAACTTTTATTAAAGTTATCTAGGCCCATACGAATTAGTGTTGAATACTGGATTCCAAACCCGTGAGGCTCGGATGAGAACGGATCGTTCTATGATCGATGTTCGTGTCCATTCGTGGTTCTAGGCTTTCCAAATGAATGGATATGTTTAAGGTATTGATGGTGTGTGCGAGCCTCGGAGGTATCCTGGTCCCGGCCGAGAGCCGGGCGCAGGCGGCCGCTACCGAGCCGGTGGCCGAGGCATCGGGGACACCTCCCGTTCCCTTCCCCACGGAGACGACTGAACTGTCTGCCGACCAGGCAGGAGGTCAGCCGTCCAAGGATACCGAGGACGAACCGGAGGACCTGCGTGCCGGCTACAACCAGGCCCTGACCAAGCTGGAGACCGGCGTGCTTGAGGCCGCGGCGCGCGGCTTCGAGGCCGTGCGTGCCGGGGCTGGGACCGACGGTGAGGCCCGCTTCCGTGCCACCTACAACCTGGGCTGGGTCGAGGTCAAACGCGCCGACGCGAATCTCAACCAGGAGCCGCGGGCGGTGCTCCAGGCTCTGCACCGAGCGGCCGATTGGTTTCGTGAGGCAAGCGCCCTACGGCCGGAACATGCGGCGTCGCGCCGCAATCTGGAGCTGGTGCTGCGACGCGCCCTCGTCCTGGCCGACCACCTCGCCGAGCATGGGGAGGAGGACCTCGCCGCCCGCCTGGAGCAGCTCATCAATGGACAACGTACCTTTCTGAGGGAGCTGGGACAGGGCATTGATCTTGCCGCCCTGCAGGATGACCCCAATGCCGCCGAACAGGCCCGCCGCACCCTACGCGCCTTCGCCATCGGCCAGCTGGAGCTGCTCACCCAGGCCGAGCGCCTGAGCGAGACCGCAGGGCAAGAGCAAGCCGGCCTTCAGGCGAAACTGGACGAAGAACGCAGCATCCAGGAGGCCGTGCGCCTGGCCCAGCTCGAACAACTGCTGAACCACCTCCACCGGGCGCGGGAGCGTATGGGCCAGGCCCGCGGTCAGCTGCGTCGCCTGGCGGCCAGGCGCGCCTACCGCCGGGTCGCCGCCGCCCTGGGCGATTTGAAGCGCGCTCGTGACCAACTGCTTGACCCGGTAGCGCGCCTGGATACCCTCATCACCGACGGCCTGGAACTCATGCGTCGAACAGGCCGCAAGGTCGCCCTCGACGCACAGCCCGAGCAACGCACGCCCGGGTGGCTGACGGCCCACTATTTGGGTGAGACCCAAGGGGTCCTGGAGGAACGTACCGGCGAGCTCCACTCGGGCCTGAACGCGGGCCTGGCCCAGGCTGTGGGAGGAGAGACGCCGGTGGCCGACCCGTCTGCCTACCAGGCAAGGGACCCTACCGACCCCCCCGAGCAGCAGGCCCGGCTCCGGCTCCGGCTCCAGCGCCGGCTGGCGGCCGCGACACCCCTCATCGGCGCGGCGCGGGACGCCTTCCGGGAGGTGCTTGCCGATCTGGAGGCGGGACGGCTGGGCGCGGCCCTGGCGGCGCAGCGCCGCGGGATAGCCGAGCTGGTCGCCGCCCGCGAGCATTTCCTGGAGTTCAAACGCCTGGTCGAGCTGCTGTATCAGGACCAGCGACGCATCGCCGCCTTGATTGCCCTTGGGGAGGCGGCTGGGGCCTCGGCTTCGGGACCCGGCGGGGAGGTCTCGACGCCGGATGGGCCGGCCGCGGACCGTTCGGAATACCTCCCCGTCGCCCGTGAGCTACAGACCGGCAATCGCGACCGCCTGCAGCACGTCAGCGCCGCCATCCTCGACCAATTGAGCGCGGCACTGGATACGGAAGAGCAGGCCAGATCAGCGCAGACCGCGGATCCCCAGGCCCCGGCCCTGGCCGTCCCCGCCCTGCCGGACCCCGCCGCCCTGGAGGCCGAGCGGCGCCGTCTGGAACGGGCCGACGCCCTGCGTGTCGAAGCGGAGCAGGCGATGCAGCAGGCTCTGGAAGATCTGGTGGCCGCGGAAGCCGCCGTGGAGGACTTCGCTACCACAGATCCGGAGCCGGCGGTTGCCATGGACCAGGCGCGGCAGTCTGTCGACCGCACCCTGGATCGGGTAGAGGCTCTGCGTCGCCTCTTCTTCTCGGTGATCGACCATTTGCGCGAGACCCTGCGGCGCCAGATCGACCTGGGTGACCGCACTGAGGAGACATCTGTGCTGGTTGCCACCGAGCCTGCGGAGGAAATCACCCGCCGCCTCGGCCCCATCGCCCCGGAGCAGACGGCCTTGGCCGAGACGGCCGGCAGCATCGCCGAAGCCCTGGCGCAACAGGCCGAGCAGCCTGTGCCCGCCGCGCCGGAGGCCCGGAAAAAATCCCAGGGACAGACCCCCCAGGGACAGGCGGCTCAGGCCCGGGAACAACAAGCACGCCTGCGGCAGGCCGCCGATCAGGTCGCGAGCGCCCGTGACCACATGGACCAGGCCGCCGATGCGATTACCGAAGAGCCCCCGGCCTTCGAGGCCATCCGCGACCGGCAGCGGCAAGCCGAGGAGGCCTTGACCGCCGCTCTCGCCGCCCTGGAGCCGCCGCAACCGGAGCAACAAAACCGGCAGCGACAGAATCAACAGGGTCAGGAAGGGCAGCAGGAATCCCAGCCCGGCGGCCAAGACGAAGAAGGCACGGAGCTGCTGCCGAAACCGGGCGATGCGGACCAACTCCTGCAGGGCATACGCGACCGGGAGGCCCAACGTCAGGAGATGCGCGCCAAGCAGCAACGGCGTGGCTACAAGCCGGTGGAGAAAGATTGGTAAGATACTGCTCCATTTGGTAACTGTTCTTCCGTTTCACGTATTCGAATGAGAGATCTGAAACATGCAGCCGGTAATCCAACCAACCCTTCCCTTATGATTATCGGTTGAATGAAAAACCGAAATGTTGGTGTTAAGGCCTGCTGACATTTAACTCCAACCGACTGCCATTTATATGTTAAATGGCCGTAACATTCCAGCGGTCCGCACAGCGGACCCTACAGTCGATCAAATGGTTAGCGCAAGGTCCACTGTGCGAACTCTCTAAAATGTCAACAGGCCCTGGATGTGGATAACTTGTTTTTCGGTTAATGGGAATCTTTCTTTCTCGCCCGCGGGTGGGCCTGGTCATAGACCTGGGCCAGATGTTGGAAATCCAGGTGGGTGTAGAGCTGGGTGGTACCTATATCCGAATGGCCCAGGAGCTCCTGTACCGCACGCAGGTCTCCGGAGGACTCTAGCAGGTGAGTTGCGAACGAGTGCCGCAGCAAGTGGGGATGGAGGTTGCGTGTGGCCCCCCGGGCCAGGGCCCAGCGGCGCAATCGTTGCTGCACTGTACGTGGGTGGATGCGGTTGCCGCGCCGGCTGACGAACAGGGCCTTCTGGTCCGTTGCTGCGTAGTTACCCCGCACCTTCAGCCAGTGGCCGATGGCCTCGAGCGCCTGGCTGCCCACGGGTACCCGCCTGGTCCTTGCCCCTTTGCCCGTGACCTGGAGGGTGGCATCGTCCCTGTCGATGTCCCCGATATCGATGGCGATCAGCTCCGCCAGCCGCAGCCCGGAGGAATAGAAAAGCTCGATCATGGCCGTGTCCCGCAGCATCAGGGGAGCGGCGTCCGGTTGATCGAGCAAGCTGCAGAGCTGATCCGCGTCCAGGGTGGCGGGTAGCTTATGAGCCGCCTTGGGGGGGCGCACTCCCTGGGCCGGGTTCTGGTCCATTACGCCTTCCCGCAACAGATAGCGATAGAAGCTGCGTAGGGCGGACAGCTCCCTTTGCAGCGTCTTTCCGGAAACGCCGCCGCGGTGGCGGCAGGCGACGTAGCTGCGGACCGTCTGTTGGTCGAGCCGTTCCCAGGGGTCTGTCTTACCGTGCCGGAGCCAGTCGCGAAAGCGCGTGAGGTCGCGACGGTAGCTGCTCAGGGTGTGGTCGGATAGGCGACGCTCGTGGGCCAGATGATGCAGGAAGGCCGCGAGCAAGTCTTGCGGCCCCGGATCAGCCATCGATTCGGTGCAGCATGCGCAATTTCTGGCTGATGATCTCTCCCAAGCGGTCGAGGAGGTCGGTACCCATGCTCGCGTTGAAACGCTCGCGATCACGGCTGCCGATGACCAAGGTGCCGGAGCGGTCGTCCGTACGGATCGGGATGAGGGCGGCCGAGCCGATGGGCTCGTCTTGCTCACCGAAGAGAATGCCGTTGTGCTCAGGGTCCAGGGGGCCGCATAGGGAGCCCCGGTCGAGGAATTGAATGAATGCGGCTATCTTCGGGTCCGATTCAGCGGCGGCGGACTCCAGGGGGAATAGCTTCAGGGTCACCGCCTCGGCGTCGAACTGCCGACACAGGGTCTCGTGCAGTACGGTCCCCATCTGCTCCAGGTCCTGAGCGGCTATGAGTTGCAGGGACAGATCGTGAAGCCGTGCGGACAGGTCCTCGAAATCCCGGGCCCGTGCAATCAGCTCGGCAAGCCGCCGCTGCTCGGTCCGGAGCTGGTCACGCAACACCCCGACCTGATGTTCGATCAGGGATACCGCTTGCCCGCTCGCATGAGGCACCCGCAGCTCGGCCACCAGGTCTGGATGATGCTCAAAGAACTCCGGGTGTGCCGCGAGGTACTCGGCCACCGCGTCCTCGGCGACGATCTCCGCCGGACCGTGGTCCTCCCCTACCCGCCGCTTGGTCATGGCTCGAACTCCCCGTCTTAAAGACGCTCACGGCCGGTCCCCTGAGCCGCGCGAATCATTCAGAATTGCTGTGGGCCTGGTCGAGGCACCCGACCATTTCATTGTCGCTCATCGCGTAGGCAACGGCATCGAATTTTTCGAGGCAGTGACTATATACCTGGTAGTGGTAAATAGCTAAATGATAGCGTGGTTGAGAGTCCAGGTCTAACGGGCCGAGTAGCGACCCAACCTGCCTTCTACACAGTTTAAAGTCCACCACTACCTTCTCCTTAACCCTAGGTGGGCAAGGCAAAAGATTGACAATCCGTGATAGCCTCCTGGAAAATGCTTAGCTTAAGTGTATAGCACAGAATATCCGAGGAGCATTCAGTTTTGGCCAATTCACCCCAAGCCCGCAAGCGCACCCGCCAGGCGGAAAAGCGTCGCCGGCATAATGCGTCCTTCCGCAGCGCGATGCGCACCGCTATGAAGAAGGTCGTCAGGCTCATCCGGGCGGGCGACAAGCGGGCTGCGGCGGATGCCTTCAAGGCGGCCGTTCCGGTCATCGACAGCGCGGTCGGCAAGGGGCTCATCCACCGCAACAAGGCGGCCCGGCACAAACGGCGCTTCAACACCGATATCAAGGCCATGCCCTGATGGAAAAACAGGCCTCCACGCCGGTTTCCCTTTACCGTGAAGCGGCGGATACCCCCGGTTATTTTCTCAGGTCTCGCCATGCGAGTGACCTGGTGTGTCCCCGGCCGATCCGGGTAGCTCCATGACTGGCGAAAGCACCTTCCCTGCCGGTTATCCCCTGACCCGTATGCGTCGCATGCGCTGCGACGGCTTCTCTCGCCGACTGATGCGGGAAACACGTCTGACGCCGGATGATCTGATCTACCCGGTATTCGTTCTGGAAGGGACCAAACGGCGGGAGCCCGTAGCCTCCATGCCGGGGGTTGAGCGGATGAGCATCGACCTGCTGGTGGAAGAGGCCCGGGAAGTCCAAGTCCTGGGCATCCCGGCCATGGCGCTGTTTCCCGTCACCCCGGCGGCGGTCAAATCCGAGGATGCCCGTGAGGCCTACAACCCCGACGGACTGGCCCAGCGGGCCGTGCGGGCCCTGAAGGATGCCGTGCCGGACCTGGGCGTGATCACGGACGTTGCCCTGGACCCCTTTACCACCCACGGCCAGGACGGTCTCACCGACGAGACCGGCTATGTCCTGAATGATGAGACGGTGGAGGTACTCGTCCGCCAGGCTCTGTCCCACGCCGACGCCGGGGCGGACGTGGTTGCGCCCTCGGACATGATGGACGGGCGCATCGGTGTCATCCGGGCGGCCCTGGAGGAAGCGGGTAGGAGCCACACGCGCATCCTGGCCTATGCGGCCAAGTATGCCTCCGGCTTCTACGGGCCTTTCCGCGATGCCGTGGGCTCCGCCGCCAACCTGGGCAGTGGCGACAAATACAGCTACCAGATGGATCCAGCCAACGGCGATGAGGCCATGTGTGAGGTGGCCCTGGACCTGCGCGAAGGGGCCGACATGGTCATGATCAAACCCGGCCTGCCCTACCTGGATCTGGTCCGGCGCGTCAAGGACCGCTTCGGAGCTCCCACCTGCGTGTACCAGGTCAGCGGCGAGTACGCCATGCTCAAGGCCGCGAGCCGGAACGGCTGGTTGGAGGAACGGACCGTCGTCCTCGAAGCCCTGATCTGCATCAAACGCGCCGGGGCGGACGCCATCCTGACCTACTACGCCAAGGATGCTACCCGTTGGCTCCGGGATCAGGACGAGCGTGTATAAATCCTTCCGAAAACAAGACCTAGTACCTAACTTCGGCCAATGTTGCAAGTGCATAGGGGGATGCCCGTATCAAGCTCAATCGACTATACCCGCAACATAAGTCGAAATTAGGTACTAGTGCAGCTACGCACAAAAACCGGAAACAAGAACCACGAATCGACGCGTAATGTATCCATCGGCACGAAAAGCCCCTCTCCTACCGGGATGAGGGGTTGGGGAGAAGGGATTGAGTACGGATGCTCTCAACGATCAGTAACATCAAGTCGGCAGCGGTTTGTTGATCGAAAAGTAAAATTGGCTCATGGGGCCGCGTGTGTGAGCGCCACCCACAGATTGAGCAGTTCATAAGGCTAATTGTGTGGCATCACACAGTTAGCCCCATGAGCCAGAAAGTTATATGCCTTTGCCTTGACTCCGGGATTAATTGAGTTCGCTGAAAACATGGCCGATAAGTACGCAGTCATCGGCAATCCCATCGCGCACAGCAAGTCGCCGTTCATCCATGCCGGGTTTGCCCGCCGGCTCCGGCACGACATGGTGTATGGACGTATCCTGGGCAACCCGCGCGACTTCGCCGGAGACGTACGTCATTTCTTCGCCGCGGGCGGGCAGGGCATGAATGTCACCCTTCCCTTCAAGGAGCAGGCCTGGGAGCTGGTCGACGCACGCAGCCCCGGAGCCGAGCGCGCAGGCGCGGTCAACACCCTGTTCCTGCTTCCCAACGGTCACCTTAGCGGGGATAATACCGATGGGATCGGCCTGGTGCTTGATCTGTCCCAAAACCACGGCTTCGACTTCGACGGTAAGCGGATACTCCTACTCGGGGCCGGGGGTGCCTCCCGCGGGGTCTTACCCTCACTCCTGGAAACGGGCCTGGACACCTTGGTCATTGCCAACCGCACTGCCGCTAAGGCGCTGGATCTGGCCGCGGCCACCGCGGCGGAGCAAGTCAGCGGGTGTGGGCTGGAGGGGTTGGACGGACGGAGTTTCGACCTGATCATCAATGCCACCTCTGCCGGTCTCGATGGGGGCATGCCCGCGCTTCCTCGAGATTGCCTGGCCGTGGGCGGTTGGACCTACGACATGTTCTACGGCGATACGCCCACTCCCTTTCTGCGTTGGGGCAGGGAACGGGGGGCCGCCTGTGCCCTGGACGGTCTGGGCATGCTCGTGGAGCAGGCTGCGGAGTCTTTCTTCTTATGGCGAGGGGTGCGTCCCTCGACGTCCCCTGTCATCGCGCGGCTCCGGGGCGGTCGAGCCTGATGTCGGGCGACTGACGGCCGGGTGGTGGTTAAATCTCAAGTGGAGAGAGAACCAATTACAATTAGGTTTGTGCCACGAGCCGCCCCTTTCACTCCGAGGGTGTCGCAAAAACTCCACACCTACCGGGAGGGATCGAAAAAGGAGACGCCTGACCCGCGCTCAGGGAAGAAGCACCATTTTTAGCTCAGCAGGTAATTTGGAAATTTGGTGATGGTTAATCTGTAACTGATAGCGTGGTTGATAATTCAGCTCCACTTAGGCTACACAGCGGCCCAATCTAAATCTACTTTCTACCAAATTAAAGACCACCACTACCGAAAATTTCAAGGGGGCCTAGATAACTTTTGCAATGCAACCGCATGCATAACGTTATGTTATGCTAAGGAAAAAACGGGTATTCCAGGCGTTCACACCTTTCGGAATAAACTCAGGCGGATTATACCCTATTTTGCGCACGATTTACCGGCACCGCATCTCACCTTACTTGACACCGGGGCGACTTCTCGCGTTTTCTATAGGCCCCGCACCACCCGATGCTAAGCAAACGCATGAACTTGGTTATCGTGGAGTCGCCCGCCAAGGCGAAGACAATCAAGAAATATTTAGGTCCCGACTTCGAGGTCATAGCCTCCTACGGCCATGTGCGCGATCTGGTCCCGAAGGAGGGAGCGGTCGATCCAGATCAGGGATTTTCCATGCAGTACCAGGTCATCGAGCGCAACGAGCGGCACGTGCAGAACATCGCCAGAAAGCTCAGGCAGGCCGAGGCCCTGTATCTGGCCACCGACCCGGACCGGGAAGGGGAGGCCATCTCCTGGCACCTCTACGAGCTCTTGAAGAGCCGCCGTCAGATCGGCAAGCGACCGGTCTACCGGGTCGTCTTCAACGAGGTCACTAAGCGGGCGGTGCAGGATGCGGTGGCCAATCCGCGGCCGCTTTCCGTGGACCTGATCAACGCCCAGCAGGCGCGGCGCGCCCTGGATTATCTGGTGGGCTTCAATCTCTCGCCCCTGCTGTGGAAAAAAATCCGGCGCGGCCTGTCCGCCGGCCGGGTCCAGAGCCCCACGCTGCGGCTCATCGTGGAGCGGGAGCAGGAGATCGAGGCCTTCGAGATTCGGGAGTACTGGACCCTTGCCGCGGACGCGGTCAAGGAAGACAGGGGCTTCGGGGCCAGGCTCACCCGGTTTGCTGGCGAGAAGCTGGAGCAGTTCAGCATCCGGGACGAGGCCCGAGCCGAGGAGGTCAAATGCGCCCTGGTGGAGGTGGTTCAGGGCAAGCTCAAGGTCGAGCTGGTAGAGCGCAAGCAGCGCAAACGCAATCCGGCCCCCCCCTTCATCACCTCGACCCTGCAGCAGGAGGCAGCGCGCAAGCTCGGCTTCACAGCCCAGCGTACCATGCGGGTCGCCCAGCAGCTCTACGAGGGCGTGGACGTGGGCGGCGGTGCGGTGGGGCTCATCACCTATATGCGTACCGACTCGGTCAACCTGGCCGCCGAGGCCCTGGATGATATCCGCGGGTTTATCGGCGAATGCTACGGTACCGACCACTTGCCGCCCCGGGCGCGCATCTATAAGACCAAGGCCAAGAACGCCCAGGAGGCCCACGAGGCGGTCCGGCCCACCTCCATCCGGCGTGTACCCCAAGACCTCAAGGCTCAGCTGACCGCAGACCAGGCCCGGCTCTACGAGCTGATCTGGAAGCGCACCCTGGCCTGTCAGATGGCCCATGCCCTGATCGACATGGTGGCGGTGGACCTGAGCGCGGGAGCGGGCAACCTGTTTCGGGCCACCGGCTCCACGGTGGGCAACCCCGGATTCATGCGCGTGTACCTGGAGGGGCGCGACGATGCCAAGGGGGCGGACGACGACCAGGAGCGGATGCTGCCCCGGCTACAGGAAGGCGATCTGGTAGATCTGAAGGCGATCCGCTCGGAGCAGCACTTCACCGAGCCGCCGCCGCGCTACACCGAAGCGTCCCTGGTCAAGACCCTGGAAGAATACGGGATCGGGCGCCCTTCCACCTACGCCAGCATCATCTCCACCCTGCAGGATCGGGAGTACGCGGAGCTGGAGAAGAAACGCTTCCGCCCGACGGATGTGGGCCGTGTCGTCAACCGCTTCCTGACCGAGCATTTTACTTCCTACGTGGATTACGACTTCACGGCCCGGCTGGAGGACGAGCTGGACGCGGTCTCCCGCGGAGAAGAAGCCTGGATTCCCCTGCTGGAACAGTTCTGGTGCCCCTTCAAGGATCGCGTCGATCACACCCAGGAGCACGTCAAGCGCAGCGACGTTACCCAGGAGGCCATCGAGGAGGCCTGCCCCCAATGCGGCGCGCCCTTGTCGATCCGCCTCGGGCGCCACGGCCGCTTCATCGGCTGCACCAGGTATCCGGAGTGCGATTACACACGGAACCTCGCGGGCGCGGCCAGGCCCGGGCAGCCCCCGGCCGAAGTAGTCGAGGGCCGCAGCTGTCCCGAGTGCGGCTCCGAGCTGCAGCTGAAGCACGGCAAATACGGCAAGTTTATCGGTTGCAGCGCTTATCCCAAGTGTCGCTACATCGAGTCTCTGGAGCGACCCCAGGACACGGGGGTAACCTGCCCCAAGTGCAGCCAGGGGACCCTGCTGAAAAAGAAATCGCGGCGGGGCAAGACCTTCTACTCCTGCGCCACCTATCCCAAGTGCGACTACGCGCTTTGGGACGAGCCAATCGCTGAGCCCTGTCCCCAGTGCGACTGGCCAGTACTCACACTCAAGGTCACCAAGTATGACGGGGCCCGGAAAATCTGTCCCCAGAAGGATTGCAACTATACCGCCCCCGGCGAGGAGGTCGGTAGTGCCTGAGCGGGCCGTCTCCTGAGTAGGGAATGCGTATCTCGCGTTAGGATAGGCGGTGCCCACCGGCTAGGCCCCCCGTCACTAGGGCCTGTTGACATCTAGAAAATTCGCGGGTGGTGGAATTTAACTGGTAGAAGGTAGATTGGGCTGCTGTGTGGCCCGGTAGACCTGGACTATCAACCACTTTACCATTTAGAGATTAACCACTGCCAGTTCGCGCAGTGGATCTTGCGCTAACCATTTGATCGACTGTAGGGTCCGCTGTGCGGATCGCTAGGATGTTGAGGCCATTTAACATGTAAAGACAGTCGTTGGAGTTAAATGTCAACAGGCCTTAGTACAGCTGCACACAAAAGCCGGAAACAAGAACTACGAATCGATATGATATGTATCCATCGGTACCGAAAGTCCCGCTTCCTCCGGGAGGGAGCCGCAAATCGTAGGGGCACGGTATGCCGTGCCCCTACGATTTGCGGCTCAGAAACGGGGCATCGCGGTATTCCGTATCTTTAAAAGAGGATCCAGATAACTTTAGATGAGGATTCTCTCAGCAGAGTAAGCATTCTTTCATAGAAGTTTTCCTCCCGGTGATTGAACCTAAATTCACATTCTTTCAGGTGTAGATGATAAAGTTTTTCGTGGAACACCACTATAGAATAATGCTTTTTGTACCCCCTATCCACCAGCCTATCGTAGTCCCTACCAGCCGTCTGAGTGGATGATACGGTCAAGGGCCACCTGGCCCAGGATTGCGGCTTGTGGCGGCTTCTTGGCGGCGTTCGGGACGATTCCCGTGTAGACTTTATCCGTAGCGTTCCAGAATCCCGAAAACAATCGTTTTACCCCCAGCCCCGCGCCCTTTTTTCCCCCGAACACGGCGCCCGCCGAAAGAGGATTCATCGTCTTCAGCCTCGCCGGAGAAAGGCGATGACGCGTCACAAAACTGAGCGATTCGGGTTCGTGGTTTGAATAACAACTGATTGATCGTTGGACGGCTTACATCTCTACAACTTGGCGATTTTCGAGGCCGGTAAATCGTGCGCAAAATAGGATACAATTCGTCTGAAGTTAGCTTCCGAAAGGTGTGGACGCCTGAAATACCTGTTTTTCCTTACATAACATAACCTTAGTATGCGGTTCGGTAGACCTGGACTCTCAACTACGCCATCAGTTAAAAGTTTACCCACGCCCTATCTCTCAAGGATTGTTTTTAACCAAACAGCTTCGAGTTAGTGAGCGTAGCGAACCGTATCCCGATCGGGTAGCCTGTCTACCGCCGGGCAGGCAGCCTACCCTAAAATATATTAGCGGCGATAGTGACTGGTAGCGGACAGCCGGACGCTCAAAATGAAAATCATCATCCTCGGCGCCGGCCAGGTGGGTTCCTCGGTAGCGGCCAACCTGGTCAGCGAGGCCAACGACATCACGGTGGTCGACCGGAAGCCGGAATTGCTGCGGGAGCTGCAGGATCGCTTCGATCTGCGCACGGTAGAGGGGCACGGGGCCCATCCGGACGTGCTGATGCGGGCCGGGGCCGGGGATGCGGATATGATCATCGCTGTCACCAACAGCGACGAGACTAACATGGTGGCCTGCCAGGTTGCCTGCACGCTCTTCAACACGCCCACCAAGATCGCTCGGGTACGCTCCCAGGATTTCCTGATTCATCCCAAGCTCTTCTCCCCCGAGGCCCTGCCCATCGATGTGCATATCAGCCCCGAGCAGCTGGTTACCGAGCACATCATGCGCCTGATCGAAAATCCCGGGGCTCTCCAGGTGCAGGACTTCGCTTCCGGCCGTGTGCGTTTGGTGGCGGTGAAGGCGTACCACGAGGGCCCCCTGGTGGGCAATAAGCTGCGCACCCTCTATGACCACATGCCCGACGTGGATGCCCGGGTAGCCGCCATCTACCGCCAGGACCGGGCGATTCAGCCAGATGGGGATACGGTCATCGAGGCCAACGACGAGGTCTTCTTCATCGCCGCGCCGAGGCACATCCGGGCCGTGATGAGCGAGTTGCGCCGGCTGGAAAAACCGTACCGGCGGCTCATTTTCGCCGGGGGCGGCAACATCGGCACCCGGCTGGCCAACGCCCTGGAGCGTAACTACCGAGTCAAGGTCATCGAGTGTATCCGGGACCGCTGCAAACACATCGCCGAGGGGCTGGAGCGGACCATCGTGCTCCAAGGAGATGCGGCGGATGAAGAGCTTCTCATCGAAGAGAACGTGGAGAATACGGATGTATTCTGCGCCGTGACCGACGACGACGAGGCCAACATCCTCTCGGCCATGCTGGCGAAACGGCTGGGGGCCCGCAAGGTGATGGCGCTCATCAACCGCAGCGCCTACGTGGACCTAGTCCAGAGCAGCCCCATCGACGTGGCCATCTCACCCCAACAGGCCACCATCGGCAGCCTGCTGAAGCACGTGCGGCGGGGAGACGTGGTGGAGGTGCACTCCCTCAGGCGCGGTGCGGCCGAGGCCATCGAGGCCGTCGCCCACGGCGATGCAGGTTCCAGCAAGGTTATCGGAAACGCCATCGAGGACATCGACCTGCCTAGGGGGACCAGCATCGGTGCCGTCGTGCGCGGCGATGAGGTGCTCATCGCCCATCACGATACCGTCATCGCGCCCGAGGACCATGTGATCCTGTTTCTGCAGGACAAACGGCGGGTACCGGAAGTTGAGCAGCTGTTCCAGGTCGGCGTGACCTTCTTGTGAGGGGGTATGAAGCTATTTGCGGTGCGTAAGGTCCTGGGGCTGCTGCTGACGTTGTTCAGCCTCAGCATGATCCCGCCGGTGCTCGTCTCCCTGTGGTACCGGGACGGCGCGGCGTTGCCCTTCTTCGGCGCCTTCGGGCTCATTCTGACCACCGGACTGCTCATTCTGGCGCCGGTTATCCGGCGCAGGGACGACCTGCGTCTGCGCGACGGCTTTCTGGTGGTGGTCCTGTTCTGGACCGTGCTCGGCGTCAGCGGCTCACTGCCCTTTATGCTGGCAAACAGCCCCCACCTGTCCGTCACCGACGCCATCTTCGAGTCCATATCCGGACTCACCACGACCGGAGCAACGGTCATCATCGGCATCGACGAGCTGCCCCATTCCATCCTCTATTACCGCCAGCAGCTCCAGTGGCTGGGGGGGATGGGCATTATCGTGCTGGCCGTCGCCGTGCTGCCCATGCTCGGCATCGGCGGCATGCAGCTCTACCGGGCCGAGACCCCGGGGCCCATCAAGGACTCCAAGCTTACCCCCCGCATCACCGAGACTGCCAAAGCACTCTGGTACATCTACCTCGGACTGACCATCGCCTGCATTATCGCCTACTATATCGCCGGCATGTCCCTATTCGACGCCGTCGGCCATGCCTTCTCCACCGTCGCCATTGGCGGCTTCTCCACCCACGATGCGAGCATCGGATTTTTCGACAACACGGCGATCGAGATGGTCGCAGTGGTCTTCATGCTGCTCTCGGGCGTCAACTTCGCCCTCCACTTCATGGTCTGGAACCGCCGTCTGCCGACCGCCTACCTGCACGACAGCGAGTTCCGTTTCTACTTCTTCCTCATGAGCGCCTCCACCGTCGTCGTCACCCTGGCGCTCTACTACAAGGGTACCTACCGCCTGTGGTCGGAGGCTTTCACCCAGGGGCTGTTTCAAGTGGTCTCGATCGGCTCCACCACCGGGTTTACCACAGCCGAGTTCTATGCTTGGCCACCCTTTCTCCAGATCCTGCTGCTGTTTGCCAGCTTTGTCGGAGGCTGCGCCGGCTCCACCGGCGGCGGCATCAAGGTGATCCGGTTTCTTCTGCTCATCAAACAAGGATTGCGTGAAATCGTGCGCTTGATCCACCCCAGCGCCCAGCTGCCGGTGCGGATGGGGGCGAAGACCGTCAACAACCGGGTGGTAGACGCGGTCTGGGGCTTCTTCTCCCTCTATGTGGCCAGCTTCACCGTCATGTACCTGGCTCTGGCGGCGACGGGTATCGATCTGGTGACCGCCTTCTCCGCCGTGGCGGCCTGCATCAACAATCTGGGGCCGGGACTCGCCCGCGTCGGCGCCAACTATGCCGGGTTGCACGATCCGGCCAAGTGGATCCTGTGCTTCGCCATGTTGCTCGGCCGCCTGGAGATCTTCACCCTGTTGGTGCTCCTCTCGCCTACCTTCTGGCGGCGTTGAGACCAGTCGTCGGCTTCCGGCAGTGTCGGCCCGCCGCCAAATCACCCAGCTTCAATGATGGTTACGGTTTCCAGCCGCGGAATCGTTTGAATCGCGAAGTTATTTGCTACACCGGCACGTCCAGCGAATCCGGATACAGCTCGATACCTAACTTTTCACCGACCCGGCGGGCTCGATCGTCGATCATGGGCGATACCACGGTCATGCGGGTCGCCTGCCTTTGGTGCCGCTTTTCGTAAAAACGAACCTTGCGATCGAAGATGTGCATATCCGATTTGCTCATCGATGACTTGAGCTCACAAAGAATCAGCAAACCGTTTTTGATAAGGGTCTAGATAACTTTAGCACTGCAACCGCATGCTAAGGTTATGTTATGCAAGGAAAAACAGGTATTTCAGGGGTTCACACATCTCCGAAGCCAAATTTCGGATGGATATACACTATTTTGCGCACGATTTACCGGCCTCGAAAATCGCCAAGTTGAGTGATGTTAAGCTGTCCGACGATCAATCAGTTGTTATTCAAACTACGGACCCGAATCGCTCAGCTTTATGACGCCTCATCGCCCTTACTCCGGCGAGGTTGAAGTCGATGAATCCTCTTTCGGCGCGCGCCGTGTTCGTGGAAAGAAAGGGCGCGGGGCTGGGGGTAAAACAATTGTCTTCGGGATTCTGGAACGCCACGGAAAGGGCTACACGGAAATCGTCCCGGACGCCACCAATGAAGGCGCTACAGGCCGCAATCCGGGGCCGCGTGGCCATCGATAGCATCATCCACTCGGGCGGCTGGAGGGGCTACGATGGGCTGGTGGATAGGGGGTACAAAAAGCATTTCCATGTGAATCTATGGTCAGCATGAATTTGCCCGTAGTAATTGCCCTATCAATGGCATTGAATCATTCTGGTCGTATGCCAAACGAAGGCTTGCAAAATTCAATGGTGTTCCACGAAAAACTTTTCATCTAACCTGAAAGAATGTGAATTTAGATTCAATCATCGAGAAGAAAACTTCTATGCAGAGAATACTTATTCTGCCGAGAGAAAATTTTCTCTAAAATTATCTAGACTAAATGATATAGTATAAGTTACTTGCAAAGGTAGTGGTGGTATTTAAATGGTGAAAGGTGGACCAGGCTGCTGTGCGGCCTGGTAGACCTGGACTGTCAACTACGCTATCAGTTAAAAATTTACCACTATCGCGGGTGCGAGATGAGGTGCGTCATGGCGAAAAATCCATGGGTGACGAGTATATCATGCCGCTACCCCTGATCGTCCCGAGGACCCGAGGTTGAACGTGCACGCATCCGAGGACCCGAGAATCAATGTCCGCCTGGGCGGTTCCGAGCTGACCTTGTTGGGCACCGCCCACGTTTCCCGCGCCAGCGCGGACAAGGTACGCGAGCTGCTTCAGGCCGGTGGTTATGACGCGGTGGCCGTCGAGCTTTGTCCCAGCCGACACCAGGCGCTTATGGACCCGGATGCTCTGGCACGGATGGATCTGTTTTCCGTGATCCGCCGGAGCCGGGTCTACATGGTCGTGGCGAGCCTGGCCTTGGCCGCCTACCAACAGCGGCTGGCGAGTCAGTTCGGAATCGAGCCGGGGGCCGAGCAGCGGGCCGCCATCATGGTGGCGCGGGAGCGCCGGCTCCCGGTGCTGTTAGTAGACCGGGAGATCGGCGTTACCCTGAAGCGGACCGCAGGGAATCTCAGTTGGTGGAAACGGTTCGGGCTCTTCTCGGGTCTGCTGGCGACGCTGCTTTCCCGCGATGAGGTCACGGAGGAGGAGATCGAGCGCCTCAAGGAAGGTGATGTGCTGGAGACTACCTTTGCCGAATTCGCCGAGGATCGCCGGGATCTCTATGTCCCCCTAATCGACGAGCGTGACCGTTACATGGCCGCACGACTGCGTGAGGAGATCGCGGAACAGCGCCCCGAGAAGGTCCTTGCAGTGCTCGGAGCGGGACACATCGAGGGCGTGGCCGGCCACCTGCGGGAGGTACCAGGGCGGGACCCCAGGGCCGAGCTCGCCGAACTCGACCGGTTGCCATCACCGCAACGCTGGCCCAAGCTCATCCCCTGGCTCATCGTCGTCCTGGTCCTGGGGGGCTTCGGCTACGGCTTCTACCAGAGTCCGGGACTCGGTCTGAGGGTCATTCTGGACTGGGTGCTCATCAACGGCAGCCTCTCCGCCCTGGGCGCCGCCGCCGCCGCCGGCCACCCGCTGACGGTGGTAGCCGCTTTCCTGGCTGCTCCCCTGACCTCCCTGAATCCCACCATCGGCGCCGGTATGGTCACGGGCGCGGCGGAGCTCTGTCTGCGTCGACCCAGTATCGGTGATTTCGGCCGCTTGCGCCGGGATATCGCCACCATCAAAGGCTGGTGGCGTAACCGGGTCTCGCGCACCCTGTTGGTGTTCCTGTTCTCCACCCTTGGGTCGGCCATCGGCACCTATGTCGCGGGGTTCCGCATCTTCGAACGGCTGTTTGCCTGAGCAATCCTGAACGGTTCGGCGTGGTTTGTGGGACCGGGGGTGTTGCGGGTGCGATCCTGTTCAAGCAAATAGCTCGTAAGGGCGACTGGCCAGTCGCCCTTACTATCGGTTGTAGGGCTGGGGCGCGGATCCGTCCAGGCGGCACGCCGCGACCGCGGAGAACGCACCTGACCCAACCTATCAAGACCGCCGGGTCTACCGGCGTCTTGACGTAACCTACACCCACAATGCATCTCGGCACCCCTTGCGTTATTTTCGATAAAGGGTTACTCCTTACCGATTAATCATCGATCAGGGGTATGTGAAAATGATTGCCGTCACCCTCTCCAGCAAGTGCCAACTTGCGTTGCCCCAAGCCGTTCGTGATGAGCTGGGGTTGTACGCCGGGCGGAAGTTCGCCTTGATTACCAAAGGGTCCGTTATCGAGCTGGTTCCGATGCGTTCCATTGGGAAATTCCGGGGTTCGCTCAAGGGGGCGAATCCGGAAGGGTACCGCGACCGCAGGGATCGCTACTGATGATGATGTTGGCGGATACGTGCGGCTGGATCGAGTGGCTGACGGATGGGGCTCTTTCAGAACGAGTTGTACCTTTTTTGACCGAGCCGCGGTCGCTGATCGTTCCCACTTGCCTTCAATTCGAGCTCTGCAAATGGGTCAAGCGTGAGCGCGACGAGACGTCGGCTATGGAAGTCATGACCACGATCCAGCTGGCCCAGGTCGTTCCGTTGACCACCACGCTTGCGCTCTATACGGCGGATTTGCCTCTGGATCATATCGTCTTTCCTTCGCCAATGCCTTGATTTACGCAACGGCGCGTTGCTATGGGGCGACCTTGGTTACGATCGATGACCATTTCGCCGGGTTTACCGGTGTCACCTACCTCCCCAAGCGCCTTCTATCGGAGCCATAGTCCCTCGAGACCTCCCGCCGGATCACGGCGATCGCCTCCTCCAGGTGCTGGAACTCATGATCCCCACCCGCGAAGATCAGGAGCCTGCCGCAATCGCGATACAGGGATTCGGCGATGCGAAAATCGATCACTTCGTCGCCCTGGTCCAGAAACAGGGTAGTCGGGACCCCGTCGCAGGGGGTAGTGACCCCGTATTTTCGCGTACTCTCGATCAGATCCCGATCGATGAGGTAGCTCTCGCCGTAGGCAGTGATCTGGGGCATGCCCTCGAAGTCCCGCAGCAGGTCCCAGGGCGTGAGTGCCGGGTTGATGAGAAACAGATGCCCGAAGATAAACCGCCGGGCCAGATACTGGGCGTAGAAACCGCCCATGGAGCTACCGATGACGATAGGCGGCTGCTCCCCGCACAGCCCTCGGAACAGATCACTGAGGTTCGCGGTGGCCACGTCCGGTCGATGGGCGGGATAAGAGGGCGCCAGGACGCGGCCGGGCGCCAACCGCTCGCGCAGTACCCCTGCCTTGCGGGATTGATTGGAGCTGTTGAGGCCATGCAGGTAGATCAACATCGCTGGTCTCCGATAGTCGCAGCACCCGCTGCCATCCTCGATTCCCGATTATATGCGTCACGGATGGATTTCCCGCTGCTAGGTTGCGCCGGCACGCGCGCTCCTGGGTGGTGGTTAAGGTTTAAGTTGAAACAGCGCCAATCGCAGTGGGTTGGGTGCGCCACGAGCTGTCTTCTCTCCCTCCGAGGATGCCGTAAAAGCCCCTCTCCCGCCGGGAAAGGGGTTGGGGAGTGGGGAGGGGGGATGGAAATGCCCCTCTCTATGCTACTATTTGAAAATTGTTAGTGGTTAACTCACAAATTGTAACATAATCAACAGTTGCCAATAACTCCGTATTATAGCGATACAGGAAGAGTTTTAAACAGATCTTATGCATACGGAATAACAGCTTGATACGCTTCCCAATAATCAGTGAAAACCATGGCTTTTTTATAAGTGGATGGTATGCGATCCCAGAGAATTTGGCACGTTCCTTTACTGCGATCACCACAAGCATAAGCAACGACTTCCCGGGTCTCTCTGTTCAAAGCGATCCAGACTCATACTTTAGTTGTCTTTGTTGAAGACATAAGGAACAGAGCTCATCGATCTCCAACACCGGTGTTTGCTCGGGATCGATAGGTGTCAGCGTCGTTTCAAGGGATGGAAGCTGCTCTGCTTTTTCTTTTAACTAGGCGCTTACTGTTTAGCAACAGATTCCATGACTCCGTTCGATCCCACGCATGCTCGATTTTTCTTGATAAGCTTTTATAATACGCTCTTTCTCTTCCTCCGTGTAGCGATCATGAGGTTCAAGTACGCCATAGACACCACAGGTTTTACAATGATATTGCTGGTTCCCACACGCATTCTTGCCATTTTTGATCACCGCTTTACTATGACATTTGCTACAAGCATGTACTTTCTTTCCAATAATCATGACTAAAAAACTCTTTGATTGAATTTACAAATAATCACCAGGGTCTCGATAACTTTAGAGGGGATTTTCTCTCAGCAGGGTAAGTATTCTATCATATTAAGTTTTCTTCTCGATGATTTAATCTGAATTAATATTCTTTCAGGTTTGGATGAAAAGTTATTTTGTGGAACACTATTGAGTTTTGCAAGCCTTCGTTTGGCATATGGCCAGAATGATTCAATACCATTGATAGGGCAATTACCACGGGCAAATCCATGCTGACCATGATTTACATGGAAATGCTTTTTATACCCCCTATCCACCAGCCCATCGTAGCCCCTCCAGCCGTCCGAGTGGGTGGTGTATCGATGGCCGCGCGGCCCCGGATTGCGGCCTGTAGTGGGCTTCTTGGCGGCGTTCGGGACGATTCCCGTGTAGACTTTTCCGTGGCGTTCCAGGATCCCGAAGACAAACGTTTTCTTCCCACGAACACGGCGCGCGCCGAAATTAGGATTCATCGACTCCAACCTCGCCGGAGAAGGGCGATGGGGCGTCACAAAGCTGAGCGATTCGGGTCCGTAGTTTGAATAACAACTGCTTGATCGTCGGACGGCTTACATCACTCAGCTCGGCGATTACCGAGGCCGGTAAACCGTGCGTAAAATAGGGTACAATCCGTCTGAATTTAGCTTCCAAAAGGTGTGAACGATAGAAACTGTTACCAAAATTGGCTGACTCCTATGCATAATTGACTAATTTACAATGCATGAGTTCTAGACAGTCTCTGATGTATCCCCACGAAATCCGCCCTCAGCGACAGTTGGTGTGGTTCGTGCGTTCGTCCAATAGTACAGGATTGACAAGATGTTCAGGATGAACAGGATTTTTCGTCGTTTTAAGTGCGGATTAGGATCCTGGAAAGGACGGTTATCCGTGCGCTGAAGGCTGTGGATATAATAGCCCACGAAGTGGAAGCTCGGAACACCCAAGAAATAATCCTGTTAATCCTGTCCTATTTAGGAATTGCGACCAGCGTTCAGATATGAGGTGGCTCCAACCCACACTGCCGGAAGCGACTTGATAATCGAACAGAAAACCCCGAGCCCCCGTCATGCGTGGCAGCAGGAGCTGGGCATGGCGATCACCCGCCCGGAAGAGCTCATCAGCGTCCTGGACCTCGACCGGGGACTGCTCCCCGCGGCACGCGCGGCAGCGAAGCGATTCGGCCTCCTAGTCCCACGTGGCTATGTCGCACTCATGGCGCCATCGGATCCCCAGGATCCCCTGCTGCGCCAGGTCCTGCCTCTGGCGGAAGAGCTGTGGAGCCCGCCCGGCTTCAGCGCTGATCCGGTCGGTGAGCGGGCAGCGGTGCGCACCCCAGGCCTCCTGCGGAAATATCAGGGCCGCGCCCTGCTGCTGCTCACCGGCGCCTGCGCCGTTCACTGCCGCTACTGCTTCCGCCGCCACTTCCTCTACGGGGAGGACTCCGCCCAACTCGATCGTGCCGCGGGCGCCGTCCGCCAGCTCGCGGCAGACCCCTCAATCCGCGAAGTGATCCTGAGCGGAGGGGATCCACTGATGCTGGACGACAAACCCCTTGCCATCCTGATCGGTAAGCTCGAGGAGATACCACACCTGCGACGCCTACGCCTGCACACCCGGCTGCCGATTGTGTTGCCCGCCCGGATCACCGATCGCTTGTGTCATATCCTGAGTGTGAGCCGCCTGCGGTCGGTGGTGGTAGTGCACACCAATCACGCCCACGAGCTGGGAGCGGCGGTCCGGGGCGCCCTGGAACGGTTGCGCGATGCCGGCGTTCTGCTCCTCAACCAAAGCGTGCTCCTCCGCGGAGTGAATGACAGCGCGCACCGCCTGGTGACGCTCAGCGAGGCCCTGTTCGAGTGCGTCGTTCTGCCCTACTATCTTCACCTGCTCGACAGAGTCCTGGGTGCAGCGCATTTCGAGCTGGACGAAGCGACAGCGATGCGGATCCTCGATCAGCTGCGCACACTGCTGCCCGGCTACCTGGTTCCGCGGTTGGTGAAAGAAGTCCCGGGCGAGCCCTATAAGAAGCTGTTTGGCTAGAACGGATGCCGGCGTCATGTTGCGTTAGGCCGGGTTCGACGCCGTGTCTGTCTGGGCGCGTCCCCGCGGTTGCGGTGCGCCGCCTGGACGGAGCACGCTCTAGCCCGACAACCGAGCTGCTGCGACAACGAAATCTTGCGAACCAACGATCCAGCGGTAGCGGTGGTCTTTAACTGGTAGAAATGTAGATTGGGCTGCTGTGCGGTTCGTAGACCTGGACTCTCAACCACGCTATCAGTTAAAAATTTACCACTATCTACAGGTCTTGTGATCGGCATGATTGGGTCTCTTACATCCTGTGAGGCCAAGTGGGAAAAATCAGTCATGTTAAGTGGTTAGAAGGAGATCCTTTGTTGTACTGGCCTAACTAAAGGTGATGCTGGCAGGTGGGTGAGCCTGCCAGCGACCAAGTAAGCGATGGTAATCAGATGAGTGTTCGTTCCATACCCACGAGCCTTCGCTTTGGCAACCTGGATGCCAGCGTTAGCTGCCGCGACGCTGCCGTTGGTGAGCTTCGAGTCGAAGGCATTGAGAATTCCCTGCCAATGGGTTTTGATGATCGCCGCAACCTGCTTCAGTTAGGTTCGAGTCGGCAGCGCCGTGCCCAACTGTACCACTTGTTGAGCAGGGCTTCGGCCTCCTCAGCACTGTGAGCGGTTTGGAAGATCTCGCGCAAGCTTTTGATGCGAGTGGCACGATGAGTCTTAAGGTTCATCCGCGACAGGTCGGCATGCTGGAGAATCTGCTGGCGCTTGTCTTTTAACCATAGATAGCGGCTGCGTTTGAGCTCAGGGAGCTGCTTGACTTCGGCGCGGCGGACCTCATCGACGGCTTTGGTGAGCAACTGTACGACATGAAATTCATCGAAGGTAATGGTTGCCGAGGGGAGGTGTTCCTGGACGCCGGCACGGTAGCTCGCGGACATATTGATGCAAACGTCTTGGATGTTGTCAGCACAGCTCCCACGGGCTTCTTAAGGTCGTCGGCGAATTGCTCCACGACCGCGGCCTTGCGGCCCTCACAGGTGAAGATCAGGCGTGGCCCCCGCAGATAGGGAGTCGTCAGCTCCGAGGGCAACGGTGAACAACGACAGATGTTCCATAACTGGACCTCTGGCGAGAACTCGACACGGTAAAGCAATAGACCTCTGCAAGCACCCTGCGAGGCGTGAGATAACCTGCGGGGCAGGCGCATCAAAATTGTTACACCACCTCACGGGGTATTGCATCCACGGCCCCTGCGCACGGATAACCGATCTTTCCAGGATCCGATCCGCAAATTCATCCTGAACATCCTGTCAATCCTGTACTATTGGACGAAGGCATGAACCACGAAGAATTGCTCAACCCTATCAGTGTGTCCGATGAATCTCGTATTGGTGGACACAATCTACTCCCTCACGCCCAGCCGGGGTAAGGTTACGGACTCGGGTACCGGATGTACCCTGGTGTCGGCAGAATCGACTGACGCTGGGGGCAGATTTCGTGGGGATATCTCAGACTCTAAGGTCTGATTTGACCAATATGCGGATATTCTGATATACATCCGCCGGTTTTCCGCAGGGGGCGACACGGGCGTTGCCGTGATGGTTCATGAATAAAAAGCGGGCGATACATACCATGAAGAGTTGGCTGATTTCGATTTCGGTTGCAACAGCGCTTGTTTCCAGTGGTGCCCAGGCAGCGAGTGGGGCCGCGGAAGGTGACGCCGCGGCGGGCGAGGCCAAGGTGAAGGTTTGTCTCGCCTGTCATGGCCCGAATGGAAACGCGTTGGTTCCGAACTGGCCCAAGCTCGCCGGTCAGCATGCCCAGTATATTTATAAGCAGCTGATGGATTTCAAGCGCGGGGCGCGGGCAAACGCCCAGATGAGTCCCCAAGTGATCCCCCTCAGTGAGCAGGATTTTCGGGATATCGCCGCCTACTATTCCACCCAGCGGCAGACGCCGGGGGCGGTAGATCCTGCGGCGGTGGCGCTGGGCGAGCGCATTTATCGGGGCGGTAACCCGGCCACCGGAGGTGCCGCCTGCACCGGCTGTCACGGCCCGGCCGGTGCCGGTGTGGGAGCGGCAAGGTTCCCACGCATCGCCGGACAACATGCCCAGTACCTCGACTCGACTCTCAAGAACTTTCGCGCCGGGGCCCGTGCCAATGATCCGAACGGGATGATGCGGGATGTGGCCGGCCGTATGAGCGACGAGGAGATCGCCGCCGTGTCCCGGTTCATACAGGGCCTCACCGGCAAGCCGGCCACTGACTAGCTGACCGGTATGCGGCAGCCCTCACCCCACCCCAACCCCTCACCCAGTAGGGAGTGGGGGCGCGGCGTGCCGTGCCCCTACGATTTGCGGCTCAGAAACGGGGTATCGCGGTATTCCGTATCCTTACGATTATCAGTTACCTGCAGCGTTGGGAAATGGTAGTCCATACCTGAACACGGGTCGTGCGTTTCCTTATCCGGTACCGGGCAGGGGGTTGGGAACCGCCTGCTTTTGCGCTACGCTGATGGTATTGGTCCCATGCGGACCCTACCCATGCCGGTCCCCGGCCGCCAGTTCAGCATGCAGCAGCTGCATCTGCTCAGCTACAACATCCAGGCGGGTATCTCTACCCGTCAGTACAGTGAGTATGTGACCAAAAGCTGGCGGCATGTACTGCCGCACCGCGAACATCTACCCAACCTGAACCGCATTGCGTCCATACTGCAGGCGTACGATTTCGTCGGTCTGCAGGAGGTGGACGCCGGCAGTCTACGCAGCGGTTTCGTCGACCAGACCGAGTATCTGGCCTATCACGCCTGCTTTCCCTATTGGTATAAGCAGGTCAATCGTAACCTGGGAAGGCTCGCGCGGCACAGCAACGGCGTCCTGAGTCGGGTGCGTCCATCCGAAATAACCCAGTACAAACTTCCGGGATTTCCGGGACGGGGAGTGGTGGTAGTGGAGTTGGAAACCACCGACGAGTCCATCCTGGCCGTTTGTATCCTCCACCTGGCCCTTGGACGGAGGGCCCGTCGCCGCCAGCTCGACTATATCCGGGAATTGGCCGCCTGCTACCCCTATGTGATCGTGATGGGTGATTTCAATTGCGATTGCGAGTCCCGTGCGCTCAAGGACCTGGTGGCGAATACGGACCTCCGCGGGCTCGACTGCGGGCTCAAGACCTTTCCCAGCTGGTACCCGCGGCGCAACCTGGATCACATCCTCGCCTCCGAGAACCTGCGCATCATAGGGGTCGGGGTACGAGTCCTAGACCATTCGATCTCCGACCATTTACCCGTAAGTATGAAGGTCGCGCTCCCCAAGGGGGTCCGGCTTGCAACCTGAGCTTCCTCAGGCGTCCTGAATGTAGAAATGCCGCCATTCACATCCGCTGGAGCCTGCGAGCAGCCCCAGCAACGCCGGCGCGGGCGTGGCCTCTCCGGGAAAGACCTCCTCGATCTGGATGAATAGGCGCCCGAACCCCGCCTGTCCTTTCCAGTCATAGCCCCAAGGCGGGCTCGCCTCGCCGCAGACCGGACAGATGATTGGCGCCGGTTGGGCATTATTCCGGTCGGATAGGGCCTCCCGCCAGTTCCGCAATCGGCCGCGGCAGCTCCGGCACCGCGGGGGGCGGGTATTACGGCCGCTCAGGAATACCGGTTGTCGGAAAGGACCGGTGAACCGGATGTTGCAGAGGGGGGCCTCGCCCGTGGGCAACTGCTCGATCCGGACCGAGCAACCCGCGAAGATCACCAGCTGCAGGAAGCGCTCGCCGACGGCGAATGCGTTGTTGCGGCCTTCCAGTGGGGTCCCCAGAAGACCGGCCTCGGATAGCCTAGCCGCTAGGGGCGCCTGTTCTGGAAGTAGAAATGGGTCTTGCGGACCCAGCAGGAGAAGGCCGGTGTGTGCGGACATGCTGCGCAGGAAGAGATAATGGAGGGGCCCGAATTCTAACAAAATCGCCGAATACGACCGACACGGTTTTGTCGCCGCCCCGAACGGACGTGTACAAACTCTTCCGAGTGAAGTAATGATTGCGGTAGTGGTTAATTTTAACTGATGGCGTGGTTAATGGTTCAGGTCTACTGGGCCGCACAGCAGTCCAACCCATTTTCTACCAGTTAGAGACCACCACCATTTAAGGGAAAATACAATCCGGTCCGTGTGGCGGGAGGAAACGCCGGTCGGTGCGGTCATCCCAAACTGTCGGCGTCCGAGGCTCCGGGGGTTTCTTAAGGATATGAAGAGGTCCCAGAGAGTATCGCGGACAGGGCCGTTACCGATCTTTGCCGCGCGAGAACGTAGGACGTGCATTTATACTTAAGAGTTATCATAAATTTCACTTTCTACATTTATCATTTACAATGATTCGACTCCCTGAGGAAGGTAGTGCTTAAATTTATAAGGGTCTAGATAACTTTAAGAGAGGATTTTCTCTCAGCAGAGTAAATATTCTGCTCATTAAGTTTTCCTCTCGATGATTGAATCTAAATTCACATTTTTTCAGGTGTAGATGAAAAGTTTTTCGTGGAACACCATTGAATTTTGCAAGCCTTCGTTTGGCATATGGCTGGAATGGTTCAATGCCATTGATAGGGCAATTACCAGGGGCCAATTCATACTGACCATGATTCACACGGGAATGCTTTGAGTCTAGATAACTTTGAAAAAGCACTGCAACTGCATACTTAAGGTTATGTTATGCAAGGAAAAAAACAGGTATTGCAGGCGTTCACACCTTATCGGCGGCTAAATTCAGACGGATTGTACCCTAATTTTACGCACGATTTACCGGCTTCGAAAATCGCCGATTTGAGATTTCTAACTGATAGCGTGGTTGAGAGTCCAGGTCTACCGGGCTGCGTAGCGACCCAACCCACCTTCTACCAGTTAAAAACCACCACTACCAAACTATGAACCCGAATCGCTCAGCTTTGTGACGCCTCATCGCCCTTCTCCGGCGAGGTTGAAGTCGATGAATCCTAATTTCGGCGCGCGCCGTGTTCGTGGGAAGTAAAGGGCGCGGGGCTGGGGGTAAAACGATTGTCTTCGGGATTCTGGAACGCCATGAGGAAAGTCTACATGGGAATCGTCCCGAACGCCGCCAAGAAGCCGTTACAGGCTGCGATCCAGGGCCAGGTGGTCCCTTTGACCGCATCATCCTCGCCGGAGAAGGGCGATGAGGCGTCACAAAGCTGAGCGATTCGGGTTCATAGTTTGGTAGTGGTGGTTTTTAACTGGTAGAAGGTGGGTTGGGTCGCTACGCAGCCCGGTAGACCTGGACTCTCAACCACGCTATCAGTTAGAAATCTCAAATCGGCGATTTTCGAAGCCGGTAAATCGTGCGTAAAATTAGGGTACAATCCGTCTGAATTTAGCCGCCGAAAGGTGTGAACGCCTGCAATACCTGTTTTCCTATAACATATACCTTAGCGCTGCAGTAGCAGTGCTAAAGTTCTCTAGAGCCAGACTGGAATTTATCATCTGAATAAGGTTTAATCCGGACGCTCGTTGCAATGTTCCAATCGGACAGGATTAACAGGATTTTCAAGGTTAACCGGATTATTTTCTGTGTGTTCCGAACTTCCGCCACAGGGTTTACAAGCTTGCCGAAGTTGCTTGGTAGTCCGGTATCGATTCCCGTTGTGATCAAGTCGTTGACCAACTGTATCTCCCGCGGGGTATTGCATCCACGGCCTTCAACGGCCCTTTCTTAGGATTCGATCTGCGAAGTCACCCTGTTCATCCTGAACGTCCTGTCAATCCTGTACCATTGGCCGGCAGCGCGAACCCCGAGGAGTTGCTCAACCCTGCAGCGTGCCCGGTAAGTCTCGCATTGGTGTGCCCCACACTCATCACTTATCACTTCGGGCCGGAGATGATTTACCCGCGTCACCCCGGAACTCCCGCGGGTGCCCCATCCGAACGCCTGGCCGGCGCCGTCGAGCGGGTCACCTTTCATAGCGAGGAGAGCGGCTTCTGCGTATTGCGCGTCAAGGTACGCGGGCAGCGGGAGCTGGTGACCGTAGTCGGCTCGGCGGCCACCGTCACCGCGGGCGAGTACATCGAATGCGACGGCGCTTGGATCAACGACCACCGCCATGGGCTCCAGTTCAAGACCCTGAATCTGCGGGTGATTCCGCCCAGTACCCTGGACGGTATCGAGAAATACCTGGGTTCGGGTATGGTCAAGGGCATCGGTCCCCACTTCGCCCGTAAGTTGGTGGGGGCCTTCGGCGAACGGGTGTTCGATGTCATCGAGGATAGCCCGGACCGACTGCTCACGCTTGAAGGCATCGGCCCCAAGCGCAAGGAACGGGTGACCCGGGCCTGGGCCGAGCAGAAGGTGATCCGGAAGATCATGGTCTTCCTCCAGTCCCATGGGGTGGGCACGGCGCGGGCCGTGCGCATCTACAAGACCTATGGGGACGCGGCGGTCGAGAAGGTCTGCAAAAACCCCTACCGGCTGGCACTCGACATCCGCGGTATCGGCTTCAAGACCGCCGACGCCATCGCCCATCGGCTCGGTATCCCCCACGACTCGCTCATCCGCGCCCAAGCCGGGGTGCGTCATGTGCTGCAGGAGATTGCCACGGACGGTCACTGCGCCGCCTACCGGGAGCAGCTGGCCGAGTCGGCCTGCAAGCTGCTGGAGATTCCTGCCTCCATCATCGAGCAGGCCACCGCCGCGGAGCTCGAGGCGGAGAACTTGGTCGCTGAGGAGATCGAGGGGCGACCCGCGCTCTTTCTCACCTCCCTGCAGCGGGCCGAGCGGGGGATCGCCATGAGCCTCCGGCGTCTGCGGCGCGATCCGCCGATCTGGGGTTGGATCGATCCCCAGGGCGCCATCCCCTGGATGGAACGGCAGACGGGACTGGCGCTATCCGACTCCCAACGCGCCGCCGTGGCCGCCGCGATCAAGGCTAAGGTCACCATCATCACCGGCGGACCCGGGGTCGGCAAGACCACAGTGGTAAAGGGCATCCTGCGCATTCTGCAGGCCAAGGGGGCTTCGGTACGCCTGTGCGCACCGACCGGGCGGGCGGCCAAGCGGCTGGCGGAGTCCACCGGCACCGAGGCTGGGACCATCCATCGGCTGCTGGAGTTCGATCCCCGGATCATGGGTTTCAGGCGGGACCAGTACACGCCCTTGGCGGCCGACCTGGTGGTTGTCGACGAGGTCTCCATGGTGGATCTGGTCCTGATGAACCAGCTCCTGAGGGCGATCCCCAACCATGCAGCGGTGTTACTGGTGGGCGACGTGGATCAGCTCCCTTCCGTGGGGCCGGGGTCGGTGCTAGCCGACATGATCGGCTCCGGTGCGGTGCCTACGGTCCGACTGAAGGAGATCTTCCGCCAGGCGGCCCGGTCCCGGATCATCGTCAATGCCCATTGGATCAACCAGGGCCGCATGCCCGAACGCCCGGATCGCCGGGGATCGGACAGCGATTTCTATCGCATCGACTGTGAAACCCCGGAACGCATCCACGACCGGTTGCTGCAGGTGGCCACCGAACGGATCCCCAGGCGCTTCGGTCTGGACCCGGTCACTGACATCCAAGTATTGACCCCCATGAACCAAGGTGGTCTGGGCGTCCGCTCCCTCAACCTGGAGCTGCAACAGCGCCTGAACGCCGATGCCTGCCCCAGGATCACCCGCTTCGGCTGGACCTACGCGCCGGGAGACAAGGTCATCCAGACGGTCAACAACTACGACAAGGAAGTCTTCAACGGCGACATCGGCCGCATCCGGCGGATCGACGAGGAAGAGGGGTTCGTGACGGTCGAATACGACGGCCGCCGGGTGGCGTATGAGCTGGGTGAGCTGGACGAAATCTCGCTCGCCTACGCCACCACGGTGCACAAGAGCCAAGGCTCGGAGTATCCGGCGGTCGTTATCCCCCTGGCGACCCAACACTACACGCTCCTGGAGCGCAACCTGCTCTACACGGCCGTGACCCGGGGCAAGCGACTGGTGGTCCTGATCGCCCAAACCAGGGCCCTGGGGCTGGCGGTTAGACGCGAAATATCCGTTAAGCGCCTGACCAAGCTGCGCCAACGGTTGCAGACACTTGGCTAGAGGCTATTGACACTCAATCTGAGCGCGGGCGTAGGGTGGGCTGTGCCATTGGATAGACTCGGTATTGGTGGACTGTCGGGTCCCGGATGATTGCATAGTATCAGGCATCGATTCCATGCTTCCGCGTCGCCATTTTCCATGGATTGAGTTGTATGCGGTCTTGATGCTGCTCTTCGTGCAGAGCTTCTTGGCGAGTCACGAGGTCGAGCATCTGGATCAGGATCACGGCGAGTCCTGTGAGATCTATCTCCTCGGCACTAGCCACGATGGGTCTCTTCCGCCATCGTGGCCCATCCCGGGCGCCGGCGTTCCCCTGGGGGATTACGAACCAGCCGCGTATCTAGGGACCTGACCTTCCAAACGTCCGCTTCCTCATCCTAATCCCCAACGCGCCCCTCCGGCATTGGGCAGCACCTTAAGCCGTTCTGCCTGACGCCGTCGCCGGGAATTGTACTCTAGGCGTTGGTGTTTACTGGACGGAAACTACTATGAGGATGGCATCGACGGCAAGGGGGCTACTCTCGTCGGCGAGGCCCTCCAACCCTCCGGCGGCTCGGGACATGCCCAAGGCGCAACGGAAAATAGGTTCAACTTCCGCGAGGCCAAGATCGCCTTCTCGGCCACCGTCGATCCCTACTTCGACGCCCACACTTATCTGGCCGTCGACAAAGACGGCAACCTGGATCTGGAGGAGGCCTACTTACAGACTCGCAGCTTGCCTTACGGACTGCGGCTCAAGGGCGGTAAGTTTCTGAGCGGATTCGATTACATCAACAGGCAGCATCCCCACCAGTGGGATTTTATCGATCAGAACCTAGCCTACCTCAATCTGCTGGGGGACCATGGCTTGTAGGATACTGGCGTTCAGCTGACCTAGCTCCCGGAGCTGCCCTTCTACACCCTAGTTTGGCGTCGAGGTCCTACGAGGTAGTCAAGAGGTCTTCGGCGAGACCCTCGATGACAACGAGCGGGCCGAGCTGAACCTGGGCAATACCCGCAACGGTCCATGCCTGTGGACGGCTTTTGCCAGGGTCGCCCCGGAATTGGGCGAAAGGTACGCGTTGCAGCTGGGTGTGTCTTACGCCCACACCAATCAACTCTAGGAGATCCACTCCCATGCGCGTGAGGGTGAGGAACACGAGAACGGCCTCGCCGGTGACGGCGACCTATGGGGGACCGATATCGTTTACAAATACGACGCGGGTGCCGCCTACAGCCGGGGCGACATCAAGTTCTATGCCGAGTACCTTCGCTGGACAAGCCCCGGCATTTTCTCGCTCTTTCTCACCCTGGAGAATCGAACATGAGACGAACGGTATTTCTCGGCCTGGTTATGCTGGCCAAAGTCGCCTTCCCGGCGACGGCCCTGGACGTCGTCACCACCAGCCCGAGTATGGGGGCACTGGTTCGGGAGGTGGCGGGTACGCGAGCGGAGCTGACCGTACTGGCCGGTCCCACTCGTGATCTGCACACCCGCCGAGCCTGCGCGGAGCGGATCTGGTGGTGGCTGTCAGCGCCGAGTTTGAGATTGGTTAGCTGCCGGTCGTTTATCGACAATGCGGCCAATCCCGAGATCCTGCCCAGCAGTAACGGCTACTTCGAGGCCGCGGTACAGGTCCCGCTGCTCGATACAGGCACGGCGGCAGACCTTGCCCTTGGCGATGTCCATCCCCTCGGCAATCCGCATGTGACCATGGACCCGGTATGGCCCGTATCGCCGGGGCACTGGCGGACCGCCTCGCTCTGATCGATCCAGCCGGCGCAGCGGGATACCACCGCGCCGCACAGGCCTTCGCCGCCAAGATCGACCAGTGAGTGAAGACCTGGCGTCCGAGTCTGGCGGCCGCGCCCGGCGTCGTCCTCTATCACCGAGACGCCATTTACTTGCTGGACCGCTTCGGAGTGCCCTTACTCGGGACCATCGAGCCGGTGCCGGGAGTGCCACCGACGGGCCGGCACATCAGCCGGTTGACGGCCGAGCTCAAAGGCCGAGACGGCATGATCGTCTATGCCCCTTACCAGTCTCCGCCAAGGCACCGAAATCCTTGGCGGGCAACCTGCGGTGGCAGACCCGCCGGTTGTCGATAGAACCGCCGAAGGGTGCGGATGGTGGTGGATACCTGAGCCATATCGGCGCTTGGGTCGAGGCGCCTGCGGCTGCCAAGTGACCACCGTCGAGGACCGGGCTCGGAGCGGTGCTGCGATCGCTCGACCGGGCACCGGGGCGTACGCTCTGCTGACAGTGGAAAGGCTGGTTGCAGGGTATGAGTGACCGGTGATCGGCCCGCTCTCGTTCCAGGTCCGGCGCGGGGAGGTGTAGGGGCTCTGGGGTGCCAACGGGACCGGAAAGTCCACGCTCTTGAACGCTATCGGCCGCGGCGCCTGGATCTTCGCCGGCAGTATCGAACAGACGCCGGATTCACCCTGGCCTATCAGGAGCAACAAGCAGTACGCCTGCCCGTCATGCCGCTCAACGGCTGTGACTTGTTACGGGTCGCCGGAGCCGACCATACCGCCCCCCTGCGGTGCTGAACCCGATCCTTGGTCGGCGCATCGACACCTTAGGGTGGCGGTCAATACTAGCTCCTTTGCGTCTGGGTGGCGCTCGGCAGCAGCCATGACATCGTCTTGCTCGATGAGCTGACCAACAACCTGGACCCGAGTCCCGAGGCGCTGCTGATCGATATCCTGACCCGGCAACACGGCCGGCGCGCGGTCCTGCTGGTTAGTCATGAGCACCACTTCCTCGAAACCGGCTGTTCGCGGGTCCTAGAGGTCGCTGCGTGGTGGGGGAGGTTTATGGAAGGCGCTTTCGAACCCCTGTTGGATCCCCTGTTCCGCCTACCATTCGTGACCGGATTGCTCCTGTCTGCGACCCTGCCGCTGCTGGGCGCGTACTTGATGCTGCGCGATGAGTGGCTGACCGCGCTGGGGCTAGCCCATCTGGCAGCGGCCGGCGCCTTGCTCGGATTGGCCGCCGGTCTACCAGCCGTCATCGCTGGCACCGCGGGGGCAGTGGCTGGAGGCGCGACCAAGACCCTCCTGGAGTACATGGCAATACCGCTTACGGCTTCATGATCCTGAGCGGATGACGGCTATGCTCTTGGTCGCCGCCAATTCGCAGCTGGGCGACGCCCTGGGGACGGCCATGATCGATGGGCAGCTCTACTTCGCCGGGCTGGTGGATCTGTCAGCGGTGCTTGTACTCGTTATCCCGATCGCCGTGCTGTTACCCTGGCTCGGGCGACGTCTATTGCGTGCATGTTTCTTTCCGCGCTTCGAGCAGGCCAACGCCCTGCCGGCATGGCGTTGGCATTTGGGATTGGACCTGTCGGCAGCCACGGGCATAGCTGTCGACACCGCCACCCTCGGGCTGATGGGGCCTTTGCCCTGGTCTTTATCCCCGCCTGATTCACCTTTCGCCTCGCACGCGGCTGGCATTGGGCGTTGCTCCTTGCGGCCTTGTCAGGACTCGGCGGTTATCTGATTGCCTTCGTTGTAGCCATTAGTAAATGGATCAGCCCTTCGACCCCGTGTTGGTTGCGATCTTGATTATGCTTGCCGCCTTGGTCTCGATCGCGTTGAGCCGATTCGCGTCCAATTGAGTACCGTATCCACCCTGGTCCGCCACCCGCGCTCCGTGGAACGGGAGTAATCCACGACCTCCGCTGAAAGTCGGGAAAAAGAAATCCCAACCCTGTGTTCTTTTGTATAAAATCCTTTATAATTCAAATACGTTTTGAAGAATTAGGGACCAAAGATGAAGGATCGATGGGGGTTGATTTCTAACTGATGGCGTGGTTGATCTCCAGATGATGATGACTAGTCGAGTGAGCTCCGATTTTCAGTCCTTTCGAGCTGACTTCAGTCTGAGACTTTCAGTCGGCTTTAGCCGAAATAGCGACTTTCGGTCGCTCCCCAGACTATGGACTTTCACGTTTGGCATATGACCAGAATGGTTAAATGCCATTGATAGGGCAACTACCACGGGCAAATTCATGCTGACCATGATTCATACGGAAATGCTTTGGGTCTAGTAACGTTAGCGCATGCAATTGCATGCATAATATTATGTTATGCAAGGAACAAGCAGGTATTTCAGGCATTCACACCTTTCGGAAGCTAAATTAGACGGGTTGTACCCTAAACTTTGCGCACGATTTACCGGCCTCGAAAATCGCCGAGTTGAGTGATGTAAGCCGTCCGATGATCAATCAGTTGTTATTCAAATCTCCGGTGAGGTTGAAGTCGATGAATCCTAGTTTCGGCGGGCGCCGTGTTCGTGGGAAGAAAGGGCGTGGGACTGGGGGTAAAACGACTGTCTTCGGGATTCTAGAACGCCACGGGAAGGTCTACACGGAAATCGTCCCGAACGCCGCCAAGAAGCCGCTACCGGCCGCGATCCGGAGCCAGGTGGCCCTTGACCGCACTTGACCGCATCTCGGAAGCTAAATTAGACGGGTTGTACCCTAAACTTTGCGCACGATTTACCGGCCTCGAAAATCGCCGAGTTGAGTGATGTAAGCCGTCCGATGATCAATCAGTTGTTATTCAAATCTCCGGTGAGGTTGAAGTCGATGAATCCTAGTTTCGGCGGGCGCCGTGTTCGTGGGAAGAAAGGGCGTGGGACTGGGGGTAAAACGACTGTCTTCGGGATTCTAGAACGCCACGGGAAGGTCTACACGGAAATCGTCCCGAACGCCGCCAAGAAGCCGCTACCGGCCGCGATCCGGAGCCAGGTGGCCCTTGACCGCACTTGACCGCATCATCCACTCGGGCGGCTGGAGGGGCTACGATGGGCTAGTGGATAGGGGGTGAAAAAAGCATGGGGCTGGATAACTTTAAGCAGGTGCAGGTAGTGGTAAACCACTTAAATGGTAGCGTAGTTGATAGTCCAAGTCTACCGGGCTGCGTAGCGACCCAACCTTCCTTCTGCCAGTTAAATACCACTACTATCGTCCTATCCTAAATTAGTGGTTGGTCCTACGATTGTGTCAACAGCCCCTAGTTGTCGACTGGAGATCAATCATGACGACGGAGCGTTTGCCCCTTTGGCGTAGGTTGTTGTTGGTGCCGCCCATTGCGCTCGGGGTGCTGGTTCTGCTGTGGATGGCTGCCGGTAAGGGCCCCCCGGCGACGGCCCAGCGTGGCGAGCCGACGCGCACGGTGCGGGTGATCGAGGCCCTGGCGCGGGATCTGATCCCGACCGCCGAGGGCTATGGCCCGGCGCGGCCGGCCCGGGTCTGGGAGGCGGTGGCCCAGGTGAAGGGGCGGGTGATCCGGCTTCATCCCCGCCTGCGCGATGGGGAGATCCTGGCGCGGGGAACGGAGCTCTTGCACATCGATCCCGTGGACTATGAGCTGGCCCTGGCCGAGGCCGAAGCGGAGCTGGCGGAGCTTGAGGTGCAGGGGCAGAACGCCCGCATTTCCCTGGCGATCGAGACGCGCAACCTGGCGCTCGCCTACCAGGAGTTGGAGCGCGCGCGGCGCCTGGTGAAAAAGGGAACCATGTCGAAGAGCGCCGTGGATCGGGCGGAGCGGGCGGTACTCAGTGCTCAGGCCACGGAGCAGAATTTCAAGAATACTCTGGCCCTGATCCCGGTCCGTAGAAAGACGCTCCAGGCCAAGGTGAAGCGTGCGGAACGCGATCTGGCGCATAGCCTGATCCGCGCGCCCTTCGACTTGCGCGTGGCCGATTTGCGGGTAGAGGCCGACCAGTTCGTCTCCGTCGGCCAGACCCTATTCGCGGGGGACGCGGTGGACCGGGTGGAGATCGAAGTCCAGGTGGCCATGTCTTCCCTGCGCCGCTTATTCCTCGGTCGGCCGGAGTTCAAGCTGGAGCCGGCCCGGTTGAGCGAGCAATTGACGACCATGTTGGGCTTTTCTCCCCTGGTGCGGCTGGATCTGGGCAACTATCAGGCCGAATGGGAAGCCCAGTTCGTGCGCTTCGACGACGCGGTGGACCCCCAGACCCGCACCATCGGCGTGGTGGTGGCAGTGGACCACCCTTACGACAAGGTCATACTCGGCTACCGTCCCCCCTTGTCCAAGGGAATGTTCGTCCAGGTAGTGTTGCGTGGAAAGGCGCATCGGGCGCGCGTTTTGGTGCCGCGTTCGGCGGTCCGCGATGGGGCGGTGATGGTGGCGGATCGGGATAACCGCCTGCGCCGCCGCCCGGTAGGGGTGCTGTTCAGCCAGGGGCGGATCTCCGTTATCGAGCAGGGGCTCGAGGCCGGGGAGCGGGTTCTGGTTTCCGACCTGGTACCGGCGGTGGAGGGCATGCTGCTGCGATCGATCCTCGATGAGGAACTGGCCGCGATGCTGGCCGCCGCGGGGGGGGAGGGGGCATGATCACCTGGTTCGCCCGCCACCCCACGGCGGCCAATCTGCTCATGGCCGCCATCATGATCCTGGGTTTGAGCGCGGCGCCCGGCCTGCAACGCGAGACCTTTCCGGAGATCAAGAACGATCAGGTGGAGATTCGTATCGTCTACCGGGGGGCTACGCCCGCCGAGGTGGAAGATGCTGTCTGCCGACGCTTGGAGGATGCCCTGGAAGGCATCACGGAGCTCGACGAGGTACGCTGCGATGCCCGCGAGGGCGTGGGTACGGCAACCGCCGTGATGCGTGAAGGCGCGGACATGACGCGCTTCCTGGACGACGTGAAGTCCGAGGTGGACACCATCGACGATTTCCCCGACCAGACCGAACCGCCGGTAGTCACGGAGCTGGGCCGTACCAAGCCGGTGGTAGCGGTGGCCGTGACCGGCCCCGAGGATCCGGTAGCCCTCAAGGCCTACGCGGAGGACCTCAAGGACCGGCTGCTGATCCTGGATGAGATTGCCGAAGTAACGGTCAGCGGCTTCTCCGACCACCATATCCGTATCGAGATTCCGGCCTGGCGCCTGCGTCAGTATGGGTTGTCCGCCGACCAGGTCGCCGAAGCTCTGCGCCGGCATAGCGTCGGCAGCCCGGCCGGGCGCCTGGAAGGGGGTTCCGAGGATCTGCTGCTGCGCTTCGACGACCAACGCAAGCGCGCCGATGCCTTCCACGACCTGGTGGTGATCTCGAGCGCCACCGGCGCGGCGGTCCGCCTGGGGGAAATCGCCGCGATCAGCGATCGCTTCGACCGGGACGAGGAGGCGATTGTCTTCAACGGCCGCCGCGCGGCGGTGCTCAATATCGCCAAGACCCGCGCCCAGGACGCGCTGGTGGTACTGGCCGCGGTGAAAAATTTCATCGCCGCCGAACGTGAACGGGTTCCCAAGGGCGTCGCCCTGGCCCTGACCCAGGACCGCGCCTCGGTGGTTCAGGACCGGCTGGACCTGCTGGTGCGCAACGGCGCTCAGGGCTTGCTGCTGGTGCTCCTGGTGCTCTGGCTGTTCTTCGGCATCCGCTACAGCCTGTGGGTCACCGTGGGCCTGCCCGTCTCCTTTCTCGGCGCCCTGTTCATCCTGCCCCTGGTGGGGGTGACCATCAACATGATCTCCATGGTGGGCCTCCTGATCGGGATTGGCCTGCTCATGGACGACGCTATCGTGATCGCCGAGAACATTGCTGCCCGGATGTCCCGGGGCGATCCGCCCATGCAGGCGGCCATCGACGGGGCCAAGCAGGTCCTGCCGGGGGTCCTCTCGTCCTTCGCCACCACCCTCCTGGTCTTCGGCTCCCTGGCATTTATTACCGGGGAGATGGGCCAGGTGCTGCGGATCATGCCCATCGTGCTCATCTTGGTCATCTCGGTTAGCCTGGCGGAGGCCTTTTTCATTCTGCCCAACCATCTGGGGCACTCCCTGGCCCACCTGAAGCGGAGCGCCCCATCGCGTCTCCGAGCCGGCTTCGAGCGCGGCTTCGCGCGGTTCCGGGAGCGTGAATTTGGGCCCCTGCTCGATCGCGCCGTGGACTACCGTTACCTCACCCTGGGCCTGATCGTCCTGCTCCTGCTGCTCACGCTGGCCATGCCCGCCGGGGGCCACCTCAAGTTCGTACCCTTTCCCGACCTGGACGGGGACCTGGTGGAGGCTCGGGTGCTGCTCCCTCAGGGAACGCCGCTGGCGCGTACCAAACAGGTGGTGGGGCGTTTGACGGAGACCCTGGAGCAGGTCAACCAGCGCTTCAAACCGCGCCAGCCCGGAGGACAGGACCTGGTGCGCAACTGGGTCGTCATCTTCGGTCGGAATCCGGACGCCTATGAGAACGGCCCCCACGTGGCGCGCGTGATCGCGGATTTGCTGGGCACCGAGTTCCGTGACGCCCCCCTGGATGAATTCCGCAACGCCTGGCGGGAGGAGACCGGCGACCTGGCCGATGTCATCTCCATCAAGTTCACCGAGCCTATCCACGACCCCGGTGGCCGCGCCATCGACCTGCGGTTGCTCGGCTACGACCTGGACCGACTCAAAGCCGCGTCGGCCGAGCTCCGGGAGTGGCTGCTGGGCTTCGCGGGCGTCCTGGACCTGAGCGACGACCTGCGCCCCGGCAAGCGCGAGTACCGATTGCACCTCAAACCGGGCGCAGGCGTGTTGGGACTGGACGCCAAGGCCGTAGTCGATCAGGTGCGCGGGGCCTTTCAGGGTATCAAGGTAGACGAGTTTCCGGTGGGACCCGAGTCCTACGAAGTGAACCTGCGACTGATGGCCGCGGACCGGATCGGGCCTGAAAGCCTGGAGGATTTCACTATCATCGGCCGCGACGGTGCACTGGTCCCCCTCTCGATGGTCGCGGATATCAGAGAAGTGCGCGGTTGGGCCCGCATCCACCGGGTAGACGGCCAGCGCGCCGTCAGCATTCAGGGAGACATCGACCGCGACCTGGCGAACGCCCAGGAACTCTTGGCCCTAGCCGGCTCGGAGTTCATACCGGGCCTACTGGAACGCTACCCGGAGCTGCGTTTCCAGGTGGAGGGGCAGGGCAAGGACGCGGCCAAGACCGGTAAATCCATCGGCCGCAACGTCCTGCTCGGGCTGATCGGCGTCTATATGCTGCTGGCCCTGCAGTTCCGCGGCTATCTGGCCCCCGTCACCGTCATGCTGGTCATCCCCACCGCGCTCGTCGGGGTCGTGTTCGGGCACCTGGCCCTGGGACTCGACCTCACTCTGCCCAGCATCATCGGCATGGCCTCCCTGTTCGGCGTCGTGGTCAACGACTCCATCCTGCTGGTCTACTTTATCCGCGCGGCCCGTGCCCAAGGCATTCCCGTGCCGCAGGCGGCCAAGCAGGCGGGACGGGAACGCTTTCGGCCCATCCTGCTTACCTCCATCAGTACCATCGTCGGCCTCACCCCCCTGCTGTTGGAGAAGAGCCTCCAGGCCCAGATCCTGATCCCCTTGGCCGCCAGTCTCGCATTCGGCCTCGCGACGGCCACCATCGCGGCCCTGTTTCTGGTCCCGGCCGTCTATGTGATCCTCGATGATTTCGGCTGGTTGGGAGCACTCGATTCCGCGGATGACCGCGGGACGGTTTGAACCGCCAAGCGTATTAAGGACACAAAGCGTAGGATGTGGTGAGCTAGCGTGCAGGGACGCCCGCAGCGAACCGCATCAATGGTGCGGCGAGTGCCTGTTTGCCTGCCTGTGCGTCCCTCTGTGCGTCCCTGCACGCGGGCGGGTAAGGACGGGGCAGTCAGCGAACCTCATCGACCAGGGGTATTGCTCACCACGGTGTCCTCTGCCGGAGATTACGATTACACCTGAAAGAATGTGAATTTAGATTCAATCATCAAGAGGAAAACTTATATGATAAAATGTTTCTGCTGAGAGAAAATCCTCTCTAATCTAAAATTATCCAGACCCTCAGTCATTTCGAGCTGACTTCAGTCTGAGGCTTTCGGTCGGCTTTAGCCGAAACAGCGACTTTCAGTCGCTCCCCGGACTATGAACTTCCAGTCCATGGTGGTTGGTTTCTCCGACGTCTCCTTCAACTAGGCAAGATTGTCTATTAATTATGTTTGTTACATTGATCATGATCATCACCTAATTCCGGCTAAGTTGTTTGATGAGCTGCCACATCTGTTTGCAATATCTCAAGGCTTACTTGACATCAAACCCTGTACAATGTAGCACTCCCGTTCATCTTAAGAACTTAAGCGTATAAGTCCCAATTATTTGGTACCTGTGGAGATTCCACCCGATGAGAAAGAACACCAGTATTACCCTTGGAGAGCATTTTAATTCCTTTATAACCGAGCAGCTTGAGAACGGCCGCTATGCCTCGACCAGTGAAGTAGTACGGGCAGGGCTGCGTTTGCTGGAAGAAGAGGAAACAAAACTTTCCACCCTCAGAAAGATGCTTAATGAGGGGGAGGCTGGCGATTTCATTGAGTATTCGCTCAATGGCTTGATTGATGAGCTGGATAGCGAAACTCATTAATGCCTCACTTCAGAATAAAGGCTGCGGCTAAGTCCGACTTGAAAAGGATTGCGAAATTCACTGAGCAAACCTGGGGCCAGGAGCACCGAAGCGAGTACCTGACCGAATTTGATCAGGCTTTTCAACAGTTGGCCGAAAACAACGAACTTGGCAAAGCCTGCGACCACATTCGCACTGGGTATCGAGCTCTTCCTGTAGGCAGTCATATCATTTTCTACAAAATAGGTGATGGACATCTGGTAGAGATCACTCGTGTATTGCATAAGCATATGGATGTGTCTTCTCGCCTTTTTGAAGCATAACGCCGAGCTAACCGGCAGCATCTGTTATCCTAATGGACGGGGGCAATGGGAGTTTATCTGCGTTTAGCGTCTTGATAGGCGGCACGGTGCATGCTGTTGGATTGCTTTTATTGCTGGTCGCTAGTAAAAACTATGGGCCCTTATCCAAGGGCTTTAGTATTTTTTGGCTATGAGACCGAATACGGACATTGGTTCGGCAGAACTGCGCTGCTAACGATATAGAAATCATTCAGGGAGTAGTGAGCAAGGACCATGTGCCTCTCTACATCTCTTATCTGCCCAGGTTGTCGGTTAGTGAAATCATGAAGTTACTTAAAGGGAGGACACCACGCAAACTACAACCAGAATTCCCGCATTTGAGGAAGCAGTATTGGGGACGTTACTTTTGGGCCATTGGGTATGGAACTTTCAGTTCAGGGTATATTACAGACGATATGATCAGAGATATATGAAGAGGCATCGAGAACGTCAGGGTCATAATGATGGTGATTTTCCAGTCGAGTGCGCCCCGACTTTCAGTCCTTTCGGGCTGACTTCAGTCTGAGGCTTTCAGTCGGCTTTAGCCGAAACAGCGACTTTCAGTCGCTCCCCAGACTATGGACTTTCAGTCTATAGTGGTTGATCATCTTTCTTCATAGACGTCTTCTCGGGCTGCACCGGATAACCCCGAACAGCGCGATTTGAATGCCGCCAGTCGCTCTGGTGAGATATACGGATTGACGTTTTGTCCGCCCATTGGCCGGCCCCCATTGTGCATTGATCGGGCGCCTTTAGAAGATACATTGAGTGGGCCACACAAGCACAGGAGGTCTTCGACCATGCACATGTTCCGGGACAAAACCCGGCTGCCCGGCCCGGAGCAGGCCTTGCCCGGACGCAATCAGGCCATGTCCGTAACTAACCTGCATTACGTCAAGGGCACGTCCATTCAACCGCCGTTCCCGGCCGACACCCGCACCGCCCTCTTCGGACTCAGCTGCTTCTGGGGTACCGAACGGTGTTTCTGGGAGCTGCCCGGTGTCTACTCCACCGCCGTGGTCTACGCTGCCGGCTACACGCCCAACCCCACCTGTCAGTGAGGTCTGCTCGGGGCTGACGGGACATAGCGAGGTCGTCCTGGTGGTGTTCCAGCCGCGGGAGATCGGCTTCGAGGCACTGCTACATCGGTTTTGGGAGGTCCATGATCCAACCCAGGGAACGCGTCAGGGAAACGACGTGGGAACCCAGTACCGTTCTGGAATCATTTCGCCGACGATCAGGAGGCGGCCGCACAGGCAAGCGCCCAGCGCTACCAGGCGGGGCGCTTACAAAGGCCGATCACAGGGTGATTACAATCGAGATCCTGCCGGCGCCGGAATTCTACTACGCGGAGGATTATCACCAGCAGTATCTGGCCAAGAATCCGGGCGGCTACTGTGGTCACGGCGGCTGCCGAGTGGCCTATCTGGACTCGGGCGGACGGCACTCGGGCACTCGGGCTTGATCCGCCCGCCGGTCGGGGTTTCCGTGCATGGTGCACCTTGTTCGCGCCCGATAAGGCTTGACAGCTAGTTCAGAATTTAAGAAAATGCCGATGCACTGAAGTACTACACGGCGTTTCGGTGCGTTCTTTCATCCTCCTTTGGTGGTAATCCTAAGCGCGACCTTCCCGTCGCGCTTTTTTTTGGCTCTTTATGGATTTCGAGCCGCGAACGAACTCAGTTTGTTTAATCTCTTCTCCCCGGTCCCTCTCCCTTGAGGGGTGTTGCAGAAGGGGCACGGCGCGCCGTGCCCCTAACTCAGAAAAGGGGAATCGCGGTATTCTGTATCCTTAGATTTTCAATTACCTGCAGCGTTCGGAAATGGTAGTCCATACCTGAACACGGGGCGCGGGCATCACCTTTTACGACACCCTCCTTGGAGGGAGTCGCAAAAGGCATCGGTCTTCACTCTTTATATCCCCTCACCCCCTGTCTGCCGAAAGGCCTGCGTCCATGGAGCGGCGGGTAGGCGCTCACCACATCCTATGGACCTTACCCGATCTGGTACTGCCGGAAGCTATGCGCGCTCGCCCTGGCGAGTCCGTGCTCATCCTGGTAAGGGGGACGAAGGCAACCCCGAGTACTTCTGTCTTGCTGAGCGATCCGTCCGGGCACTTTTCGATCACGACGAGCTCCTGATGACCGTACCGGGGACCGACGGGGATCACCAGCCGGCGACCTTCCTTGAGTTGCTCGATCAGGGGGGGGGGCACCGTGGGCGCGGCGGCGGTGACCAGAATACCGTCGTAGGGGGCGAACTCGGGCCAACCGGCGTAGCCGTCGCCATGCCGGGTCTCTATGTTCGTGTAGCCTAGGCGGGCGAGCCGAGCGGCGGACTGTCGGGTCAGCTCGGCGATGATCTCCACCGAATGGACCTGGCTGGCCACGCGGGAGAGGATGGCTGCCTGGTACCCGGAGCCGGTGCCGACTTCCAGCACGCGGTCACCCGGTCTGCAGGTGAGGAGGTCCGTCATCAGGGCGACAATAAAGGGCTGGGAGATGGTCTGGCCGTGGCCGATGGGCAGCGGGCCGTTGGCGTAGGCATAACGTTGCTCATGGTCCGGGACGAAACGGTGGCGCGGGACCTCTTTCATGGCCGTCATTACGCGATCGTCGAAGGTATCGCGTCCGATCATCAAGCGCGTATACTGGAGCTCCCCCCGGATATCTTCGAGCAGCTTGTGAGTGTCGGGTTGCATAGGCCCTTCCCGTCGCCGTGGCCGATGGACCGATGCATCGGCGTCGAGCGCGTGGTGGTCGTGCCGCCGTCAGTGCTCCCGATGCACGGCGAACGACAGTTTGTCCAACACGCCCATCAGCACTGCCGAGACCACGAAGGTCAGGTGGATGATCACATACCACATGAGCTTGTCGTTGGGGATCTGGGGTGCATCCATGAAGGCGCGCAGCAGATGGATGGAGGAAATGGCTACGATAGAGGTTGCGACCTTGAGCTTCAGGGTACCGGCATCCAGCTTGCCCAGCCAGCCGAGCTTTTCGGCATCATCGTCGATATCGATGCGCGAGACGAAGTTCTCGTAGCCGGACAACATCACCATCACCACCAGGCTCGCTATCAGCACCATGTCGATCAGGGCGAGGATCGCGAGCGCCATTTCCGCTTCCCGCATAGTCCAGATATGGCCCAGAACATGAAAGGCTTCCTGGAAAAATTTCACGCCCAGGGCGACTAGGGCTAGGGACATGCCGACATAGACCGGGGCCAGTATCCAACGGCTGGAGAAAAGCAATTTTTCGACCGCGCGTTCCAACATACCAGGGGTTATTCTCATCTTCTCAGTCCCAAGACGGGCTACCGCCGGTACGGTGCTTGGTGACCCGGGTCTCGAAGAAGTTCTTCTCCTTCTTCAGATCCAGCGCCTCGGACACCCAGGGGAAGGGGGTTGAGGGCCCCTGGATATTGCTCCGGCAGACCGATCTGGGAGCAGCGGCGGTTGGTGATGGATTTCAGGTACTCATCGAACAAGGAGGCGTTCAGGCCCAGCACGCCGCGGGGTATGGTGTCGTGCGCATACCAGCTCTCCAGCCCGACGACGTCGCGGATCATTCGCACTAGCTCCTGCTTGAACCTCTCGGTCCACAGATGCGGGTTCTCGAGCTTGATCTGATTGATCACATCGATCCCTAAAGTTCATGTGCATGGACTCGTCGCGCAGGATGTATTGGAAACCACTCGGCGGTGTCGGTCATCTTGTTGCGGCGGCCCATGCTCAGGACCTGGGCGAAACCCATGTAGAAGAAGATGCCCTTGAAGATGACATAGAAGGCGACCAACTCGCGCAGCAGCTTGCGGTCGTTCTCCGGGGTGCCCGTGTTGAAATGGGGGTCGACGAGGCACTGGGTGTAGGGCAGCGCCCACTCCGCCTTGTGCGCCACGGCTGGCACCTCCTAGTACATGTTGAAGATCTCGCCCTCGTCCAGTCCAAGGCTCTCCACCGCATACTGGATTAGGCATGGGTATGCAGGGCCTCATCGAAGGCCTGACGCAGCAGATATTGGTGGCACTCCGGGTTCGAGATATGGCGGTAGACCGCAAGCACCGGATTGTTTGCTACCAGGGAATCGGCGGTCGAGAAGAAGTCCAGGTTGCGCTTGATGATGGTGCGCTCATCCTCGGTCAAGCCCCTGGGGTCCTTCCACAAGGCGGTGTCCGCGTTCATATTGATCTCCTGCGGTATCCATGTGGTTGGTGCAGGCATCCAGATATTTCCGCCAGGCCCTGTCGTATTTGAAAGGGACGAGCTGGTTGAGGTCGGCACGGCAGTTGATGATCCGCTTGTCGTCCACCCGTACCCGACCGGCGCCCAACTCCAGGTTTTCAAGGTCAGTGGCGGCACTTTAGAGCCCGCGCGCCAGCTCGACACGTAAGGTCAGTGGGTCGTCCCAATTCAACATCTCGGTTTTCCTCTCTCTAACAAGCCCACCCTATAATGTATATGATCCCTCCTTTATCGCCACTGTCGACTACATTGTCGACCTCAATACGTTGCTTGTTGCGGACCGGAGGCTTGCCTTGCGACGCAAGATGCGGCAAAGGCATGCTTGGTCACGAAGGCGGAAAACGGTAGCGATTGTTGAAGCTGCGAGATCAGCTCTTCCGTGCCGAGGTATTGGTTCGGCATTTCTTACCCCCTCTCATGGGCAGTCTCGTACAGGCCATGATTGCATTTTTGATAAAGTCTCTCCACCAGTGAAAATCACGTAGTCATAATCACCCTCACCGCAGGCCTTGCGTAGCTTATCGACGATCCGTTTCGATTTGCTGAGGCGACTCGTATGGCCCCTGGACATAGAAGGGCTTGCCGTCGCGCCCATAGGTGTAGCGTACAGGACAGCCTGTCTCATCGACACCATCGAAAATCTCCCTGATATCAGGATAGCCGGTATGAGTAAAGAAAACAAAGCCCTCTGCATAGCGAACGGCGCCTTCGATCAGCTTCTTCGCGCACGCCACCACATGGACATGTTCGAAATCCTGATCTTCATGGCTTTCAATCAGCGGTAGTGGTGGTTTTTAACTGGTAGAAGGTAGGTTGGGTCGCTACGCAGCCTGGTAGACCTGGACTCTCAACTACGCTATCAGTTAAAAATTTACCACCACCCAATCAGCATGGGTTTTATGTTCTGCTCATACTCGAACGCGCGGGCGATCTCGAACATGGCGTTTTCTTCCTTTCGGCCTCTTCTGCCGTTGTTTTTCACTTAGAGCCATAGCCTTATCTCCGACTACGGGGAATAAACCGCAAAAGCACAAAGGAACCGCATCAATGATGCAATGAGCGGAGCAATTCACGTAGATACTCTAGTCTCGATGCGAGACCAATATGCTTCCTCATTCACAAAAATTTACCGCTGCCCCATAAATTGGGTTAATCGGCCACCGCATCGGAGGGAGAATGGAAGCGGCAGCTGTCGAAGGGAGTGCGGTTCTTGAGCATGGCGTGGATGGCTTGCAGGAGTTTGCGCATGACGGCACAGACGGCTTGGGTCTTCTTGAGGCCACGGGTCTCGATGAGGTAGCGGTAGTAGTCCCTCACGTTAGGATCATGGCGAGAGGCGCTGAGTGCGGGCATGTAGAGGGCGATGCGCTGGTGGCGGCGATGCCGGTGCCGCTGACCAGGAGGTCAAAGTGCTGTTGCAGGCTCTCATCGGCGGCGGCGAGGTCGAGGACTTGTTGGCGCAGGGGTTCGATTTGGACGTCGAAGTATTCGATGCGGTGTTGCCGGGCGGCATGGAGTTGGTTCTTGGTCTGGGTTCGGAGCTTGTTGAGCGCCGCGATGCGGCGCGCACAGGCGCGGATCGTCAGGGCCAGGGCATCGGGGCGCTGCCAGGGCGTGAAGGGCATGCGGTGGGCGAATTCGGCCAGGACGCGGCATCGACGGCATCGGTTTTGGTCCGCGACTGCATGGCTTCGGCGAAGCGTTTGGCAGCCTTGGGGTTGATCACCATGACCTCAAATCCGGCATCATCCAGGGCCAGTGCCAGATCGAGGTGATAAAGGCCGGTTGCTTCGAGGTAGATGCGACTCACCTGGGCCTTGTACAAAACTCGGATCAGGGCCACATGCCTCTGGGGGGTATTCTTGATGTCATAGGGTTTTCCCCATCCGCTCCCCGCAGTTAATCGCCAAGGTAACGGTTTGGTGGCTGACATCAATGGCGGCGGTCTTCATGTTCTGGTTCTCCAAATGGCTTAAATCGGTTAGGCTCGTGACCTGGTTCCCCGACCCTGAACCCGCGTCTACCGACCTTAAATGTATGCGGGCTCACGAGCTTCGCTCACGGCCTCGGATATTCTTCGGTTTAGCGATGAAGGCGGGGAGCCAATCTACGTTCAGACTCGAGGCCTCAGGATGCGACGGCTTCTCAGGTACTCTTCATCAACTCCCTTGATAACCTTCTTTGGCTTTCCCTTAGAAACCGAACTACAAGGATGAGGTGAGCGCGGCAGGTCTTATCAGGATAGCACCGCCAGGAGGGGCGAACCGCACCTTAGACGTCGAGGAATAACCATTCGCGATGGTGCCCTCTTCAATTGATGCGGTTCGTTTTATTCACCTCATCTCTCGCTGCCAGGTTTACCGTGACGCCTCATCGCCCTTCTCTGGCGAGGTTGAAGTCGATGAATCCTCTTTCGGTGGGCGCCGTGTTCATGGGAAGAAAGGGCGCGGGGCCGAGGGTAGAACGATTGTCTTCGGGATTCTGAAACGCCACGGGAAGGGCTACACGGGAATCATCCCGAACGCCGCCAAGAAGCTGCTATAGGCCCCGCAATCCGGGGCCAGGTGGCCCTTGATCGCATCATCCACTCGGACGGCGGGAGGGGCTGCGACGGGCTGGTGGATAGGGGGTACAAAAAGCATTTCCATGTAAATCATGGTCAGCATGAATTTACCCGTAGTAATTGCCCTATCAATGGCATTAAATCATTCTGGTCATATGCCAAACGAAGGCTTGCGAAATTCAATGGTGTTCCACGAAAGATTTTTCATCTACACCTGAAAGAATGTGAATCTAGATTCAATCTATCGAGAGGAAAACTTCTATGAGAGAATACTTGCTCTGCTGAGAGAACATTCTCTCTTAAAGTTATCTAGATCCCTCCGTATTATAGGGATACAGGAAAAGCTTAAACAGATCTCATGCATAATGATACTCTTGGGAAAAGAGAGCGTCTTACGTACGAAGCGCGCTAAGTGCTGTCGCAGGGTGTTATTCCGGCGCTTAACCTGGGACGTTTCTCCTATTTCTTTGCCGAAAGAAAAATGCTGCTCATTCGGAATAACAGCTTGATACGCTTCCCAATAATCGGTGAAAACCATAGCCTTTTTATAAGTGGACGGTATGCGACTCTATAAGGATTTGGCACGTTTTTTGCCCCGATCACCACAAGCATAAGCAACGATTTCCCGGGTGTCTCTGTTCAAAGTGATCCAGACCCATACTTTTTGGGTTACGGCTATCCCTGGTTTAACCCATCCTAAGATTTTATGCCTTCGTGCATTTCTTTCTTTCTGTGCTTTCTGTATCTTTGTGGTTCATCGGTCACCGGCTATTAGTCATCAAATTTCATTTGGTGGGCACAGTATCCAAGCACCGCAAGCGCGTTCATCTCGCCGGTGCGCACCAGCTCCAGGGTACCGCCGATGGCCGCGGGCAGTCCGGCGACGATACCGGCGAAGATGATGAGCGAGATGCCGTTGCCGATACCCCGCTCCGTGATCTGCTCACCGAGCCACATCAGAAACATGGTTCCGGTGACCAGGGAGACGGCCGCCGTGAATACGAATCCGTAGCCGGAGGTCACAATGATGCGGTTCGCGATCCTGGTCAGTGTTGTCCTGAGTGTCTAATTTGTGCTCACCGCATCCTACGATTCCTTCGCATCTTTGCGGTTCAATCCGATTTTCCCTACTGGCAGGACTCGCAATCGGGTTCCAGGATCGAACAGGCCTGAACTTCATCCGCCCCATTTCCTTTATCAGAGGGGTAATCGCCGCCCACGGCATTCAGCTGACTGGCCTTGGCGGCGTCTTCCATAGAGGATTTCTTCAGATGGGTCGCGCCCATGGATCGCAGGTAATTAGGTGGTCTTGAGTCCCTGCACCCAGGCCAGCTTGTAGAGGTTGTCCAGTTTCTTCCCGTTCGGTTCGCGCATTTAGAGGTTGAGGCTCTGGGCCTGGTCGATCCATTCTGACGCCGACCGGCGGCTTCTACCACCCAGCGGGGGTCGATCTCGAAGGCGGTGGCGCAGAGTTCCTTGAGCATCTTGGGGATACGGTTGATGGCCTGGACAGGGCCGTCGTAATACTTGAGGTCGTTGACCATGACCGGGTCCCACAGGCCCCGTTCCTTCAGGCCCCTGACCAGGTAGGGGTTCACCCCGGTGAATTTCCCGGACAGGTTGGATTTGACGAACAGGTTCTGGTAGGTGGGCTCAATGGACTGGCTGATTCCGGCGATGTTGGAGGTGGTCGCCGTCGGGGCGATGGCCATGCAGTTGGAATTGCGCATCTCGACGGTGCGGACCCACGCGCGCAATCCGCCCCAGTCCAAGGTGCTGCCGCGGCCTTCTTCGAGCTGGGCAATAGAGTCGATAGGCAGGATGTCCCGGCTCCACAGGGAGCCTCCGAAGCTGGGGTAGCGCCCGCGCTCTGCGGCCAGGTCGGTGGCGGCGCGGATGGCATGGTAGGCGACGACTTCCATGGAAAGGTCGGCGAAGCGCACTGCTTCCTCGCCGGCTTAGGGGATGTGCAGCTTGTAGAGGGCGTCCTGAAAGCCCATGATGCCGGGCCCCACCGGGCGGTGGCGCAGGTTGAATTTCCGGGCCTGAGGCACGCTGTAGTAGTTGTAGTCGATCACATTGTCGAGCATGCGCATGGCGGTACTCACGGTCCTGGCCAGTCGCTCCGTGTCCAGCCCCCGCTCGTTCACATGGGCGGCCAGGTTCACCGAGCCCAGGTTGCACACGGGATCTCCTGGTCGTTGGTGTGCAGGGTGATCTCGCTCCACAGGTTGGAGCTGTGCACTGTGCCTAAGATGCCGGTTGGTGTAGCGCAGGTTGCAGGGGGCCTTGAAGGTGAGCCAGGGGTGGCCGGTCTCGAACAACATGCCGAGCATCTTGCGCCACAGGTCCCAGGCCCTGATGGTCTTGCTGACCCGCAGCTCGCCGCGGGCGGCCTTCTGCTCGTGGGCGCGGTAGGCGTCCTCGAAGGCCCGGCCGGTGGGGTCGTGCAGGTATGGGGTCTCGTCCGATGGAGAACAGGGTCCAGGGGCCGTCCTCGGCGACCCGTTTCATAAACAGATCTGGCACCCAGTTGGGATGTTCATGTCGTGGGTACGGCGGCGGTCGTCGCCGGTGTTCTTGCGTAGCTCCAGGAATTCCTCCACATCGATATGCCCGGCCTCTAGATAGGCGCAGACGGTGCCCTTGCGTTTGCCCCCGTTGTGGACCAGAGCGGCGGTGGTCATTATAGGTCTCATCGCCCTCTACTTTGAGATCGTGGATCTCGGGTAGGGGCTCGATGGGGATGGCGGATTTGATTTTGATGAAGATCCGGTTGCCGAGGCGGAACCCGTCGGGTTTGATAAGCGGTGGCACGCCCACCAAGCCGGCGATCTCGGGTACCGCCGGGATGCGCGGATCGAAGGCACGGGTAGTGCCGGTGAAGGCCTCCACAGGGCCGTCGCTGCGGGTCTCCGCGTGGGCGTGGTTCCGCTCCCGGCATTGGCCGGCGCAGGGGACGCTGAGACGCAGGAGCTGATAGCGCAGGCCCTCGGCCAGCGAGGCGGAGGCGGAGGCGGAGGTGAAGTAGATTTCCTTGCCCCGGTAGCCCCCGCCGTCGGTTTCCAACAGGCCTTGCACCAGGGCCAGGGTCTGGTCGTGGGGCCAGACCCTGACCGAAGCTCTGCTTGATCTGCAGGTTAGGTGTCGCTGCGCCCGTTCTCCCAATAGTGGATGCCACGGGCATCCAGGTAGTCGCGCACGAACCGAAGATGCCCGGCGTTGCCGCTGGGATTGCCGAAGACCCTGAATTCCGAGCCGCGGGTCAGAGGTGGCCGTCTCTCAGCAGAATGCCGTAGAAGCGGGTATCGTCTCGGCGCAGCCCGGAGACGGGAACGACTTCACCGGGAATAACCTGGGCCGGGGTAGTCGCCGCGCGCGAGCCGGCTGGCCTCGATCCAGTCGGGAACGAAACGCCCGTTCTTGATCTATCTCAGCGTGCGTTCGATGGACTGCCCCATGGGCACCCCTTGGATGGCCCAGAAGGGGTGGCCGGCGGTGATCCGCAAGTCCCTGATCGCGTGCTTGACCGCAATCCGCACCATGGGAGCATTCTTTTGTTCGTAGACGAAATGCTCCGTGACCTGTCGATAGCGGCCCCGTTGACTAAGCATCAGGTCGCTGATCTTGACTTGAGCGATGGGTTTGGGTCCGTCGGCGGTGAAGATGGTAATGTCCGGCGCAAAGCACTGGTTTACCGCCACCGCCGTATCGTTGGCTACCTTGAGGAGGGGTACCACCCCCTAGCCTGCATCGCTCACCGCTAGCTTCGATTCTGGCCTCGAGCCCAGGGCTGGGCAATGGATGGTGAGTCGTTGGTGAAGAATCGCGATGCGGGCTTTCGTGGGAACCCAGACGCACTGAATCTTACACATACTGCGGATGATTCGTGCGCGATGTACACAGTGGATCGGGACGGTGCAAAAAGCGCCCGTCGGCGCTTTGCGAACACGCCGTCGATCGGATTGACGCATCCAATGGGGATGGAGTGAAAGCTCAGGGAGCGCCGCTGCAGGCAGTGACGGCCTGGATCGCCCGCAATGCCCGCACGAAGACGTGTGCGTCTGGGAAGCTCG
>Ga0209052_1000062_pt1 | contig 58158 bp, 44 predicted proteins | sample WorMetHEROISLAND_2_FD_187409 | JGI IMG/M metagenome (GOLD analysis project Ga0209052, IMG submission 187409) | Marine gutless worms symbiont microbial communities from Max Planck institute for Marine Microbiology, Germany - Olavius sp. 4 HERON... | ecosystem: Host-associated > Annelida >...
TTCACTGATTCGGCGGACTGCGCGGGCGTAGGCATCAATGGTCTTGTCGCTTTTGCCCTGTAGTTTGAGCATTCTCAGGTGACGTTGATAAAGCTTGCCAAATCGTTTTTGTTCTGTAGGGTCCATGGTATACTCCCTTTTTACGTGTGCCCGAAATTGGACAGATAAAGGAGTATACACTATTTTAATTTTTTTTCTGCCGCGTAGCGGCTTCGTCCAACAAGCCGGGTGAACGCACCTGGTCAGGATATCGCAGCACAGGGAAGGAAATTTGGGGGCATCCAATAGATTATAATATCTTGTTCCGCTGCGAGCTTTAAAAGGTCTGCTCTGGCGAGTTTTCCCCCTCCGCCTCACCTAACTACTGACAGATGGCCTGCGAGACGCCTGAAAGTTATAGTTTAACGGGCGTACCCAAACATCACTCGATCCTGCTTACTTGATCCAGTTTTCAATGCCCAAGCCGGGTATGTCTTTAAAATGCCTCGTATTACCGGTAACGAGAACAAGATTATGTTGCATAGCAACTGCAGCAATTCTCAAGTCAGGCTCGCTGCAGCCGATGCCACGTTTTTCAAGTTCAGCTTTCAATGTACCGAAAACCTGGCCGCTTTCCCGGTCAAACGGCAAAATACTTACGTTTGGAAAAACACTTTCTTCAAATGCTTTTAGAATTTGCGATTTCTTCGGACTTCTTTTAGCGCCATAATAAATTTCCCCGATATTAATTGCGCTGGTGAATTGAAGCGCTTTGGGAAGATCTCGTAATTTGTTCAGCAAGAGGTCTGAAGGTCTGAGTTTAACAATATTGCTCAATATATCCGTGTCAAAGAGATACATCACAAACGGACCTTTCTATCGGTTTCCCGGCTCCTCGCTTCGTAAATATCTTCCACCATTTCTTCGACAAGTTGATCCATCTGCGCCAGGCTGCCCTTAGCTCGAATCAATCCTTCGTCACTGCCAGCACGGTATTTTTCATTAATGGGGGAAACCATGGCTACCGCTTTTCCCTTTTTGGTAATCATAAATTTTTCGTTCCTGAAGAGAACACGGTTAATAATCTCGGAAAACTTGGCCTTTGCCTCGGTAAGAGAATATGTCTGATGCATTTTTGTATCGCCTTCGATAATGATTTATAGTCTAAATGGACTATATAGTCTAAATGACCTGTTGTCAAGGTGCAGGGTGGTACACGGTCGGCCTGCAGATCCTTATCGTGCTTAGCATGTTGACGGGAATGTTGATCCCACCGCGGGCGGGACTCTGGGTCTGAATGGAATATATTCGCTAAAGAGGCTCTCAGAATCACTCTAGCAAGCCGATCGTATCCTCCGGGTTCAGGATATCGTGTCACTCTTGCGATATTGGGTTCTATTTTGTCCTATATAAATTAGACTTTTTCAGCGCTTAGCCTGAATTTCACGTAAAAGCTTCCTATATCTCCAAATTGTAAAACGCCACATAGTCTTTTATTTCTTTAGCCTTTTCCTTGGGCTCCGGATAGTACCAGGCCGCATTTTCTTCAACTTTATCCCCAACGGCAATATGGTAGTAGCTGGCCTCGCCTTTCCATGAACAGATGGTGTGTTTATCGCTTTTTTGAAAATACTCCCGCTTAATCGAATCGGGAGGAAAGTAGTGATTGCCTTCGATAACAATGGTGTCATTGCTTTGGGCAAGGACGATATTTTTACGGACTGCTTTCATTGGTGGATAAACTCCTTTCGCGATTCAAAGCATCATTTTCTCTCGCAGATAATGTATTCCGGCAGCGACTGCACTGTCCGGGGTTCCGGGCTTTAATTCGATTACCTTCAACACGTCATTTCCAATCCAGGTTCCGATTTTTTTGAAATCGATGTCACCGCTACCCGGCGGGAGGTGATCGTCCAATCCGCGGGCATCATGCAAATGCACCCCCACCAGGTTTTGGTGATACCTAATTAGAAGTTCGTCCGCTCTTAAGAGGCCCAGGGATTCCTGGGCATGCGCATGCCCGGTATCATGCCAGTAGCCGATGGGGGCTGCGGCAAATTTTTCAAATATGATCTCAAAATCAGCCGGGCCGGGAAGTTCATTGTAGTGATAGCTCAATTCGAGGGTCGCAACATCGAGCGCCGCCAATCGCTTTATTATATTGGTGCCGCTGATGTTGCGAATGTCGAAATATGATGTCGATAAGGTCGCCATGGAACAAAATAGAGCATTGGGGTTGGTGCCGCAAGCTTTGGATACGTGATGCTTTTTTCGACCGGTGGATTCTGCCGGCGGCCGGAGCATAGAAAAAAGTTTCGCCTCCCCTTGACGTTTGCCGTTAAAGATCTACTTTGATACCACACGGTAGTATAATGAATTTATGCTGGAAACCGATTATCGGGTTCGAATCAACTCATTGTTCAATGCGCTGACCAAGAGAAACAGATCCTCCTATACGCCAACCGGAATGCAGCTGCAGTAGGGATGCGTCCACTCGAACCTTCCAACCTGGAGAATCCAGTACCATGTCGATTCCGCACCAATCCACGTTCCGCGACCTGAACGAAGATGCCGTTGTGCGCACCATCTTGGAGGGCACCGCCACCGAGACCGGCGAGCGCTTTTTCGAAGCTCTCGTTGAAAATCTTTCCAAAGCCCTGAACACCCACAGCGCCTGGGTGACCGAACTTGTTCAACAAGCCACCCAGCTGCGCGCCCTGGCTTTCTGGCAGGACGGGCAGCTGATACCGGAATTCGAGATCGATATCTACGGAACTCCCTGCGAGAAGGTCATCGAAAGCGCCCGGCTCGTCCATTACCCGGATAATATTATCGACCTTTTCCCCAAAAACGACGGATTGAAAGCGTTTCGGGCGGTCAGTTATATGGGGGTGCCGCTTTTGGATTCCGCCGGCAAGATCCTCGGGAACCTGGCGGTCCTCGACACGCAGCCCATGCCCGAAGAGCCCCGCTCGCTGGCCATTTTTAGAATTTTTGCGGCCCGGGCGGCCGCCGAGCTGCAGCGCCTGCGGGTTGAATCGGAGGTTCAAAAGAGCGAGGAGAAATATCGCCGCATTGTCGAGACCGCCGGAGAGGGCTTTTTGTTGCTGGACAGCCAATTCGTCATCAGGGACGTCAATGACGCATTCTGCCGGCTGGTCGGCTGCGGCCGAAATGAGGTTCTCGGCAGAAAAGTGTCCCTTTTTTCATCGGAAGATTCGGGATCTTACCTGCTCTACGGTCAAAGCGACCATCCGGGCGGCAACGGTGACTCCAGGAAATTCGAGGACACCCTGACTGCCAAAGATGGGCGTAAAATCCCGATACTGGTGCACGGCGACACTCTCAGGGATGACCGCGGGGCCGTTATCGGCAACATGGCATTTATAACGGACATGACCGCACACAAGCAGTCCTTGGCCCTTGCAGGAGAAATCCAAAGAAGCCTGCTCCCCCAGGATAATCCGCAAATTCGGGGGCTCGATGTGGCCGGCAGGAACGTCAGCTGCGATGAGATCGGCGGTGACTATTTTGATTATTTATGGGGCTTGGAGTGCCCCAGCAATCATTTCGACGCGGTGGTCGGAGACGTCACCGGCCACGGTGTCGATGCCGCTTTGCTGATGACCTCCGCCAGGGCCTTTTTACGAATGCGCGCCGCTCAGTGCGGGGCCATCTCCCAGGTCATCACGGAGATGAACCGTCATTTAACCCAGGATATTCTGAGTACCGGCCGCTTTATGACCTTGTTTTACCTGAGTATCGATTCTCACAATGGGAGCCTTCAGTGGGTTCGGGCCGGCCATGACCCCGCCGTCGTTTATGATCCGGATGAGGACCGGTTCGAAGAGCTGCAAGGTTCCGGGCTGGCACTCGGCGTCGACGGGGAATATGTCTTCGAAGAATATCGCAAAGCCGGACTTCGCCGGGGGCAGATCATTGCCATCGGTACCGACGGCATCTGGGAGACCTTCAATACGAAGGGCGAGATGTTCGGCAAGCAGCGCTTTCGCCGCATCATTCGCAATAGGGCCCATTTAGGGGCCAATGGGATCGTCGATGCCGTTTTCGAAGGTCTGAACGCGTTCTCCAGGGGCCTTAAGCAGGAAGATGATATCACCCTGGTGATCATCAAAATCGAGGATAGTTCAAGGCAGAAACAAGACTGGCAAATTTAATACCCCAGTCGTTGCACGGACCCGCGACCGCACTCAGTCGGCTTTGGCGGGCGCCGCCCCGTGTTCGCTATCGGCAGGCTGTGCAACGAAATCCGGGGCTACAGGCCGTCCGCCCATAATCGGCAGATCCCGGCAAGGAAGGTGACTATGACGAACTCGCAAGATCATCAATCAACCTATGACGACGACAAAGCCGAGGCATTTGCAGAAATGCTGTTAACGGCGCTCAATTACGGCTCCCTGGCGCTGATGATGTCGATCGGGCACCGCACCGGGATATTTGACGCCATGAGCACGCTGCCCCCGTCGACCTCGGAAGAGGTGGCCAAGGGCTCAGGCCTGAACGAACGCTACATCCGCGAGTGGCTGGGGGCGATGGTCACAGCCGGGGTGATCGACGTCGATCCGACCAGCACCAGATATGCGCTGCCGGCCGAACACGCCGCCTTTTTGACCCGCGCGGCGGGTGCGGACAACTTTGCCGTTTTCACCCAGTACATCGGTCTGCTGGGCTCTGTCGAGGACAAGATCGTCGAGTGTTTCAAAAAAGGCGGCGGTGTGCCCTATGAGGATTTTTTGAGGTTCCACGCTGTCATGGCGGAAGACAGCGGGCAGTCGGTGCTGTCCTCGCTGGAATCGCACGTGCTGCCGCTCGTGCCCGGGCTGACCGACAGTCTGGCCGCGGGCATCAGTGTTCTGGATATCGGTTGCGGCCGGGGCCGGATCCTGAACCGCTTGGCCGAGCTTTACCCGCACAGCCGCTTTGTCGGGATGGACATTTCGGTCGAGGCCATCGGGACTGCGCGTGCCGACGCCTCGCGCAAGCGTTTGTCCAATATCGAGTTTGCCGTGCGCGACCTGAGTGACTTTAACGAAACGGCCGAGCCGGAACGCTTCGATCTGATCACATCTTTTGACGCCATCCATGACCAGGTAAAACCGCTCAACGTTCTCAGAGGTATACACCGTGCCCTCAAATCCGACGGCGTCTACCTGATGCAGGACATCAAGGGGTCCAGCCAGGTCTATAAAAACGTCGACCACCCCATCGGAACATTTCTCTATACCATCTCGACCATGCACTGTATGACCGTTTCCCTGTCCCAGGGCGGCGAAGGATTGGGTGCCATGTGGGGTGAGGAAAAAGCGCGGGAATATCTCACGAAGGCCGATTTCCAATCGATCGAGACCAACCAGTTGGCCCACGATATACAGAACAACTGGTATGTCGTCCGAAAATAGCCCGGCAGCCTGACCGCTTGCCTTTTAAAAACTCTCGAAGAGGTATGGGATACATGGGCGAAACTGACTTCAAGCACCGACTGGCCGCTCTGCTGAGCGCCGACGTGGTCGGCTACAGCCGGCTCATGGCGGAAGATGAACTCGCCACGGTGCGGGCCCTGGCGATCTGCCGGGAGAAAATTGCCGACCTGGCGGGGGAAAATGGCGGCCGGATCGTCAATTTCGTCGGTGACAACGTGATGGCCGAGTTTCCCAGCGCCCTCGATGCCGTGGCCTGTGCGCTGAAAATTCAGAACAGCCTGGACCGGCTGAATGCCGGACTGCCTGAAAATCGGCGCATGCAGCTGCGGATCGGCGTCAATCTCGGCGATGTGCTGGTTGAAGGCGACGTCCTGTACGGCGATGGTGTCAATATCGCCGCCCGGCTGGAGGCTCTGGCGGATCCGGGCGGCATATGCGTCTCAGAGATGGTCTACAGCCAGATTCATCACAAACTGGAGGCCGATTTTGTCGAGCTGGGGGCCAAATCTCTAAAAAACATCCCTGACCCGGTAAGGGTTTACGGGGTCTTTGAACCAAGCGCCGATCCGCCCGCAAACCCGGCCGCGACCGCTTCGTATGCGCCGGCGTCGCTGCCGCTTCCCGCCAAGCCTTCCCTGGCAGTGCTTCCTTTCGTCAATCTCAGTGCGGATCCGGCCCAGGATTACTTCAGCGATGGGCTGACGCTGGACATCATGACGGCGCTGGTGCGCATTCCCGACCTTTTTCTGATCAGCGACATCACCATGTTCAGTTTCAAGCTCGAGCCTGTTTCCATCAGGGAAATCGGCCGTCAGCTGGGCGTCAGCCATGTGCTGGAAGGCGGTGTGCGCAAGGGCGGTCAAAAGGTGCGCGTCACTGCCAGACTCGTTGAAACCGCCAGCGGGCGTCAGGTATGGGCCGATCATTATGACACTCAGCTGGACGATAACTTCACCATCCAGGATGAAATCGCCGAAGAGATTGTTACCGCCATGGACGTCAAGCTGGTTTCCGGTGAATCCGCCCGTACCATTCGCAAAGCAATCCGGAATCCGGATGCCCTTGAAGCATACTATCGCGGTTGGCAGGCGCTGTTCGGCCCTGCCGAAACGGATATCTATCAATCCCAGCAGTATTTTGAAGAAACCATACGGCTTGAGCCCGAATCGCCGCTGGGCTATGCCCTGGCAGCCTGGGTCCAGTGGTGGGCCATATTCAGGGGGTTGAGCGACGATACGGCGCTGGCGCTGGAGCACGCCACCGATCTGGCCCGCAAAGCGGTGGATCTGGAAGATGTCACCGGGCTGCCGCACCTGATGATGGCCCTGATCCACCTGCATAAGAGCGAGCACGAGTTCGCCCTGGCAGAAGCCGAACAGGCGGTTCTGGCGCGCCCCAGTTGCGATCTTTCCTACGCCGCCAAGGGATATATCCTTAACTATCTGGGCCGGCCGGGCGAGGCGATCGAGTTGGCTAATTATGCCATTCGCCTTGCCCCGGTGCATGCGCCGCCGTTCTATCAATTTGTCATGGCATCCGCCTTGTACGGCAACGGACAATTTGAAGCAGCCATCGCTGCGGCCGAAGAAGCCCTGCGCACGGATCAGGAGTATCTCGATGCCCTTTTAGTCCTGGCCGGTGCAAACGCGGCCTGCAACCATATGGACGCCGCCGTCAGGGCAGCCGACCGGATACGCCGCATCGCGCCTGAATTTACGCTCGAGGATTATGCCAGGACCCAGCCCTATGAGAATACCGATACCCTGGAGGAATTGATCGGCAACTTGCGCCAGGCAGGTCTCCATTAGGCTGCTTTTAAGACCTGGGAAAAATTTACGGTGCCTGGTTTCTGAAATCCTTGCAATGATCTACTCCGATTTTCTCAAAACCTTATATTCGCTGCGCTGGATCGGGACAGAGATGACCAACTCTGCCGTCGCTCAATTCAGTTCATGTTATTGAGGTGTCAGCATTGCTCGAACCATCCGATTAATCGTTGCCAGGCACAAAGCGAATCACGCTGAAGACGTGGTCTAAAGTCCGCAGATTGTCGAATAGCAGATTTCGAGGGATGGATTCGCTTCAGGCTTGAGGATTGGGACTTCGCTCTGCGAGCTACGAACCCACACGTTGCTCTTCAAGCTACGACCCCACAAGACGATCCCACCGCTCACCTTCTGCTGCAACCCCACAGGTCGCCCATGCTTTTTTAGTTAGACAGAATACATTCCTTCGAAATTCGACATTCATCATTCGAAATTCGATATTCGCTTTTTCGATCTTTCTCATTCGATCAGAGCGATCGCTTCACATCACCGCCCCATAGGCTTCTGTAAAGGCATCGGCAGCATAGTCATTCGATGCGTACGCAAAACCTTGATCTCCCCACTGAGAACCCCAGCTGTTGCGAACGATGAAATTATTCTTGGTGTACCCCACCAGGCAGACCGCATGGCCGCCACGAACCGTTTCGGGCTGATAGGCATCCAGATGCCCCCCGGTTAGTGTCGCCCGGTCCCAGGTTCGATCCACGCCGAGTCTGGTCAGTATAGGGCCCTGGTATGCCAGCCAGCGGCGCCAATTGCTCAGGCTGCCGCCGAGGTTGTGGTAGCTGGATATCCTCAATCTGGCCGCCAGCGCATAAAACGAGGCGCTTTTCATCATCGACAGCTTCCCGCTCATAGGCAGCACCGTGTCTTTGACACAGCCGTAATTTTTAGCGACCCGCAAGGCCAGTTTCGTTTGAGTGCCGGCGGTTTCGATAAAGGTAGTCGGGTAGCTTGTGATTTCATCGGTCTCCTTGTTGGCCATCCAGATGAAGCGCGCGGAGGGTGACTCCGTTCGGCTTATTTTTCTTTCCCTGACATAGTGCCACCGCAGCACACCATAAGCTGTGGCGAAGCCGACACAGGCGCCGGTTCTCCCCTGGTTGTCGATCTTCCACCAGGAGGCGCGCAGATCTTTGGATCTGGGCAGCACTTTTTTGATCTTTACAACTCCTGAATCCAGGGCATCTTCGTAAGTCCAGTCATCCTCGGTTCCCGATGAAGGATCACAGTTCAATATAAATTGACTGGTGTTGATGTTCCTTTTTCTGGTTTTGACTTGTTGCGCCATAGCGGCCTCCTTTCCTGGGGCTTGGGGTTGATCGTTTGGTGAAGATGGGTCCTGTTCTTTACTCCATCCCGAATGGAGAGTGCAAAGATATCCTGCCGGAAGCAATTGTCAGCAAACGTCGAGATAGGTCGGACAACGGGAGTTGAGCAAAGGGGTGTACAAATCGCATCTAGGACAGTCGCTGCGTTCAGTTCAACCGAAATGAGAAGGTCAGGAGCCTGCTGTATGCTGCTATTGCCGTACTGCCGGGTTTAAAGCAAAGGAAATTGCCGATACCGGCTGGCAGTAAATGAAAATATATGCTGGGCACCGGTACTGTCAAGAGCTGGGTTACATAATCAGGAAGTTATCCCTGCAGTGATTCTTACCTGAAGTCATCAAAGGCAAAAGATTCGTTGAAATATTATTCAATTTTTGTAATATGCTTAATAACTATTAATGTAGAAATATGGTTATCTATCTGGATCAAGTCGGGTTCTATATCCTGGTTGAGCGTACTTGGAAGTAGGCCCTTACAACACCACCAACTTTCACACGATATGTTGTCTATATCCTGTCAGGGGGGTTGATGCCTTGAACAACAGGAAAAGGGGGAAATATGAAGGCTGAAGTTCTTGGACGGTTCAATGTCCCTTTTCTTCGCAAAGTATTTTTGATCTTCTTTACAACCGCCTGTCTGTTTATGAATTTGCCTGCAGCAGCAGCCGTAAACGAGAAGACGGTCGCCCTGGTGATGAAAGCCCTATCCAATCCGTTCTTTTTCAAAATGGAGGAGGGCGCCCGTCAGTATTCTCAGCAGGAGGATATTCCTTTCGAAGTCTTTGGGGTTGAACGGGAAACCGACGTGGAGCAGCAGATCAGCATCGTCGAAAACCTCATATCCAGGGGATACGGGGCCATTGTGATTGCCCCGGCGGACTCGAAAAGATTGGTCCCGATCTGCAGCAAAGCCCTGGGAAAAAACATCGTCGTTGTCAATATTGACAACCCGCTTCATCGGGAAACGATGAATCAATTAGGCATCACCATACCTTTTGTAGGGTCGGACAACCGCATCGGGGCGGCCAAGGTCGGGACCTATATCAGGAACAAGCTGCAGGAACGTGGGCGGGTTCTGGTGATCGAAGGCATCCGCGGCGTTGAAAATGCCGACCTGCGCAAGCAGGGATTTATCGAAGCCGTCACCAGAAACAGCGAGGTCGAAGTGATAAGCTCCGAAAGCGCCAACTGGCACACCGATGAAGCCTTTGCTCTGGCTACCGAATTGCTGAGGAAATATAAATCGGTCGATGCCGTTTTCTGCGCCAACGACAAAATGGCACTCGGTGTTCTCCAGGCAATTGACAGTCTGGATCTCCACGGCCGCATCTGGCTGGCAGGGTACGACAACATCGAATCGGTGCGCGATGAAATGCGAAACGGTCGCATCCATGCCACCGTCGAACAGCATCCGGAGCTTATGGGGCGTTATGGCGTGGAATTGGCCTGGAAGGCTTTGAACGGCCAAAGTATTCCATCTTACAGGCAGACGCCGCTGGATTTGATTACCTATGAGCCTTTTAACCAGAAGGTAGCCTTATCGATATCAGATTTGAGGAATCCATTTTTTGCAACCCTTTTGCACGGCGCGACGGAGACCGCACGGTTATTCGGATTAAAACTGATTTATAAAGATGCGCAAAATAAAGAGGCCCGGCAACTGGCAGATGTTGCCAATTTCATCCGGCAAAAGGTGAGCATCGTCATCATCAATCCTACCAATACGGAAACCATAACCCCCGCGGTGGAGATGGCCAACAGACAGGATATCCCGGTCATCACCGTTGATCGGAAGTCCTCAGGTGGAGAAATAATTTGCCACATCGAATCCAACAACGTCGAAGGGGGGCGGATGGCCTCCCGTCTAATGGCGCGGATGCTCAACGGGAACGGAAGAGTGATCGAGATCGAAGGTATTCCGGGAACCTCGGCCGCCCACGAACGCGGAATGGGATTCAACCAGGGATTGCGTAAGTTTCCGGCTATCACGGTCGTCGCCCGGGAAGTCGCCAATTTCGACCGGCGCGAGGCGCGGGAAGTCATGCTGAGTCTGATGCACAGAGGAATTGAATTCGAAGCGGTTTTTGCCCACAAGGACAACATGATACTGGGTGTTATCGATGCCTTCGAGAATATGAAGGTCCGGTCGGCGCAGGTGCTGATCGGTTTTGATGCCATTCGAGAAGCTGCGCGAGCCGTCAAACAGGGCCGGCTGGCGGCAACGGTTGCCCAGCAACCCGAGACCATGGGCAGATTATCGATAGAATCCGCGGTCCGACATATTCGCGGAGAGAAACTGCCCGCTTTTATACCGGTAGAGCTGTCGCTGGTCACGAAATAGGAGATCTTGTTTTGCTGCGGTCGATAAACAGTAAATTTTATGCCATTGTGGGCGCTTTGGTGATCATTCTCAGCATCGGATACGCCACCTTGGCCTATTTTTTAAACGAGCAGAGTCAAAGCGCGGTTCGAACCCAGGAGGCCGCTTTTATTGAAAGGGAAATTCGATCTCTTCACGACCTGTTCTATGAATTGCGCTTTTGGGAACGAGCTATTTTCGACCAAGAGCACCCTGATGCGCACAAGCGTTTTGGGGCAATCGTAGAGCAAATGAGAAACCGCCTGACGGCCCTGCACAGCAAACCGCTATCCTGGTCCGTTCAGGGGAAACTGGAGCAGGCCTTGAAAAGCCTGGCCCAATACGAAGAGGATTTCAACCAGATTATCCAATCGAAAACCGAGCAGAGACTGCATCGCACCCGGCTGGATACCAACTACCGTTCATTGGTTTCATTTGTTTTAAGAAGCAACCATTCCGATCTTCTTAAACCCTTGTTTAATTTGACCCATTTTTTGATTAGCTACCGTATCGATCGCTGGGAATCCGAGCACCAGGCCCTTACATTGGCAATAGACTCGCTGGAAGACAGGATTCTCAAGGCGGATCTGTCCGATGACCGGGTGGCGGGTTATATAAGAGGCTTTAAGGAATTGCTGGATAAAGATTTTGCCTTGGAAGGTGAAATCAGTGCCATCAACGAACGATTCGACGAAATCAGCACCCAGCTCATGGGACTTTTTGGAGACGCCTCCCTGGAATCGGAAAGGCGGCTGAAAAAAGAGTTCCAGGACGTCGAGCACGGCCGGCAGGAGTTAAATCGCTTTTTTCTGATTATAACGGGCCTTAGCATCATTGCCCTGCTTCTGATCCTGATGCTGATCTCCAAAAAGATCATCAATCCCATCCGGTCGATGGCCGGGGTTATGCGAGACGTAAAAGCCGGCAACATCAAGGCCCGCTCTGTTTTTCGGGGGAACAAGGACGAGGAGATCGTCCAGTTCGGCCTGTATTTCAACGCGATGCTGGACACCCTCGAAACGAACAATCAAGCACTGGTGGCTTACCAGAACGAGCTGGAACTGAAAGTGTCGGAACTGGCATCCCGGGAAAAAGAGCTTGAAACCGAGATCAGCGAACGCCAAAAGGCGGAAAGCGAACGGCAGCGGCTGGCCATTCAACTTCAAAGAGCCGAAAAAATGGAAGCCATCGGCACCCTGGCCAGGGGGGTGGCCCATGATCTCAACAACATTCTGAGCGGTATCGTCAGCTACCCCGAGCTACTGCTGCTGGACTTGCCTCCGGACAGCCCTCTGGTAAAACCGATCTTGACGATAAAGGAGTCCGGGCAGAAAGCCGCCAACATCGTCCAGGACCTGCTGACCCTGGCAAGAAGGGGCGTTGCCGGAACCGAAGTTCTCAATATAAACCGGATTGTCCTTGATTACCTGAAGAGTCCCGAGTATGAAACATTGAAATCCGTCCATACAGCAATTCAGGTCGAAACCGAACTCGAAACCGATCTGTTGAATGTCGTCGGCTCCCCCATCCACCTGTCAAAAACAGTCATGAATTTAATCACCAACGCCGCTGAGTCCATGCCCGCGGGGGGCCGGATACTGATACGCACCCGAAACCAATATATCGACCGGCCGATTTCGGGATATGATGACGTCAAAGAGGGCGATTACGCCGTCCTGAGTGTATCTGACGACGGCATAGGCATCTCGCCCGACAGCCTGCCAAGAATATTTGAGCCCTTCTATACCAAAAAAGTGATGGGCAGGAGCGGAACGGGCTTGGGCCTGGCGGTCGTCTGGGGGGCGGTCAAGGATCACAAAGGCTATATCGACATTCAAAGCCTCGAGGGCCGGGGCACTACCTTAACCCTTTACTTTCCGGTAACCCGCGAAGATCTGGCCAAAGATGAAATCCGCTCCTCAATTGAAGAAATCATGGGCCTGTCCGAGTCGATATTGGTCGTGGATGACGTCCGGGATCAGCGGGAAATTGCTTCGCGCATCTTCAAAAAGCTGGGATATAGGGTAGCAACGGTTTCAAGTGGTGAAGAAGCCATCGCCTACATGCAGGAACATTCTGCGGATCTGCTGGTTTTGGACATGATCATGCCCCCGAACATGGACGGACTCGAAACCTACGAGCGAATCCTCGAGCTGCATCCCGGGCAAAAAGCCATCATTGCAAGTGGCTTTTCCGAGACCAAGCTTGTCAGAGAGGCTCAGCGGCTGGGGGCCGGAGAATATATCAAGAAGCCATACACCTTGGAGAAAATCGGGCTGGCGGTCAAAAAAGAGCTGGGAAAATAGCTTGACCGATCCGAGCCTGGACGACCCTCCACCTATTCCCTGCTGAAAACGGTGACCGGAAAAACCGGATTATCATGATTTTTTAACGCGGACTCAACTTTTTTTCCCGGAATGCCGATATAGCATATGACCTGTCATTTGAAGCGGCAGCAGGTTCATCAATTTTCAAGGGGAAAAAATGCGGGTTCTAATTGTTGAGGACGATATGGTCAGCCGCACCAAGCTGGAGCTGATCATGGAAAATTTTGGTGACTGTAAAACTCTGGAGGATGGCGACGATGCACTGGGTGTATTTCACCGGGCGCATCAGGAGGATGACCCCTTCGATTTGATCATGCTCGACATCAATCTGCCGGGCATAGACGGCATCCAGCTTCTGTCCGCCCTCAGAACCGCCGAAAAGGATCTCAATATCAGCAGGCCGCACCAGGCTAAAATCTTGATGACCAGCTCCTACCGCGATAAGGAAAGAATCGTTGCCAGCATCCAGTCCGGTTGTGACGACTACATCGGCAAGCCCTTCGATCCGGATCTGATCCACAGCAAGCTCGACAAGCTGGGCTTCAAGGCGCACGACCTTACCGGTTCATCCAGCGAGACCGGCACCACTGCACCCCGGACAACCGACCAGATCTACGGCGAAGTCGTCTCGGTGATGAGCAAAAACCAAACCACTTTGCCCTCCCTGCCCAAGCTTTACATAAAGTTCCGCGAAATGATCGCCCGCCAGGCGCATTTCAATGAAATCGTCAGCCTGCTCAGAAATGATATCGCCATCACAGCCGAACTCATCCGGCGATCCAACTCAGCCTACTACAAAGGGTTGGTGACCAACACTTCACTGGAGCAGGCCGTGGCCCGCATGGGATATGATGCCACCGTGCAGGTTGTCGGAGAACTGTCCATCCGCAAATTTTTCACCATGGGCACTAAAAAATACCGCCCGCTGGTCGACAATCTCTGGAAGCATTCGATTTCCTGCGCCTATGCGGCCGAATTCATGTCCAAATATCTGAAAATAAATTTCAAGGGCGATCCGTTTTTGATGGGACTGCTGCATGACATCGGCAAGCTTGCACTCCTGCAGATCCTCGCGGATATGGAGCGCAGGGGAAAATTCAAGGGTGGAATTCACACCATCATGCTGGTCAACATTCTCGATGAGTACCACTGTCAGCTGGGCGCCAAATTACTGGAAAAATGGAACTTCGCCGATTGTTACGTCTACACCGCCCTGCACCACAATGATCCAGAAATGACCGCGGAGGACTGCACGCCGGTGGAAACCCAGTCGGTTTACGACCAGGAGTCGATGGTGGCCTGTCTCGCGAGCCAGACCGCCAACATAATGGGTTATGACATGCTTGCCAGCGGCCCGGTTGACATCGAGTTGGACGACGTCGCCCCGGTTCGGTGTTTTGATCTTAAACCGGAGAAAATAGCAGAGACAAAAGAGAAGATAACCGAACGGATGGTGGAAGTTCAGAATTTATTTTGAATGCCTAACTGGTCCTTGATCTCCTGCATTCATGCTATCTGTGGTCTCAAGCCTGCCAACCCAATCCTGCAAGAGCAAAGCCTGCCTGTTCAGCGACTTATGATTGTCATTTTTCTGTCTATTTTCGTGTCCACATCGAGCATAAGGGACGCATCGAGCATAAGGGACGGGGTTGTTTTTTTGCGTTAGCTGAATACATAAAATTCGATGGTCGCATCTGCGACAAATACAGGTCTTCGCCAGCGCTGGCAATGGATTGATTTTTTTATGAATTCGCGCTCGGTCTATTTTTCTTTGTCTATTCTGGTAAACTTCGCCCCTTTAAAGGAAAAATCGGCAATCAGACCTTTGGAATCTATTACGAAACCGACGATGGGCTCTTTTTCGGTGGTCGTGTCCTCGCGGACACCGGCTCCCACGGAAATAAAGGCCACATTGCCATCCAGACCGACCTCCCACCCTTTACTAGCTCTAAATTGCTCCAGCGCTTCCTCCGTCATGAACAAAAGGATGATATCTTTCGACTGCCCTCCAAACTGTATGCCAATGGAACCTGAAATGGTATTGTAATAGTCAACTGTTTTGCCGTCGATACGAAGCGCGCCTTCTCCGTATTCTCCGCCAATGAAAAAAGCCCCTTTGAAAACATGCGGCATAACCAGGATTCCTTTGGATGCTTCTATCAGCTGTTTGGCACCTATTACCTGCTCATGAAAGCGTTCGATGGCAACATCCACACTTACGTCGATTTCTCTGGCGGTTTTCGCAATCAAAACAGTGGATGGCACCATGCCGAATACGATCAGCAGTAAAATTACTCGCAGCCCAAATTGAATCGTGACAGATTTTATTGACAGAATCGACTTCATTTTCTTGCCTCCTAAATTTGTTATCAAGCTAGAGGATTGCATTTTTGTTTTGTTGTTAGCCTATCAGCTCTAATTGCATATCGGCTGCAATTTTCTCCCCCCGCGCAACACAGCGGGAGACCGCTGAATTGGAAAGCTTCAACTTTTTGGCAACATCCGCTCCGCTCATTTCCAGTTCTTTGACCACCCAGAAGCATAGCAGACTTCTTGCTTTTACGCGCTGGGGCTGTTTTGCGGAGCTTATCACCTGATCAGGCTCGAGGTCGAATATCTCGGCGACCCTGTTCGTTACGTTATCAATATCGACCCCCTGAATTTGAAGATGATACCTTCGCGTCATGCGTTCATTATGTTCCTCGAGCACTGATTCCACAAAACCGCTGTTTCCCAGGATACGCTCATCTCCTTTGAGGTGAACATTCAGCCGGCCGGAAGCCTTCAGGCCCCTCCAGCCGCCCGCACTGCGAATCAAACCACCGCCGATCAGATCCGACCGCCGGCCCGTTGCGACGCCTTTTTCGACAAATTGACGATAATTTTTACGCGCAGCGGCTATGCGTCTACCGAACAGCTTCAGCACGTAGTGGCTATCCTGCCAGTCATTTTGCCTTTTTCCTAACAAGACCCCGTGACCGCAGTACCTGTACCAATCCAGTTGCCGCAAGCTCTTGACCAATCCTGCGCGCAGCGGGTTAAGGTGAAGGTAGCGCACCAGTTCCAGTAGATATCTGTCTTCCTGGCACAGAATCGATTTATATCGATTCTGAAACAGGTGGCCTGCGCGGCGGTAGCGCCGATTAAAGGTCACTGCATACCCGGTGAGGAGTCTACGCATTACCGTGGCGATCGGGACATGGCCGGTCTTCAGCAGCAGATGGAAATGGTTGGGGATCAGGGCCCAGGCATAACAGGGAGTCTGCGTTTCTGAAAGCACCCGCTCCAGCCGTTCGACAAAACTGTCGCGGTCGCCGTCATCACGAAAGATATTGGTTTTCTCAATTCCCCGGCAGATGATGTGATGCAGGGCGCCGGGAGTATCTATGCGGGCTTTTCGTGGCATATAAATCGGATACCACAAAGGTGGCTTTCTGTAAAGCAAAAAAACAACACCGTCCCCCGATTTTGATTGATAAAAGAAAAGGGCGCTTTCCCTGTGTTGAGGGAAAACGCCCCATGAAGCCAAGAGCTACCTCTGTCTTGACCGAAATGACATTCGCGGCAGATCTGGATACTGCCTTGAAATATCTGCTACATCGCCTAAGATTGGCGACCTGCTGGCATACAGGCCGCCGTTGTAAAAGGAGGATACTTAGGTCTTTGTGAGGGAATTCAGCATCCCATAAAAATACAATAATACCACAATGTATGCTGTCAAGAATTATAATTTTCTTCGCATCTTCTCATTTACTTTCCGAATACGGTCCTTAATTTAGGAATGTTCAAGCTGCAGCCGGGAGGGCACCCGGGGTGTCACTCTGAGGCGGCAAGCAGATCGATGAATCAATTTATTGCGGTCAGGTGATCGATGGATTTCTTGTATATTTCGCCCGAATTTCCTCCCAATTACGCTCCGTTCGTCGAGCGATTGCACTCCCTGGGCGTCAGGGTCTGGGGCCTGGGGGAGGCTGAATTTTACTCCATGCCGGAAAACCTGCGATCTGCCTTAACCTGGTACGCCCGCGCGGATTTGAGTGACAATGCTTCCATACAACACGCCCTGGACGACCTCTTGAGGCAAAAGGCGGCCCGCGGATACGCGGCAGCGTTCGACCTGGTGGAATCACACAATGAACAGTGGCTGACCCTGGAAGGAATCATCAACGAGCGATACGCCATCGACGGTATCAAAAAAGCGGATTTGCCCCGGCTGAAGAAAAAATCCGTCATGAAGCAGCTTTTCCAAAGCCTCGGGCTGCCTGTGGCCAGGGGCGAGCGGGTTGGGGATAGGGAGGCGGCGATGGATCTGGCCGGCGGACTGGGATACCCGCTTATCCTGAAGCCGGATGAAGGGGTTGGCGCCGGCGGAATTTTCCGGATTGAGAATCAAGACCAGCTCAAAGCGCTTCTGTCACAGATCCAAGGAGAATATCTGCTCGAGGAATTTATTGCGGCCGAAATGGTAAGCTATGATGGATTGACCGATTACGAGGGCAATATTCTTTTTGAAAATACATGCGTCTACGGCGCCGGTGTTCTCGATTATGTCCAGGGCGAAGACACATTTTTTTATATCAGCCGCAGCATCCCCGCCAAACTGCGTGACACAGGCCGGCAGCTGGTGGCACTGTTTGACGTCCGGCGCAAGTTTTTTCACTTCGAATTTTTCAAAATCGGCGACACATATATGCCGGTTGAAATAAACTGCCGGCCGCCGGGCGGTGCCATTCTGGACATGATGAACTACAGCGTAGACGATGATTTGTACCGCGCCTATGCCGCCATGATCACCAAGCGGCGGACGGCCATTCAGACCCAGAAGAAATACTACTGCTGCTATGTCGGCCGCAAGGACAAGGACTATGTCCACAGCCATGATGCGATATTGGCTGCCTTCGGGCCCCGGCTGGTGGAACATGATCAGAATCCGCCTCTTTACCGGCAGGCCATGGGAATTGAAAGATATATTTTTCGATCACCGGACAAAGCGCAGATCCTCGAGATGGCCGACTATGTGCTGATGAAACACCATCAGGAAAAAGAGAGTGCTTTTGAATGAACGTTGTTTTCCTGTCTCCCCATTTCCCGACCCATTACTACCGATTTTGTGCGGCCCTGAAAGCAGCCGGAGCCAATGTCCTGGGTGTCGGTGACGAATCCTATGAAAACCTGTCCCGGGAAGTTCGCGCGGCGCTGACCGAGTATTATCGGGTTTCCGATCTGCATAATTACGATGATCTGGTGCGGGCCTGCGGTTATTTTACCCACCGCTACGGCAAAATCGACCGTTTGGATTCCCTCAACGAATACTGGCTGAGCACCGAAGCGCGTCTCAGGGACGATTTTAACATTGCCGGTGTGCGCGGGCCTGAAATTGACTACATTCGTCGCAAGTCCTGCATGAAAGAAAAATTTCATGAGGCCGGCGTTGCGGTCGCACGCGGGCGGATTGTCCAAACCGCAGAGGATGCCCACGCCCTGATCCGCGATACCGGCTATCCGGTAATTGCCAAACCCGATGACGGGGTGGGTGCCATTGCCACTTACCGGCTCGAGAACGATCAGGATCTTAGCGCCTTTTTGGCAGCCAAATCCGACAACGAATACATAATGGAAGAATTCATATCCGGTACCATCTTCTCCTTCGACGGACTGGCGGACAGCAGCGGCAACCCCGTGTTCTACACGGCTCACACCTTCAGCCAGGGTATCATGGAAACCGTCAACGAAGCGCGTCATATTTACTATTATTCGCTGCGCGATATTCCCGCCGGGCTCGAAGCGGTCGGCCGGGCGTGCCTCAGGGCGTTCAATGTGAAGGAACGGTTTTTTCATATCGAATTTTTCCAGACGGACACCGACCGGTATGTATCTCTGGAAGTCAATATGCGGCCGCCGGGCGGGTATACAACCGATATGTTCAACTACGCCTGTGACATCGACATTTACCGGATCTGGGCGGATCTGCTGGTTCACAACCGCACTGCCGTCAACTATGCGCGGGAATATCACTGCTGCTACGCCAGCCGCAAATTCAACCAGCGCTATACCCACAGCCACGCTGACATCCTGACGCGTTACGGCGACTGCATCGTCCAGACAGAGAGTGTGCCGGGGGTTTTCAGCAGTGCCCTGGGCGATTTCGGCTATATATTCAGATCGAAGAGCCTGGATCAAATTGCGGAAATCGTCCGTTTCATCCACCAGATACAGCCCCAGCCGTATCCAAACGATTCGGGCACGTAATCAGAAGCACTATAAGTGCAAAAAGAGCGAGAACAGCGAGGACAGCAGCATGCATGTCGAACACCACCAGTGGCGCAGCGACCACCTCGACCGCGACATGGCCCTGAAGGTTTACGGACACTGGGGCAGACCCGTGGTCGTTTTCCCATGTTCCCGGGGCCGCTATTTTGATTATGAGGGCATGGGAATGATCGAAGCCATTTCCGGGTTTATCAACGCCGGCAAAATCAAACTGTTCTGCGTTGACAGCGTCGACGCGGAATCCTGGTACAATTTTGCAGTTTCCCCGGCGGACCGCAATGACCGCCATGAGCGCTACGATCGTTACATTGCAGAAGAGGTGATTCCCTTCATCCGCGAGCACTGCCGGTCGCCGCAGGCGCGGGTGACGGCCAACGGCTGCAGCATGGGGGCCTATCATGCCGTCAACTTCTTTTTAAGGCACCCGGATCTTTTCGACGGCACCATCGCCCTCAGCGGCCTGTACCGTCTCGATCGACCCGAGTTTCAGCTGTCCGCCGACGATCTGCCGGCAGTCTACTACAATTCGCCCTTGAGTTATCTTCCGAATCTTGCGGATTCGTGGTATCTGGAGCAATACCGCCGCAGCCGGATTATCGTTTGCGTGGGGCAGGGCGCCTGGGAGCATGAAGCCATCGAGGATACGCGTCAACTGGATTATCTGTTCCGGGAAAAATCCATTCCTGCCTGGATCGACTTCTGGGGCCACGATGTCAATCACGACTGGCCCTGGTGGTATCGGCAGATGAATTATTTTTTGGGCGGTTTATAGCTTTGGGGCTCGGTCGGTGGGAATTGCTGCCTTGGCCGGGGCCGGGCCAGGCGCCTGCGCCCTGGCCCAGGGTGATGTGATCGCCTTTGACGGTGGGCACCGATCGGGCATCCCTCCTATTCTTACATTCTATTTCTAAAACCCAAATCACAAACAAATTCCAAATCACAATATCCAAATTCGAAACCCATCTTCGAGAACAATGACTCAGATGACTGAGTTGACTGAGATGCATTGGATCCATTCGATCTGGCTTCGATAGGCGCATTATCATTCCAGAACGCGTATCCAAGGCGGTAACATGTTTGGGTCATTGAAAATTGAAATTTGAATATTGTTTGTTATTTGCTATTTGGTGCTTGGGATTTTTTAGCTTCAAGGGCGCTGCTTGACTAATACACACTGCTGAATTTTATAAGATATTCTTGGGACACAACATTATTGTTCTATCAGCACACCGCCGCCGAGGTTGTAGTAAGTGTCGTACCTGGTCTTGTGAAGCACGAGGGTGTTGGGTTCGGTCCCCTGGGACGACGTCGAAATCGGTGTTCTTTTCAATCCTGCAGTGGTTCATGGCTGCCGCCGGATTTTCGGTGCCGGCGGCGTCTGTGTAAATGCCGTAGGTATTCTCCTTCAGTTGACAACGGTCGCAGATGATGCCGTCGCTATCGAAGTTAACCCAGCCGTATTGGTTTTTCCTGATCTTGGCGTGCTCGACTTCGATCGTGCTCTCCATCTAGTTCCAGGTGTACAGGCCCCATTCGTTGCCCTGGATATCGTCGCGTTCGAGCCTGGCATAATCCACAAACTTTTGAATCGTTATGCCGCGTTTGTTGTTGTAAATCAGGTTGTGCCTGGTTTCGACTTCATAGGCAGCGTAAATCAGAATCCCGTCGCAGGTCCAGCGGGACCCGCCGGTCTGGAGGTTGCCGGAGATGTCGTTCTTTTCGATCCTGGCGCTGCCGCCGTAGGTGATCTGGATGCCGTCCTGGACCCTGTAATAGTCTTCGAAATCGGTACCGACAACGATATTGTCCTTGATCCTGGCGAAGATACCGCCGGGGACGTAGTCGCCGGCGCCATTTAGACGTGAGCTGGCCAGGATGCCGATCTTGCCGTAGTCGTGGACGAAGTTCTTTTCGATCTTCACTTCGCCGGGATTTGAGATGCCGAAGGCGGCTATGGCGGTGCCCGGGCTGATATTGCCCGTATTTCCGGCCACCTCGTTGTCCTTAACCTTGCCGGTGCTGTTGAAATAGGCGATGCCGAAGGGATCGTCTGCCCCCGCCTGCACGGTGAGTTTTTTGATTTCGATAGCGGTGGAATCAACCACTGCGATCGTCAACGTGTCCGTACCCCTGTATGTGGTGACGGCTATGGATACTGTCACGATAACATCGGTGTCTTTATTTTTGCCTTCGATCCTGAGGTCGTCTCTGTCGATAACGGCAAAACCGCCATAGGTGCCCGGCTGCACCTCGATCCTGGTTCCGTCGGGTTCAAAGTCGACGGCCTCCTGGATGTCGGCGTAATCCGCCGGTCCGTCATCGTCCACCGTGACCCGGTTGTATCGCCCGGATGCTTCGGCCTCCCGGGGCAGGGGGAGCATCACCAACACGGTCAGTACCGTGATCACGGCCACAGCGAGCGTAAATTTTTTCGGCATTAATTCATCCTTTGACGCTAGACGATTGGTTTTAACAACATCTCCTGCCTTATGTGCACGGACTTCCGTACCGGCTACCGTGGTCCTGACTTTCGTCCGCCGGCATCACTTGCCGTCCGGAAGCTGCCTGGGATCCTCAGAGTCGAGTTCCAGCGCCGGGATTTCGGGGATCTGGCCGCCGATGATGCCCTGCATGTCGCCGTAAAGGCCGACGGTGTTTTTGACGACCCGTTCGATTTCCTTTTCGCGCTGCTTCCAGTGGCGCTCCATGGCCCGGCGCTCCCTGTTGAGCTGATCCTGCATCGACGTAAACGCTTCGACGATGCCCTCGATTTTCTGCTTGAACTCGACGCCGGCCAGGTATTGGTAAAGGGCTTCCATTTTTTCGCTCTTGCCGACCGATGCATTGCGTTCGCGGCCGACAGCCATCAGCTGCTCTCGCAGGGCGGCGGCCAGGGGAACCGCGGACAGGGGATCGCTGATCCAAACGCCGTCAACCAGGCCGAAACGGTTGACGCCCTCCGGCAGCACCACCGAAACCAGGATGGCAATCGAAGCGCGGATCTCGATCATGTCGTCCTTGAGCTTCGGTATCCAGGCATTGCTCCAGGCCTTGGTGTTCTTGGTTTCCCACAGCAGGGTGCCGGATTCGGCGCCCATAGGGGTGCGCACGGTCTGAACCAGGTCGGCGCCCCGGATGCCCTTGGGCACCGGCTGGATGTCGTCATGAACAAAAAAGGATTTTAACTGGGCTTCGAAGTCCTGTTCCAGGACCTCCCCCTGGGTTTCCATGGAGCCCTGCTCGGCGCGGCGCTTCATATCCGCTATGGATGCCTGCAGGTCCTTGATCACCTTGTCCTTTTCCAGATCCTTGAGGCGATGCTCCTCGGCCGCTTTTCTTTCGGCCTGCCCGCGGATCGCTTCCCGTTCCGCATCCAGCTTGCGGGCAACTTCCAGCTCCAATGACTCCGCCGTCTCTTGCAGCTTGCGCTGTTGCTTGCGCAGCTCCAGTTCCTGCTCCCGGAAGCCCTTCAAAGCCGCCTCTTTTTCATCGATGACGCTTTTCAATTCCCTGAGCTGATCCGCGTAGCGGCCCTCGAGCTTGCGAGCGGCTTTCTTTTCGGCCTTTGACAGACGTCTCTTCATCCGGGTCTCGATCTCTTCCTCGATTTCTTCCCGGTTTTTGGAGATCTGCGCCTCCTGCGCCTCGAGGGCCTTGGTTATTTTCCTGATGCGGGCCTCGCGCCGGGACACATCCGCGAGCAGCTCGGCCTTGAGATGTTCGCGGATGCGGCCGGTCAAAGCGTCCGATATCTCGAATTCTTCACCACAGCGGGGACATGTAATTTTGCCCTGTTCCATCTTGGTTATCCCATCAAGGCCGCAGTCGCCTTGTCGAAAGGGTAGAATGGCGCCATCTGGTGCAAGGCGCGATCGGTTGTTGAAGAAAAACGTTCTCCGAAGGGAACGTTTTCGGAAAGGTGGGTGGTGTTTAGGGCTGATAATCCCAGCGCTTGAGATGATCTTTTCTCATCTTGTCCTTTTCGGCGGCACTGGCGCCCCAGTTGCCTTTGTAGACCGCGCCTTCCCACTCACCGTAGGTCGGATTGGGAAGCACGATAAACTTTTTGCCCTACATGTCCTTGATTTTGTCCACTTCGGCAAAGCGGTCGGCAATAGATTTTCTGCGGAAGACGCTTAAAAAGTCGTTCAGGTTGTCGCCCATCAGCAAGGCGACCTCATGGTCCTTGGTCACGATGTCCCGGCGCGGCTGCTTGTCGCTGGTGTCGGTGCGAAGCAGCAGATGCTCCTTGTCCACATCGGGAAATCCCAGCGCCTTGAGGTTTTTTTCGGTGCCTTCGTAGCCGACCATTTTGCGGTTGGTGACGTAGAATATCTCGACGCCTTTTTCTTTGGCGTAGTTCAAGAACTCACCGGCACCCGGAATCGCCGTGGCCTGGGCGGCCGCCATCCAGGGCGTCCAGGTCTTGGAAGAATATCCGAAATCATTGCCGATGAGAAAGGCCTCATAGGCCGAGTTGTCAATCAGCGTTTCGTCGGCATCGACAATCACGGCAACCTTTTTGGTTCCTTTATAGGCATCCAGAAACATGTTAAGATTCATCCTGGCCAGGTTGAAGCTCTGATAGCATAATGCCCGGAACTCGGCCGAAGTCTGCATCCAGAGGGTGGCCATAACGAGTTGTTCATTCAGATCCCGGGTCGTATATTCATCGGCAGCCGTTGCCGGCGTTTGAATCCCAACCGCTACAAGACCCATTACGACCATAGCCATCAGTGCCAGCCTGAATTTCCGATTGTTTTTTTTCATCGCGGTTCCCCCTTTCTCTTAGGTTGGATGTTGATCGTTTTCTTATGGCTTAAACCCTTTGATGAAATTTATCAATAAAAAAGCTGGAAAATATACGCGCCGAGATGCTATCGGTATCCTATACCCTTGTATGAAACTTCAATACTATTTTTCTCACGCCAAGGCGCAAAGACGCAAAGGAAATGATTAATATAAAACTTATCTTGGCGCCTTGGCGTCTTGGCGTGAAAATAAACCGTTTCTTATGCGATCCAACCGGACGCCGGCTGCCGGCGGCGGTGGTAATATCTAGATTTACAATCGGAGGTCTCCTGCAAACAATGATCAACCGGGTCATACTGATCGTGATGGACAGCGTCGGCGTGGGGCACATGCCGGATGCGGACCGTTTCAGCGACCACGGCGCCAATACCCTGTTGAATATCTTCCGGCAGTCCGGCGAACTGAAAATCCCGAACCTCTGCGCAATGGGCCTGGGGGAAATCGTGGCGGTCGGCTGCCGGACGACGGAGACCAGCGGCTGTTTTGGGAAGATGGGCCAGCAATCGACCGGCAAGGACACCACCACCGGCCACTGGGAGATCGCCGGGATCGTACAGGATTCGGCTTTTCCCACCTATCCGGAAGGCTTTCCCGCGGACATCGTTACGGCCTTTGAAAAAAAGACCGGCACAAAAATCCTGGGCAACTACCCGGTCTCGGGGACGGCGGTCATCGAGGAACTCGGCGAAGAACATTTGAATACCGGCCGTCCGATCGTCTACACATCTGCAGATTCGGTCTTCCAGATTGCAGCCCATGAGGACATTGTGCCCCTAAAAAGGCTTTATGACTACTGCCGGGCCGCCCGGTCCATTTTGACCGGCAGACATGCGGTCGGCAGGGTCATCGCCAGGCCCTTCAGGGGAGTTCCCGGAAAGTTTGAAAGGCACAACGCCGCGCGCAGGGATTTTTCCGTCAAACCCCCGGCAGACACCCTGCTGGATCTTTTAATAAGCAATGGATTTTTCACCCTTGGTGTCGGCAAAATCGGAGATATCTTCGGGCACCGCGGCTTGAGCGAGGAAATTCACACCCACAGCAACGACGACGGCGTCAGCCGGACTCTAGCCTCCATGGAAAAATATCGCCGGCAAAAAGGGTTGATCTTTGTCAACCTGGTGGATTTTGACATGCTCTACGGGCACCGCCGAAATGTGCAAGGCTATGCCGAGGCGCTGGAAGCCTTTGACCGCCGCCTGCCGCAAATCATTGACGCAATGTCCGCCGATGACCTGCTGATCATTACGGCTGATCACGGCTGCGATCCGACCCATCAAATCCACACGGATCACACCCGGGAATATGTGCCCCTGCTGGTTTATTCGAATGCATTGAGAAAAAGCATAAATCTTGGGACCCGGGCGACCTTTGCCGATTGCGGCCAGACCATCGCCGATATTTTCGATGCCGGAGAATTAGCTCACGGCCTAAGCTTTAAAAAGGATATCTTAGATGAATGAAAAGATCACCGAGGCGGTAAGCGCCTTGAAACGCCAGGTTCACTTGCGGCCCCAAATTGGAATCATACTGGGCAGCGGCCTTGACGGACTATCCGATGAGATACACAACGCCGTCAGGGTCCGGTTTGCGGATATCCCCAATTTCCCGCTGTCGTCGGTGGCCGGCCACCGGGGCGAGGTCGTCTGCGGCCGCCTTGGCGATGCCGACCTGTTCGCGCTTGCAGGCCGGGTTCACTACTACGAGGGCTACACCATGCAGCAGGTCGTCTTTCCGATCCGGGTGATGGCGGCATTTGGCGTCAATACAGTGATCATCGCCAGCGCCGTCGGCGCCGTCAACGAATCCTACCGCCCCGGTGATATCGTGGCCCTCAGCGATCACATCAACCTGATGGGCGACAATCCCCTAAAGGGGGCCGGCAATTTCCTGGATCTGACCGAAGCATACAGCGGGGAGTTGAGAGATTTGGCGCGGGCAACTGCGGACAGGCTGGGCATCACGCTGCAGTCCGGTGTGTATGCCGCCCTGAGCGGGCCCTGCTATGAAACCCCGGCTGAGGTTCGGGCTTTGCGCAGCCTGGGCGCGGACGTTGTCGGTATGTCCACCGTGCCGGAGGTGATCATGGCCAACAGCCTGGGGATGCGGGTTCTGGCCTTTTCGATGGTTACCAACATGGGGGCCGGCATTAACGCGAAACCGCTGTCCCATCAGGAAGTCATCGAGACAACCCGGAATGAATCGGAAAAATTCATCGCCCTGGTCAAAGGGGTCATCGAAGGGATGTTGACCGTTTAGTTCGTGCCGACTCTGCGACCGCCTTTAAACACAGCGGATATCATCCCGGGATCGACGAGGACATCGATATTTTCGATCGGATCGGCGTTCAGGACCACCATATCGGCAAGTTTCCCGGTCTCTAAAGTTCCTAATTCGTCATCCAGCATGATTGCCTGGGCTGCCGATTTGGTAGCGGCTGTGATGGCCGCCAGGGGAGACAGAATTCCCTTTTCGACGAGGTAGACGATTTCCGCGGCGTTGTTGCCGTGATGGTTGTAGTTTGTGCCGGCATCGGTTCCCATCGCTATTTTCACACCGGCTTTAAGCGCCTTTTTTACGGTTCCCACATATTCCTGCTGCATCTGCCCGCTCTTTTCCAGCATGAATGCCGGTACATTTTCAGCATGGGCTTCAAATTGATCGTGGAGTGCCAGGGTCGGTACCAGATAGGCGCCGGCGTCGGCCATGGCGTCAATAGCGGCATCATCTGCCATGGTGCCGTGCTCGATGGTGCGAACACCTGCTGCCACAGCATTCAGGATCCCCTGGGCGGCGTGGGCATGCGCTGCCGTATGCCGGCCCAGCTTCAGGCCTTCTTCCACGACGGCGCGGATTTCATCCACATTCAATTGTGGCGCACCCGGCACACCACCTGGATTCATGACCGCACCGGTGGCCATCAGCTTTAAGAAGTTCGCGCCTGCTTTCAATTGCTCGCGAGCCGCTTGACGGCATGCGTCAACACCATCTGCCACCCGGTACATACCATTGAAATATTCAGTGCCCGAACAGGTCATGGAAATGATTCGCCCGGCGGTAAGAATACGCGGACCGGGGAAATAGCCTGCTTCGATGCCCGCCTTGACAGCAAAATCTATATGGTTGACCGAGCCGACATTCCTGACCGTCGTAAATCCGGCCTTGAGCGTAGCGGTCATCTCCTGCGCCGCTCTGAGGGTCCGGAGCTTGTCTTCCACAAGATTTTCCTGAAACGTGTCGCCAAAGCCATGCAGATCCATGTGAATATGGCAATCGATAAGCCCGGGGATAATATACTTGCCATTGCAATCGATCACGCGATCGTCCGGCACGGTCTTGAGGTCCTTTGAACTGCCCATGGCGACGATGTGGTCATCTTCAACCCGGATAAATGCTTTTTCAATCGGTCTGCCGCCGTGACCGTCGATAATTGTTGCGTCATTGAAAACCGTACCCATCGGATGCCTCCTTGTTATTCCAGATCAATTTCTGCACCTCGAAATCCGAGGAAAAGCTTAAAAAATTGGGGATCGGGGAGTTTTTCAAACCGTGCTATGTCCGGCCGGGGTATGCGCTCGCCCCAGCCGTAACAAATCAGTTCCGGTCTCCGTACACGCCCCCTATCCCATGCGCCGGATCCGGAAAGGCAGAGACGATTATCGCCGCCGTGCAGACTGTCTTCCGGGGCTGGCTCGGATCTATTCGACGCGGGATAGCTGCCGTACCCAAGTTGCGAGGTCATATTGTTACGGCTGGGGCGAGCGCATACCCCGGCCGGACACCGCGTCAGATGACGCCGGGCGATAAAATGATAGTCTAGACAACTGCGGAGAAACTCCCCGACCCTTCAATTATTTAAATCCCATCCTTAAAAGGTCTCCGCAAGTTGAATTCTATAAACAGGCTCACTGTTGCGCGGCAAATTCTTCCCGCGAAAAGCGAGCCAGCTGTTTCAAAAGAAGCCCATAAGCTTTTTGACTGCGCTCAAGACTGCTGGTGCGAACAAATTCATTGGGAGCGTGCAGATTTTCATCTTCCAGACTGAACCCGAAGGCGACGGTATAAGCGCCAAGTTCCTTCAGAAAAAGCGGACATACCGGTATGCTGCCGCCCGAACGGGTGTAATAAGGTGTTATGCCGTAAATTTGCTGCAAAACTTCGAATGCTGCCCGATTACCGGGATGATCAGCCGGCATCAGATAGGGAAGCGCCTTGCCTTCCAGTTGCTGCACATGCACCTTTACACCCTGAGTGGTGTGTTCCTTTACATGGGCTTTTAAGGCGGCGGCAATCGCTTGCGGGTGTTGATCGGCCACCAGCCGGCAGGTAATCTTGGCATGGGCCCGGCTGGGGATGACGGTTTTGGTGCCTTCTCCCTGAAAACCACCCCAGATGCCGTTGACTTCCAGAGTCGGACGCGCCCAGTTGCGCTCTCTGGTGGTATGACCCGGCTCACCCACAAGGGCATCCACGCCAAGCAGCGCCTTGTACTCGGACTCATCGTAGGGTACTCGGGCCATGTGGCGGCGTTCTGCAGCGCTCAAATCGATGACATCATCATAGAAACCCTTCACCATGATCCTGCCTGCGGGGCTGCGCATGGAGTCCAAAATCCGAACCAAGGCGTGGATGGGATTCTGCAGTACACCGCCGTGCAGTCCGGAGTGCAGATCGTGGCTGGGACCCTGGACGTCGATTTGAATCGCACACAGTCCTTTCATGCCCAATTCCAGGCTGGGTTGATCCGCCGCCCACTGCAGACCGTCTGCGCTGACCACCAGGTCGCAAGCGAACTGTTTGCTTTCACGGGCTAGAAAGTCCGCAAGCTGGGGGCTGCCGATCTCTTCCTGGCCCTCGAAGAAAAACTTAACATTGACCGGCAGACACCCTTCGGTTTGCAGCAAGGCTTCCACCGCCAAAATGGGGCACAGCATATTGCCTTTATCATCAGAGGCTCCCCGGGCGTAAATGCGGTCATCTTTGATTAACGGTTCGAAGGGCGGATGGTTCCAGAGGTCGATGGGATCCACCGGCTGCGTATCGAAATGGCCGTAGATCATAATCGTTGGTTTTCCCGGCGCATCCAGCCACTCGCCGTACACCACCGGATGTCCGCCGGTGGCCATCATGCTGACGTTATTCAGCCCGGCTCGTCGCAGCCGCGCAGCGACCCATCGTCCGGCCTGCAGGACGTCATCTGCGTGGTCCGGCAGGGCCGAGATGCTGGGGATTCTCAGAAAATCGAGAAGCTCTTCCAGGTATTGTTCACGGTGATCTGCTAAATAGGTTTCCCATTGGGGTGTGGTCATGGGATCTTTTCCTCATTTTATAGTAAAACCGATCTATGCCACCGACAACAGATCTGCTTCTGCCGCAGCAATGATACGGCTGAATTCGCGTTCAACCTCCGCCGGCAGGGGAAGGTCTTCATGGCTTTGCATGCGCCTGCGGACTTCATCCCGGGCCCTGGCGCGGATATCTTTTTTACCCTGTTCCTCCCATTCACTCCACAGGCCGCTAAAACTCAGTTGGGGCTGAAACACTTCCTTCTTGCGAAGGTAGGTCAAGGTGTGATCCTGTTCCAGAAAATTCTCTCCGTTGACCACGTTGGCGATGATATCCACGGCCAGGCGATCCGTTGTCACGCTAACGCCCTGGGCCGCCTTGTGCAGCATGGCAAACAGTTCGTTGTCGATCAGCAGCTGTTCGTGGGCAGACATCAGGCCGCTGGTTAAGAGTCCGAATCCGGATATGATATTGGCGCCGGCAAGCAGCGGTAAAATGCCGTTGGCGGCTTTTTCGTAGCCCAGTTGATTGTCGAAGGCAGAGGCAGCCGACGACAGACCGTAGACATCGGAAGGTATTCCATAGCGGCGGGCCAGCTGTACGCAACAGGCGCCGGCCAGACCGGTTTCCGCCACCCCCGTGGCCGCTCGGCCGGTTCGCATGTCGGCAAAGATCAGACGCGCTCCGTAAATAATGGGGGTTCGGGGATTGATCAGATGCGCCATAACGGCAAAAGCCAGCATGGAGGTGTTCAACTGGGTTAAACCGCCGGCAATGGTCATGGGGGCCGTAAGGCCCACTATCGGTGCCACCAGCGGTACGGTGGGAATTCCGGCCGATATGTAGGTTTTCATGATATCCGTGATGTGCCGTGGATAATAGAGGGGGCTTTCCGGGGAAATTCCCACATTCCCAAGGGGGTGGCGGTCGTGATCCTGGACTGCGTCAGCAAAGACCCTATAGAGCTCAACGATGTAGCGAGCTTGCTGGGGAGAAGACACCCCGATACCGGAAATGGTTTTGTGGGAGTAGCGCAGGAGCATTTCAAATTGCCGAATTTCAGACATGCGTTCGGACACGTCCTGCGGACAGACCAGAGCCCCCGGCATGTCCAGGTATTCCAGGGTGTTCATCAACCGTATCAGGTCCCGCAGATCGGCCAGGGTCGCGTCGCGTTTCCGCCCGCTGTCCAGATCGTAAATACCCGGGATGGAGCCGGCTGTGTGGGTGTAAACGTTACCGTCTTTAACATGGATCTGCCTGCCACTGCGGCTGCCGAAAATTACTTCCCCGGGCACTTTTTTAAGGGTGGCGTCGACCAGCTCCGCGGTGAATATTACCCGTTCTCCATTGAGGGTGCAGCCGCAGTCCTGCAGTTTATCTTTCAGTTCCCGGTCTTCGATGCGAACACCTAATTCAGTCAGGACCCGCAGACTTGCTTCGTGGATATTATCAATCTCTTGGGGACTAAGAAATTTCAACCAATTCTTTCGAATCTGCGCCATATTATTTCTCCGTTCATATGGACCCAATCCGGGCCTTTTACTTCCAGGACGGTTTAATTCTTTTTGAGAAATACCTTATAGCCCGAGTCCGGTGGGAAAAGTCAAGTCATTTGCAACGCCGGGTAGCTCTAATATCTAATTATCTAACTTATCTATAAACAATATCATAGAGCAGCTACAGTCCAAGAGTTTATCGATCATGGAGTACTGGAGTGATGGAGTATCCATCTTCGCTGCGCTTCGACGCGACAAGTTGGGTTGTGGTAATCAGGCGGCCGACGCTGCAGACTTCAGAGCATTACTCCAGCACTCCAATACTCCAATAATCTGAGATTAATAAAAAAATCAAAACCTCTTGAAAATTTAACCTTATTTTAGTTCATAGGACCGTTATTTAGCATCGAGCACTTGACAATATTTCTATCAATAAGTAATAGTGCATGTTTAATTGGGCTGTATCGCTTGTAGTGATGGCATTCATGTTGTGAGCTGCATCTTGTTGCGTTGCTGCATTCCTCCTAAGAATGGGCTTGCGTCTCATATGTAGGGAATTAGCAATGAGAGAACCTCCGCGCCCCTCCCTGAATATTACCGAAATCGAAAACACCTGGATTGTACTTTCCGATGGGTGCCGCCTGGCGGCACGGCTATGGCTGCCGCCGGATGCCGAAAAGCATCCGGTACCGGCGATATTGGAATATCTGCCCTATCGCAAGCGCGATGCCACTGCGCAACGCGATGCGCTCACCCACTCCCATTTTGCCGCCAATGGTTATGCCGGCGTTCGGGTAGACATGCGCGGCTGCGGCGATTCGGACGGCATTATTTTGGGGGAATATCTGCAGCAGGAGCAGGACGATGGCCTGCAGGTAATTGCCTGGATCGCAGAGCAGCCGTGGTGCGACGGCAACGTCGGCATGATCGGCATATCATGGGGTGGTTTCAACGGCCTCCAGGTGGCTGCCCGCCAACCCCCGGCGCTAAAGGCGGTCATTTCCCTCTGCTCGACGGACGATCGTTATGCCGATGACATCCACTTGATGGGTGGATGTCTGCTGACCGAAAAGTTGACCTGGGGTGCGAGCATGCTGGCACGCTATACCACACCGCCCGACCCGGCGCTGGTGGGGGAGCGTTGGCGGGACATGTGGCTTGAGCGCATGGCCGAAAGCGGACTGTGGGTCGCCGAGTGGCATACGCATCTGCGGCGCGACGCGTTTTACAAGCATGGATCGATCTGTGAAGATTACAGCGCCGTCAAGATACCTGTCTACTTGGTGGGGGGATGGGCCGACAGCTACTCCAACGCCATCTTCCGCATGTTGACCCACCTCGAGTGCCCATGCAAAGCGCTCATCGGCCCCTGGGCCCACCGCTATCCCAACATGGGGCTGCCCGGACCGGCGATCGGTTTTTTGCAGGAGTGCATCCGCTGGTGGGACCACTGGCTCAAAGGCGCCGATACCGGCATCATGGACGAGCCTCGGCTGCGGGTGTGGATGCAGGAACCCGTCCCACCGCGACCGCAGTACGACCAGCGGCCGGGCCGCTGGGTCTGCGAGGAAAGCTGGCCGACGTCGCGTATTGCCGCACGTTCATTTGGACTGGCGGGCAATGGCTTGCGCGAGAAGCCGGCATCAAAGGGGACTTTTATCATCTCTTCACCGCAGACGGTGGGGGTTTCGAGCGGGAAATGGACGCCGCACGGCACTGAGCCCGATCTGCCAACCGATCAGCGCCTGGATGCAGGCGGCGCCCTGGTTTTCGACAGCCCGCCGTTGGACGAAGGTTTTGAAATACTTGGGGCGCCCCTGATAGAGTTGGCCGTCAGCGCCGACCGGCCCAATGCAATTGTCGCTGCGGTGCTGTCGGATATACAAGCCGATGGCTCGGCAACACAGGTCAGCTACGGCGTTCTCAACATGACCCATCGCGACAGTCATGAGTTTCCACAGCCGCTGGAACCAGGCAAATGCTATCGGGTATCGCTGCAGCTTAATGAAATCGCGCACCACTTCCACCGCGGCCATCGCGTGCGCGTGGCACTGTCGACTGCATATTGGCCGGTCGTGTGGCCGTCGCCCGAGCCGGTGACGCTGGCGGTGGCTGCCGCCGGCAGCCGCCTCGTGCTGCCCGTGCGTCCAACCCACCCCCATGACGGACAGCTGCCCGATTTCGAACCGGCGGACGGCGGCCCACCGCTTCGCTGTCGACAGGTGGTGCCGTCTAAAACCCGGTGGACGATCAGCACGGATGTGGCCAGCGGCAAACAATGTCACGAGCGTCGCTATGACGGCGGCACCTGCCTGATTAGCGACTATGACTGGGAATTCGGCAGCAGCAACCAGCGTCTTTTCTGCATCCATCCGGATGATCCGCTTTCAGCACACTGCGAGGTGCAAACCCGGCAGCACTATGCCCGTGGCCGCTGGCGGGTACGCATCTATTCAAAAGTGGCCATGGGCGTGACCAGGGATTCCTTTGATATTCGTGCTGAACTGGATGCCTATGAGGGTGAAGCGCGGGTGTTTTCACGCAATTGGTCTCAAAGGCTGCCGCGAGATCTTGTTTAAGGCAGCATCGTTGGGCACCATCGCACCCAATCAATTTCTAAGTAGACGAAAGGAGGATTATGATGAAAATCTACCAACCCACTCGGCGACAGTTTCTGACCACGATGGCGTGTGCCGGCGCTTACAGTCTTTTGAGCCCCCTGGGTTCGGTCGTCCGCGCCCAGGCTAAACAAGTTCTCAAGGTGAGGCAGGATCGTGATATCGCCATTATTGATCCTGCCACCATGGTTGGGGGCAGTGAAATCGAGGTCCAGTTTGCCGTGCTGCCGCGGCTGGTCGAATTCGACTATTCAAAAGGCGCGGTCAGCCCGATGCCGGGTGCCACCGTCCAACGGATCGTGCAGCGCGATCCCACGCACATCGATTTCAGCCTCAAGGAAGGCTTCAAATGGACCAACGGGTTCGGCGACCTTACCGCCGAGGACGTCAAATATTCTTACGAGCGCATGAAAACCTCAGATTGGAGCGGCTATTTCGACCAGATGGAGAGAGTCGATCTGAAGGACAAACTCAACGGCACCATCGTATTGAAGCAGCCCTTCGCTCCCTTCTGGCTGGTGACCATGGCCCACGGGGTCGGCTGTATCGTTTCGGCCAAAGCTACCGAAAAGGTCGGTGGCAAATTTACGACTGAATTTCCGGCCACCTGCGGTCCCTACCTGTACAAGTGGATGCCAAAACAAAAAACCTTTTTACCCGCAATCCGGACTGGCCCGGGCCCAAACCCGCTTTTGACGAGGTCCAGGGACTGCTGGTCGAGCAGGACAAGGCCGCCATATTGGCCTTTGAGGCTGGTGAGGTCGACTGCAGCGAGATCACCTCGGCTGACCACGCCCGCTTTAAAAAAGAAATGCCGACCAACAGCAAGATCTTTGTGGCCGGGGCCCTGCAGTATTTCTGGCTTGGCATGAACACCGACCATCCCAAACTCAAGGACATCCGGGTGCGCCGGGCCATCCAGTACGCCGTGGATGTCGATTCGATCATCCAGGGCGCCTACTCGGGCACCGTTGAGAAATCTTTTGGTCCGATCTGTCCCGGATTGGTGGGCAAGCGCAATAAAACCAAGTACACCTACAATCCGGCCAAGGCCAAACAGCTGGTGGGTGAAGCCGGCGCCGCCGGCCTGGAGCTGGAACTAAAAACCCTCAACCAGCAGGAGCGCGTGCTGGCGGCCCAGATTATCCAGGCCAATCTGCAGGCTGTCGGCATTAAGGTCAAGGTGTTGCCGCTGGACGGCGGACCTTTCTGGGCCCTGGGCCAGGAAAAGAAAGGCGACCAGTGGAAGGAGAGCCAGCTGTGGCTGATGCGTTATGGAACCAATCCGGATCCTTATGAGGCGATGCAATGGTTCCGGCGTGAGCAGATCGGCATATGGAACTGGGAACGCTGGTCGGACGATGAATTTGAAGATCTTTATAAAAATGCGCTGGCCGAGACTGATGCAGGCAAGCGCGATTCGATGTATGTGCGAATGCAGGAGATCATGGAAGACACCGGAGCCTACGTCTGGATCTGCCACGAACCGGAGACCTACATTCATAACACCCGCGTCATACCTAAAACTGCACCCGGGGCCGAGATGGTCTTTCCGGGCTTTAAACTGGCCTAAAGGCCGTCAGGGTGGCCGGGGTCCACATGCCCCGGCCACCGATAGAAGCTGTCTCAAATCCGCCTTATGCGGATTTGAGACAGCTTCTATATTGTTTCGTTGGAGTATACAAGATGTGGTTTTACGCCCTCAAGCGCACCGGCCTGGCCGTCGTCATCGTGACCGTAGCTGTGCTGCTGCTTTTTTCGCTGCTGCACCTGATACCCGGCGATCCGGTCAGCATCGCCCTGGGTCCCCGGGCAACGCCTGAGATCATCGAACGCTATACCGAGAAGATGCGCCTGAACGATCCGCTTGTTGTGCAGTTCTTCATCTTTCTCAGCAAGGCGCTTAGCGGTGATCTGGGTGTCGACGTGTTTTCCGAGCGCAGCGTTGCCGTCATCGTCGGAGAGCAGCTTCCCTACACCCTGGTGCTGGCGTTGGTGGGTCTGGGCTGGGCCGTGCTGCTGGGTATTCCGCTGGGCTGCATCTCGGCCGTACGCCCCAACAGCGCCCTGGATCGCATTACCGGTGTGTTATCCGTCGGCACCATCGCCGTGCCTTCTTTTCTGGTGTCGATCTGGGCCCTGCTGATATTCTCCATCCAACTCAAGTGGCTGCCGGTCATCGGCGCCGGCGAACCGGGTGACATCATGGATCAGATTTATCATCTGATCCTGCCCGCCTTTGCCGTCGGTCTCGGGTGGGTCGGTTACCTGGCGCGACTGGTGCGGGCCTCGATGCTCGAGGTGATGGGCGAGAATTACATCCGGGCGGCGCGTTCCTTTGGTCTGTCCCAGCGAACTGTGATCTACCGCTATGCCCTCAAGGTGGCCATCTTGCCGACCATTACGTTGATCGGCATCGGTTTTGGTCATCTACTGGCCGGGGCTGTGTATGCCGAAATCATCTTCGCCCGGCCTGGGATCGGTAAATTGATTTACGATATGGTAATGACCCGGAATTTCCCGGTTATACAAGGAGCCGTGCTCATAACGACGGCGCTCTACGTAATAATTACGTTGGCTGCCGATCTGATCGTTGCATGGATTGATCCCCGTGTCCGAGAAAGCCTCCTCTAAAAAAGTTGCAGCACCCACTGAAAAAGGCTTCAGCAAACGACGTGAAGCGATGGTGCTTTTTTTCAGCAATCCTCAAGGCGTCCTCGGCCTGGTGCTGGTGGTTCTGTTTTTTGCCAGCCCATCTTCGCACCGTTGATATCACCCTACGATCCTTACCAACTGGATATCCCGGCCCGCCTCAGCGGCCCCTCCAGCGATCATATCGCCGGAACCGACCAGCTTGGTCGTGATACCTTTTCGCGGGTGCTTTACGGCGGCCGAGTGGCCCTTAAAATTGCGGCCATCGGGATTTCGGTCGCCTTTAGTGTCGGTTTACTGCTCGGGATGATTGCCGGCTATGGACCGCGTTGGCTTGACAATGCATTGATCCTCGTGTTCGATACCATCCGCGCTTTTCCGACCATTGTGATCGCATTGGCAGCGGTCGCACTGACCGGCCCCAGCCTGGAACTGGTGATGATCATCGTTATCGTCATCGCAATTCCCGGTTTTGGCCGCCTGGCCCGCACCAACACATTGGCCATCAAGAACCAGGAGTTCATTATTGCCGAACGTTCCCTGGGAGCGCCGCCGGTTACGATTTTGCTGCGGCATGTGATGCCCAATGTAATCGGGCCGCTGCTAATTCTGGCGGCCATGGACGTGCCGGTGGTGATTACCATAGAAGCCGGACTGAGTTTTTTGGGTCTCGGCGTCCTGCCGCCGACAGCCAGCTGGGGCACCATTCTCAACGAAGGTTACCTGGTGATCCGCGATACCCCATGGCCGGTCATCGCGGGGGGCATTCCTCTGGTGCTGACGACTTTGGGTTTTACCTTCCTGGGTGAAGCACTGCGCGACGTGTTCGACCCCAAGCTGCGGAAAGACCGGTGAACCATGGCAAACCTGCTGACCATCCACAATCTGGACGTCAAATTTAAAACACCGCGCGGCCGTGTCTACGCCTTGCGAGACATCAACATCGACGTGACCGCCAACCGCATTCTGGGTATTGTCGGCGAGAGCGGCTCCGGCAAAAGCACAGTGGTTTGGGCAATCACGCGCCTGCTGGCCGGCAATGCAGAAGCGCCCGGCGGTGAAGTGATTTTCCAGGATCAGGACGTCCTCAAGCTTAAAGAGGCAGAGTTGCTGCATTATCGGGGCGAAAAGGTCTCGATGGTCTTCCAGGATCCCATGACATCCCAGATTCCGGTTTTGTCCTACGCGCAGCAGATGACCGACATTCAATACCGGCGCAGCGCCAGCGGCTACGCTGAAAAGCGGCGGCGTGCCATCGATATGATGCGCCGGGTCGGAATCCCGGATCCCGAAGAGCGCATCATGCAGTACCCGCACCAGTTCAGTGGCGGCATGCGACAGCGGGCAGCCATCGCCATGGCCCTGATCATGGATCCTGCCCTGCTGATTGCCGATGAGCCTACGACTGCGCTGGACGTTACCATGGAGGCTCAGATCATTCACCTGCTGCGCGAGCTCAAAGAAGAGTTCAACGCGACGGTGATTGTCGTATCACACAATTTGGGTCTGATCGCTCAGTTGTGTGACGATGTGGTGGTCATGTACGCCGGCGAGGTGGTCGAGTCGGGGGATGTGCACCAGATTTTTTACAAACCAAAGCACCCCTACACCGAGGCCCTGCTCGAGTGCGATCCGGCGCGGGTGCTCGAACGAAGTTTTCTGCTGCCGACAATTCCAGGAGATGTTCCCGATTTGCATCTGCCGCCCGGTGGATGTACATTCGCGCAGCGATGTCCCCAAGCGTTCAAGGGGTGTGACACCGAAAAGCCGGCCGACATCGAGGTCGATGACGGCCAAACGGTCCGCTGCCGACTGTATGACCCGGACAAGAAAACAACCGTGACCGCCGAACCAACACAGGAGCCGTCTGCGGCGGTCGACCTGGGCCGGCGATCTCAAGATATCACCTCTGAAAATTTATTGGTGGTCGACGAACTGAGGGTACGATTTCGCACCTTGGGGGCGTTGAAGGCCAAACTGAGTGGTGTCAAAGATCCATTTATCGACGCCGTGTATAATGTATCCCTGGGACTGCGGCCCGGCGAAACTTTGGGCTTGGTGGGTGAAAGCGGCTCGGGTAAAACAACGCTGGGGTTGACGGTTCTTGGACTCGTCCAGGCCCATTCGGGATCGGTACGCTTCGAGCAGCGCGAGCTGATCGGTCTGTCCGAGACCCAATTCAAGCCGCTAAGGCGTGATATGGCGATGATGTTCCAGGATCCGGTCGGCAGTTTGAGTCCCCGCATGACCGTTCAAGGTTTGGTTACCGAGCCCTTTGAGTTCGCCGGAATCGGCAGCGGCAAGCGCTTGGAAGAAGCGATCGAATTGTGTCGCATGGTCAACCTGCCAACCAATTTTCTATCCCGTTACCCCCACGAACTGTCCGGAGGGCAGGCCCGCCGTGTCGGTGTGGCGCGTGCTTTGGCGTTGCAGCCCAAGCTGATTATCGCCGACGAGCCGACCGCCGGATTGGATGTCTCAGTGCAGGGGGAAGTCCTCAACCTCATGGCTCGGTTGCAGCGCGAGCATGGGCTCAGCTACTTGATCATCACCCACAACCTGCCGGTGGTTCGCCACATTGCCGACCGTCTGGCTATCATGTACCTCGGACGCCTGGTGGAATACGGTGAATGCAAATTGCTCTTCGACAATCCCTCGCACCCGTACACCGAAGCCTTGGTCAACGGCGTGCCGCGCCCCGATCCGGACAATCGCCGACCGCTGGTATCCATTGCCGGTGAGGTGCCGAGTTTGGCCAATCGGCCGGGCGGCTGCGAGTTTCACACCCGCTGCTCCTACGCCGAGCCCAACTGCCGGATTGAACCACCCCAAATGCTGCCGCTATCCGACGGTCGGCTGGTACGCTGCCATCTCAGGCATTAACCGAGGGGTCCGAGGTGAACTTGCGGTTTATTCCCGGACTGAAGGGACCAAAGGGGGGAGCAAGCCAGTATTTTTTGCCAAACACGAAAACACGAAATATCAAATAGATTTCGTGGTCAAATGAATGTCGTATGAATTATGGCCGTGTGAAAGTAAGGGCGAACCGATGTGTCCGCCCGCTGTGCTATTCCTTGATGTAGGGCACACCGATGGAGGCCGGCGGGGTGGCGCGGCCGATGGCACTGGCCAGAACGAAGATGGTCAACGCGTAGGGGATCATGTCGATAAACTGTGACGGCACCACCTTGGGCAGATAGGGTTTGAGGGCCTCGCCGAACCCGAACAGCAGCCCGGCCCCGGCGGTGCCCAGCGGGGTCCACTTGCCGAAGATCATGGAGGCCAGGCCGATGAAGCCCCGGCCGGCACTGATGCCTTTGACAAAATAGTGGGCATGCTCCAGTGAGAGGTAGGCCCCGGCCATGCCGGCCAGGGCGCCGCTGATAATCACCCCCGTGTAGCGCATTTTGTCCACGCTGATTCCCAGGGTGTCGGCAGCCTGGGGATGTTCGCCGACCGAACGCAGGCGCAGTCCAAAAACGGTTTTAAAGATGATAAAATGCGACGCAATGACGATGGCGATGGTCAGAAAAACCAGGGGCGGAATTTCGTTGAAAAGGGACTTGAAGGCCGGAATTGAGTGCAGGATGGGAACCTGCAGGTGGGATTGGACCTGAATCTGGGTTTTGTTGTACAGCAGCCATGAACAGAACACCGTGATACCGGCGGCAAAAATGATGATCGCCAGACCGCTGACGATCTGATCGGCTTTGAAGGTAACGCACACCACCCCGTGGATAAGCCCCAGCAGCATGCCGGCGGCAATCGCCCCAAACAAGCCCATCCAGGGACTGCCGGATGCGTTGGTGACGGCCACTGCCGTGAACGCGCCGGTCAGCATCATGCCTTCCAGACCGATGTTTACCACCCCGGAACGCTCCGAATAGGTGCCGCCCAATCCGGCCAGGGTGTAGGGTATGGACAGTCGTATGCCGGATGCAACAATCGACAGAATCGTTCCCATCATGGTGCCACCTTTTGCCGCTTTTGAATGGTTTTGGTCAACCGCTTGGTAATTTCACCGCTGACGACTACAAAGATAAGGATAATCGCCTTGAGCACCAGGATGATTTCCCGGGGGACCCTGGTGGAGACGTCGATGGCCAGCCCCCCGTGATCGAGGATCCCGAACAGCAGGGCGGCCAGGACAACGCCCAGGGGGCTGTTGCGCCCGATAAAGGCCACGCCGATGCCGTCAAAGCCGAGACCTTCGAACACCCCGTAGCGAAAGCGGTGCTTGTAGCCCATCACCTGGTTGACGCCGGCCAGGCCGGCAATGGCCCCGGCGATGGCCATGGCCAGAAAGGTATTTTTGGCCACGTTGATACCTGCGCATTCGGCCGCCGTCGGGTTGAAGCCCACCGACCGGATCTCGTAGCCCAGTTTGGTGCGTTTCAAAAGATAGGCCACGAAGACAACCGTCAAAAGGGCCAGGATCAGGGCCGTGTTTACCAGGTTGCTTTTGGGAAAATCGATCCCGATGGCGTTCAGGTAGGGCGCCAGCCGGGAGAGCTGGGCGCTTTCGGCGATTTTGTAAGTGTGCGGGATCCAGGAGTGTTCGGGCTTGTATGCCATGGTAAGGTACTGGGTAAATGCCACCGCGATCCAGTTGAGCATAATGGTGGTAACGACCTCATGCACCCCGCGACGGGCCTTGAGGTACCCGGGGATGCCCCCCCATATGCCGCCGGCCAGCGCACCTCCCATAACGCACATCGGAATCAGCAAAATGGCCGGCAGGTTGACGAAGGTGAAGCCAATCCAGGTAATGGCAAAGCCGCCCATGACCATCTGGCCCTCACCGCCGATGTTAAACAACCCGCATTGAAACGCCAGGGCGACCGCCAGCCCGGTGAAGATCAGCGGGGTGGCCCGATAAATTACGTTGCCCCACCCGTCGCGGGTTTTGAGAGCGGCGCTGAAAATGGCGTTGTACACCGTTAAGGGATTTTCGCGCACCATGGCCCGCTCGGCAATCAGTGTGCCGAATCGGGCGTAGTCGTTGTCCCCGATGGCCGCTTTGAGGTCTTTGACCAGCTCGGTTTTGTTGGGATAATCCTTGACCTTGAGGATGCCGAGGTTGTCGATGACCGCGGCGGGCACCCCTTCTTTGGTCAGGTCCGCCAGGACCGTGTCCGTCAGCGCATAGCTCTTGATGAACACCAGGATAATGACGGCGCCGACGACAAAGGCCATGACAACGGCAATGATCGGAGAAACGATTCCCAGCAGGGTTTTATACTGGAAAAGCTGTGCAATTTTTTCCCTGGCCGTCGCCATTCAGGCTCCTCCTCCGGTCATCATCAGCCCCAGGCGCGCTTCGGTGGCCTCGTCGGGGTTGAGCAGGCCGACGATGCGGCCTTCGTACATGACTGCAATGCGGTCCGATATCGAGAGGATTTCCTCCAGATCCGCCGAAATCAGCAGCACCGCCTTGCCGTTATTGCGTGCCTGCAGCAGGCGCTGGTGGATGAATTCGATGGAGCCGACATCGATGCCGCGGGTGGGCTGGGCGGCGATCAGCAGTTTCGGATCCTGGTCGAATTCCCGGGCCACGATAACCTTCTGCTGATTGCCGCCGGACAGATTTCCGGCGAGGTTCTCCTGATCCGCGGGGCGGATGTCGAACTCTTTGAGCAGGCGCGCCGCTTTTTCGCGGATAGGGCCGAAATTGATCACGTCCAGGCCCAGGTAGCGCACAAACGGCTTGCGGTAGTGAATCCCCAGGATCATGTTGTGGGCCACCGTAAAATCCAGCACCAATCCGCGCCGGCGCCGGTCTTCGGGAATATGTCCGGTGCCCTGTTCGCGGATGGCACGCGGCGAGTGGTTGGTGATCTCCCGGCCGCTGAGTCGGACCGCGCCGCCCTGGGCCCGGCGCAGTCCGGTCAACACCTCGACGAGCTCGGTTTGGCCGTTGCCCTCGACCCCGGCCATTCCGAGAATCTCCCCCTCGCGAACGGAAAACGATATTCCCCGCAGGGCCGGCAGCTCCTTATTGTCCAGGGCTTCGAGATCATCAACCTTCAAAACGACCTCGCCGGGCTCTGCCCGGGTGCGCTCGACCCGGAATAGAACCTGCCGTCCAACCATCATGGTGGCGATTTCCTGGCGGGTGGTTTCGGCGGTGGGAACCGACCCGACGACTTTCCCGCGCCGCATGACGGTGACGGTGTCGGAGACCGCCATGACCTCCTGGAGCTTGTGGGTGATAAAGATAATGGTCTTGCCCTGGTCTTTGAGAGAGCGCAGGATCTCGAACAGCTCGTCGACTTCCTGGGGGGTGAGAACGGCGGTGGGCTCGTCTAAAATCAAAATTTGGGCGCCGCGGTAGAGCACCTTGATGATTTCGATGCGCTGTTCGATGCCGACGTTGAGGGTTTCGACTTTGGCCGCCGGGTCCACTTTGAGACCGTACTGATCGGAGAGTTCCTGCACGATTTTATTGGCGCCGGCAATGTCGACAAATCCCTTGCGTGAAGGTTCCCGGCCCAGGACGACGTTTTCGGCCACCGTCAGCGGCGGGATCAGCATGAAATGCTGGTGGACCATGCCGATGCCCCGGGATATAGCGTCGCCGGGGCCTGCAAAGCGAACGGTTTTCCCGTCGATGATTACCCGGCCGCTGTCGGGCCGCAGCAGCCCGTAGAGGATGTTCATCAGGGTGGATTTCCCGGCGCCGTTTTCCCCCACCAGGGCGTGGATCTCCCCCTGCTGCACATTGAAGCTGACGTCATCGTTGGCCAGCACCAGCGGAAACTGCTTGCTGATATTATGCATTTCAACGGCATTGTCAGCCACGGCGCCCGCTCCTTGGTCGGTTTACGGATGACCCTGCTTCGCCTTTCAGGCTTCGCAGGGCAGGCAGAAGACAGGTATAAGGTTTCGGGTTTCGGGTGTCAGGTGTCAGCGCGGCCGCTGGCCGCAAACGTCCGGTTTGATCACGAAAAAACTAATGAACATCGAACATCCAACATCGAATAATGTATTCTGTCTATTAAAAAAAAAGCTTGAGCGGCTTGTCGGGTCGTAGCCGAAGGCGACCTGTGGGGTCGTAGCTCGAAGAGCGAAGCCCCAAGCCTGAAGTGATTCCATCCTTCGAAATTCGTTATTCGACATTCTGCGGTTCTGCGGTTTGCTTTTTAACCTAATAAAGTTTCATACGAGAAAAAATTAAATGCGATGGTTGGTGCCCGGGCACTATGCGCATTACGGTCGGGCACCCACCATTAACAAATAACCAATAACGCCTGTCTATTTCTCCGGTACCTTGATTTCGCCGGACAGGATCTTTTTTTCCGCTGCGGTGACCTTCTTTATCATATCCGCCGAAACCAGATCCTTGTTGTAGTCATCCATGGCATAGTACACCCCGTGATAGGTCTTGCCCTCGACCTCCACCGTGTCTCCCAGGCCGAAGACCCGGACGCCGGACTGGAATTTGCCTTCTTTGAGAGCTTTGATGGTCAAATAGACGGCGACATCGACTTGTTTCAACATGCTGGTCAGGCCGAAATTTTCTCCGCTTTCCTTGACGTGGCCGAGGTGATTCTGGTTGGAATCGACGCCGATGACATAGGTTTTGCGCTGGATGGCGGCTTCGTAGACACCGACGCCCGTCAGGCCGGAGGCATGGTAAATAACATGTGCACCTCTGTCGATTTGGGCCAGGGCCAGTTCCTTGCCTTTGACCGGGTCGATGAAAGCGCTCGGTGCCGTGCCAGCGTAGTCGCTGAGAACTTTGCATCCCGGATAGGCATACTCGACGCCGGCCTTGTAGCCGGCTTCGAACTTATGGATCAGCGGCATATCCATGCCGCCGACGAATCCGACCGTATTCTTCCCGTCGGCCTTGGCCTTCATGGCACCGATCATGCCGACGAGAAAGGATCCCTCATGCTCGGTGAAAAGCAGTGAGGACACATTGGGCTTGTCGGGAATGAATCCGTCGATGATGGCGAATTTGGTCTGGGGGAAATCATCGGCCACGGCCTTCATGCCGTCGGTAAAAAGGAAGCCGACGCCGATCACCAGATCGAATCCCTGGCTGGCGATCATTCGCAAACCTGTCTCACGGTCGGCATCCGCACCGGGTTCGATTTCTATATGGGATACACCGAACTTTGAAGCCCACTGCAATCCCCGATAAGCCGAGTCGTTGAACGACAGGTCGCCTTTTCCGCCGATATCGAAGACCAGACCGACTTTCAGTTTTTCAGCCGAAGCAGCGCCAATGGACAGGCCAAACAAAAGGGCCGTCGTGAAAAGAACGGCAAGAATTTTTTTCAGCATACCGAGCCTCCTTTCTTTTTTGGGTAAGGTAAATTTATACGCGTATCGGTTATGACCGTTGGAAAATTCATCGCTGAATCCTGCAAACAGTCGGCCGCTGCCGGTGTCGGCAGAATTCAGGTGTTACATGGTGAAGCGGTTGTTCGGTTGGTTTTGAAACCCTCGATCCGGGCTATCGCTGAAACGGGAAAGTTCTTAAATTTGCCAGAAGAAGATATGGCAAAATATTGGGTGCATGTCAAGCACGCAGACCATGGTCGCACGGGCGGCAGAATGGGCAGGTTTTAGAGCGCTTGTCAAAAAAGCGTTCCGAAAAAATAACCTAGCGCTTGTCATGTATTAAACAGCTTCTATCCGCTGCGCTCTACCAGCTCTTCTGTTAGGAAATCCGGCAATCGGAACATATACAGGACAACCGCTATAAATATTCAATTGATATGCATAAAGAAAGTTGATAGGTGTTGTTGGGGACGATTTTCATTGCCGGCCCGCGGATATCCGGGATGCGGTGAAACCATCCGCGCAATCCGGTACAACAACCCGACCAGCGACAAGGTGGAGATAAACTCGTGTCGACCACGGGCGAAAGTATCAGCATCGGCATTATCGGCGGCAGCGGTCTTTATGACATGGACGCCTTGACCGGGGTCACCCCGGTCTCTGTGGACACGCCCTTCGGCGCCCCCTCGGACGCCTATCGGGTGGGTTTGCTGGGGGGCATCCGGGTCGCCTTTTTGCCCCGGCACGGCCGGGGTCACCGCATCAGTCCGTCGGAGATCAATTACCGGGCGAATATATACGGATTTAAAAAACTGGGCGTCGAACGGCTTGTCTCCGTGACGGCGGTCGGGAGCCTGAAGGCCCACATCCGCCCGCTGGACATCGTCGTTCCGGACCAGTTTTACGATCGCACCAAACAGCGCGTCAGCACCTTTTTCGGTCGCGGACTGGCGGGTCACATCGCCTTTGCCGATCCGGTATGTCCCGACCTTGCCGGGCTGGTCTATCGAAGTGCACTCGATGCCGGCGCGGCAGCTCACCGGGGGGGTGCCTTGATCTGCATCGAAGGTCCGGCCTTTTCCACCCGGGCGGAATCGAATGTGTACCGCCAATGGGGCATGGATATCATCGGCATGACCAGCCTTCAGGAGGCCAAGCTGGCCCGCGAGGCTGAAATCTGCTACGCCGCCATGGCATTGGTGACCGACTACGACTGCTGGCACATCGAAGAATCAGCGGTGACCGTGGCAGCTGTCGTCCAAAACCTGAAAAAAAACATCGCTGTCGCCCAAAAAACCATCCAGACGGTCGTACCAAGAATTTCGAACCAACGGGGTTGTATCTGCGCGTGTGCCCTTGAAAACGCCATCATGACCGAACCTGGCGCCATACCGCCTGAAACCCGGGCGGAGCTGGGGTTGCTGTTGGATAAATATCTGAAGGAGTAACGCCGGGCGGCAACCCGAATTAGCACTAAGTTATTCTTACGCGCCAAGAGCTAAGAAAATGAACATCGAACTTTCAACTTTCAACATCGAATAATGTATTCTATCGATTTTATAGAATGAATGAGCAAGCCTATTTCGCCAGATTGGTTGGAATGGCACTGCGCAAAACTAAATTTGGAAACTCCGCGGTCATTTGAGATTGTGTTTCCAGCGTGAACCGCTGGGCATACAATAGATAAAGCACAGCGTCATCATTATTCGATGTTCGATGTTCGATGTTGGACGTTCGATGTTCAATAATTTAAAGACGAGTTCATAGGTCATATTAGCACTGTGTGAACAACTATTTATTGACTTAACCTTAATGGAAAACTCCGTTACCCGAGCGGCCTCAGCCGGTCGCAGCCGGGCCCTTGCAGGTCTCGCGGATGGAGACCCAACCAATGCCGGTGCAGAATCCTAAGTAGGCCATCAGGTATGAACGTCTACGAGCTCATCAGAAAAAAAAGGGACGGTCTGGAGCTGCGTACCGGGGAAATCGCATTCCTCATCGATGGTATGGTGAGCGGTGCAATCCCGGACTACCAGATGGCGGCATTTCTGATGGCGGTTTACTTCAGCGGGATGAGCGCCCGCGAATGCCTCGATCTCACCATGGCGATGGCCAGCTCCGGCGAACAGGTTGATCTTTCCGCCATCGCCGGCTTTAAGGTCGACAAACACTCCACCGGGGGAGTGGGGGACACCACCACCCTGGTTTTGGCCCCGCTGGTAGCGGCCAGCGGGGGCATCGTCGCCAAGATGACGGGCCGCGAGCTCGGTCACACCGGTGGCACGGTCGATAAGCTGGAGTCAGTCCCGGGCATGCAGGTGGCGCTGGCCAGGGATGAGTTTTTCAGGATCGTCAACACGATCCACGTCAGTCTGACTTCCCAGACTGCCCGCCTGGCGCCGGCCGACAAGCAACTGTATGCCCTGCGCAACGTCACGGCCACAGTGGACTCCATACCGTTAATTGCGTCCTCGATCATGAGCAAGAAACTGGCGGCCGGTGCCGACGGGATCGTCCTGGATGTTAAAACCGGCCGGGGCGCCTTCACGCCCAGATACGAAGACGCCCTGGCCCTTGCCAAAACCATGGTATCCATCGGGGAGCGGGCCGGACGGCGGATGGTGGCGCTGATCACCGCTATGCATCAGCCCTTGGGCAATGCCATAGGAAATGCCGTCGAAGTCAGGGAGGCCATCGATACCCTGGGCGGCAGCGGCCCGCCGGACCTGGTGGCATTGGTCGTCGAACTGGGCGCGGACATGCTGCTCGTGTCCGGCCTGACGTCTGACAGAGATAAGGCCCGCGCCGTCCTGGCCGAGAATCTCGCCAACCGCCGGGGTCTGGACAAGCTGGCCGAGTTGATTGCCGCCCAGGGCGGCGACCGGACGGTCATCGAGAACCCGGACCTGCTGCCGCAGCCTGTGATGACGCTGGAAATCACTTCGGAGACGGCGGGGTATGTGGCCGCCATCGACGCTCTGGCTGTCGGTCTGGCATCCAAAATTCTGGGGGCCGGGCGCAAGACCAAAAACGAAGCGATAGATCCGTCGATCGGCATCCATCTGAAGAAGAAAATCGGGGACAGGGTCGAGACCGGCGAGCCGTTGGCTGAGTTCTATACCGACGGAGGCGAGCGGAAGATTAAAGCGGCCGGGGACGAATTTCTGGCGGCTTACACGATCCGTCCGGATCGCAGCCGGGCGCCCAAATTATTGCACGCCCGGGTAACGGGTGCCGGTGTTGAAGAGCTGTAAAAAATGCGTGACCGCCGAACCGAATTCGACCGGTGTTTGGAGCGATTCCCGCCTCCGGTCCGAGAACGTCTCTCAGCCCTGCCGCAAAACGGCGGCAGGCTGGACGCCCGGGACTGCATGACGGTTGCCCGGCAGGCGGACATGTCGACCGATGATCTCATGGTGGCGTTGCTGCCGGTGGCCGCCCTTTTTGCCCGGGTGCCGATTTCGGGCTTCCGGGTGGGGGCGGTCGCCAAAGCGCGCCTGCCCGGCGGCGCCGATGAGTTTGCCCTTTTTGCAGGGGCCAATGCCGAATTCGAGGGTCAGGCCCTGACCCAGGCGGTCCATGCCGAGCAGGCGGCGGTTGTCAATGCCTGGCTGCAGGGGGCGGTGGCCATAGATACCATAGCGGTAACGGCCAGTCCCTGCGGGCATTGCCGCCAGTTTCTCCAGGAACTCGCGACCCGCGGCCCGCTTACGATCATAATGAAAAGACCCGATGGCAGGGGCTGCACCCGCACTCGACTGGCTGATCTTCTTCCCCAGGCATTCGGCCCGCGGGATCTGGCCGTGCCGGCGGGGTTGATGTCCCCGCAGCGGCATCCGCCCCAGCTGGACCTGATGACGGCTGCTGATGATCCCCTGGTGCTCGCGGCCCTGGCAGCCGCCGGGCATTCCTATGCGCCTTACACACACAATCTGGCGGGCTGCACCATTCAGGCCGGCGACCAGAAGATACATACCGGATCCTATGCGGAAACCGCGGCGTTTAACCCGAGCCTTTCACCCCTGCACACCGCCATAATCCGCTGGAATATGGACGGTCTGGGGACGAACCGCAGCATCATCCGGGCGGTTCTGGTGGAAAGGCGGACAACCATCAGCCAACGGGGTATCGCCCAACTGCTCCTGGCGGCCTTGGCACCGGGTATCCCCCTGGAGTATTACGAGGCCCGGTGACCTGTCTGTCAACCTGAACCAATTTTGAACCCAAGGAGGCATTTTATGGATAAACCCGAGTTGTCAGCTTCCGCGATGGCCCAGCGAATCGATCATACCCTGCTCAAGCCTGAAGCCCCCCGGTCGTCTTTTGACGGCTTGTGCAGCGAAGCCGTCCGATATGGGTTTAAAGCCGTGTGCGTGAACTCCGCCTGGGTGGCCCATGCCGACCGGAAAGTTCACGGCAGCGGCGTTGCTGTGTGCGCCGTGGTTGGATTCCCGCTGGGAGCCATGCAGCATGAGGCCAAAGCATTTGAGGCTCAAAAAGCCGTCGCACACGGGGCCGCCGAATTGGATATGGTCATGAATGTCGGCGCTCTGAAGGGCGGGGATCTGAAAAGCGTCGAAGCGGATATCCGGGCCGTACGACAGGCCGCTCCCGCTCCGGCGGTTCTCAAGGTCATCATCGAAACCTGCCTGCTGACAGACCCGGAGAAAATTCTGGCCTGCGAAATCGCCAAAAACGCGGGAGCGGATTTTGTCAAAACCAGCACAGGCTTTGCGGGCGGCGGCGCCACGGTGGAAGATGTTGTTTTGATGCGGCAGATCGTCGGACCCGACCTGGGGGTAAAAGCCAGCGGCGGAATCAAGGATTGGGCGACAGTCGCGGCAATGATCACGGCGGGCGCCGACCGCATCGGCACCAGTTCCGGCGTGGTGATTGTTGAAAGCGCACCGGGGTAGGCCTTCAACCGCTTCTTTCTGAATCAGGATCGTAAAAATCCCGCTGACCTATTTCTAATATCGAAATCCTGGTCCTCCCTCTGGACTGTAGGCCCGACGGACCGGAAGCTGGACCAGGTCAGAGAAAACCGGCTTTGCCGAGACCCAGACTAAGGGATCGGTGGAATAATGGAGTGCTGGAATGATGGGTTTAGCGGAATTAGGTCTTTTCTTGTGGCGATGGCCTGGATCATAAATTGAAATCAAACCATCATCGGCTTATACTTCCCAGCATTCCATCATTCCACCTGTAGTCCAAGGTAAACTGCACACCCTTCGGGTGAATTCAAAGCCGGGTCCTGCGGGCCGGGATCTCTGCTTCAACTAGATTGATTCGCTCAAGGTATCCCTTTTGAAAGCCAAAGAAAATACAAAGCGCCTTCCCGGCTGGCTGAAAATTGCTTTTACAATCTGGATAATTGTCTGGGTTCCGGTTTACATCAGCTTTCATGGCCCGCAAAATTTTTTGTGGCTCTGCGATCTGTGTAATTTTATTCTGCTCATTGCCCTGTGGACTGAAAACAGGCTGTTATTTTCGAGTCAGCTTGTGGCCGTGATGATTGTCGATATTCTGTGGAGTGTGGATGTCGTGGCGGCACTTCTTTGGGGGCTTCACCCCATCGGTGGTACAGAATATATGTTTTATGCGGAAATACCGCTCTTTATTCGCTTGATGTCGTTGTTTCACGTCTTCACGCCCCCGCTGATTGTCTTTGCCGTCGTGCGTCTGGGCTATGACCACCGGGGAATTATTCTGCAGACCATACTGACATGGATTGTCCTCCCGTTGAGCTATTGGTTGACAGATCCGGGCAGAAACATCAACTGGATTTATCGTCCCTTCGGTCAAGAGCAGACAATCGTGCCCCTCTGGCTTTATTTTATTATTTTAATGGCGGCCTATCCGCTGCTGCTTTATCTGCCAATCCATGGTCTGGTGCTTTTTGTTCAGCGCAGGAATAACCGCTCGACTTGATCGCAGAAAGCTTTGCTGCTGAAACGGCCGGCGCCGGTCGAGGCCGTTCTGCTCAACCGCTGCCAGACATCGAGATATTCACGCGCCAGCAGGCCCCATTTGCCGAAACCGGCACCAACATCCAAAACCTGTTTCGGATTGAGCTTCATCAGCAGTACCGTAAAATCGGTCAGGAGCTCCGGACTCGAACTCGGCAAAAATCGTCCTCCCTACAGAAAGATCAAAGAAAATAGACCGGTCCTGACAGCGATCGGCTGCAGTCCACAATGAAAATCCCTATTCAGGTCGCGATATAAGTACCAGTCAAGGCAAATTCTTTTTGATTGAGATCTTTCTGCAGACGTTGGCAAACAGCTGTTTCTATGCCAGGGCGCTGGTTGAATGCCGGCCGGCTCTGAAAAGTTTTCCTATCACGCCGGTATGCAATTTGTGAATGGCGCCGACGTCAATTTCCTGACACCGGTCAGAATTATCGAATCCGCGGCGGCCTTTTGCTATATCGTGGGCGTTGTCGGGACAGGCTTTGCAGCACTGACCGCATTGCTGGCAGCGTTGATCGAAGAACATCAGCCGGGGAATTTGTGCCCGCGATCGGGGCGAGTGGCACCAGGGACAGCGCAAGGGGCACCCGGACAAATAGAGGGCCAGGCGGGTGTCGGGGCCGTCCATACCGGTTGTCATATGGATGTTCCCTTTGCCGGATTGCCTTACAGGAGACCTTGCAGAGGGACCCGGATAGAAGCTGTTTCAAACATGACAAGCGCTATAACGGCCGTTGCAATTTGTCTTGGTCTAAAACTTCTCTCAGCTTGCGGGACAACTGCTTCATATTGAATGGTTTCTGTATAAAACCGTTGCATCCTCGATCCAGGATTTTCTGTGCTTTTTCATTAACGCTGTATCCACTAGAAAGAATGACTTTTATCTGAGGATTGATCGCTTTGAGGCTGTCATAGGTCTCACTCCCGCTCATGGCCGGCATGATCATATCCAAAACAACCAGGTCGATCAGTTCCTTCTTTTTTCTATAATTATCCAGCGCGGCCTTCCCGCTTGCGGCCAGCAAAACCTTATATCCCATCTTGTTCAAAAACCGTTTGCCCACATCCAGTATCATATGCTCGTCATCTACAAGCAGTATGGTTTCGGTGCCGACTATAATATCATCAGATAAATCCTTTTCTTCAGCGACTTTTTTTCCCGAGGCCGGCAGATAAATGTTGAAGGTGGTTCCTTGATTTTTTTCGCTGTAGACATTGATGAACCCGCCATGGTTTTTGATGATTCCATAGGCAGAGGCCAACCCCAGGCCGGCGCCGCGCCCCATCTCTTTGGTTGTAAAAAATGGTTCGAATATGCGCTGCCTGGTGGCCTCGTCCATGCCTGCGCCCGTATCCGTGATCGATGTCTTTACAAATTTTCCGGGAGCTACCTGAAAAGGTTTGACGTACTCCTGATCGAAGGCGATATTTTCGGTTTCAAGGTAAAGCTGTCCGCCGCCGGTCATGGCCTGCCAGGCATTGACATAAAGATTCAGCAGAACCTGTTCGATCTGCGACCGATCGGCATCCACGGACCAGATGCCCTCCTGGTATTTGGTGTGGATCCTGATTTCTTTTTTTGTGCGGCCAAACATTCGAGAGCTTTTATTTATAAGGTCGTTTATATCGATCGGTCTTACCTCATATTTTCCTCCTCTGGCAAAGCCCAGGAGTTGATTGGTGAGATCCGCTCCTTTCTGGACGTATTGCTCGATGTGTTTTAACCCTTCATAGTTCGGATGCGCTGAATCCAGGTCGAGGATCATCAAAGACGCATTTCCTTGAATACCCATGAGCAGGTTGTTGAAGTCATGAGCGATTCCGCCGGCCAAAGTGCCCAGAGACTCCATCCGCTGTATGTATTGAACTTGGGCTTCAAGCTTTCTCTGTTCAGTGATATCTCTCAGAAAATTAAGTGTGGCCGGGCGGCCCTCCCAATCAATAACGACCGCGTTGAGCTGGACCCATAACTCCTCGCCGCTTTTTTTTATTATCCTGAATGAATACGTGTTGGGAGGCTCTTCTCCGGCCAATCTCCTGCTGTGTCGACTCAGAACCATGTCCCGGTTTTCCGGGTGAACGAGGTTGGCGAAGGTTATTTTGCCGCCTTCCTCCCTGGAGTAACCTGAGATTTCTTCTGTCCTTGGATTGGCAAATTTAACCAATTCATCCTGAGCTACAAAGATCGCATCATTGGCATTTTCAATTAAAATGCGGTATTTTTCCTCGCTCTCCCGCAGCCCTATTTCAGCCCGCCTGCGTCGGGTGATATTGATCATCATAACAACGATACACCCTATCAGGATGGTGAAAGCGCCGGTCATACTCCAAATTAAATGTCTGTACTCATCGTACAGGGAGAATGGTTTGTTAATCAAAACGCTGTCTGCCGGCAAGTCGTCGGGACTCAATCCAAAGCGCCGCAGAACCATGTAGTCAAAGAGAAATGCATTGGGGCTTTTTCTCATTACCGGTATGTCATCCGGCCTTGAACCGTTAAGAATCGCTACGGCTTTGGCGGCGGCATATTTGCCTTGCAGGTACCCGCTCATTGCCATTCCGCCAAGCGTGCCGTGTGCGATCATATGATGCCATGCGGTGAAGATTGGGACATCACAGTTATCAGACAACAATGTCAGGCCCTCTTTGTGATTAAAAGATCGCCCTGTACGATCGACCCAGAATGAAAGGTTGAAAACCACGGTCCCATCGCCGAGAGACCTCAGTTTATTGACCAATTCGTGCTCGGACAGATTCGTCAAATGAATAAAACTGTAGGTATCTGAATATTGAGGAATCAATTTGCTCATGCGCGCTAAATTCAGTTTGGTCGAATGTGCATCGCCTGCGACTATGGCGATAGCGTCGGTTTCCGGGAATAAATCTTTGATAATGTCCAGGGTGGATTTCAAATCAAAATCTTCGGCGACACCGGTGATCAAGGGCTGCCCCGCTATTCTGGCGTCATTGTAATTATTAACACCGCAGAAAGAAATGGGTATATCCGGAAACAACTCATTTCTATATTTTAACAGAAAATTGAGGGCGTTATCATCGGTAGCAATGATAACATCGAGCTTTATCTTGCTGTATTTGTGTTTGAATAGACCATACAGCTCCTGGTGCACATCCTTATAACCGTGACGCTTTGTGTCCATATATTCGATATACAAATTCATGTCGGCTGCCGTCTTGCCCAATTCTTCGATAATGGCTTTATGCATATTGTCGGTTCCGGTGTAACCGATATGATACGAATGAAGAATCAAGACAGTGTGAATAGCGGACCTGTTTGCCTGAACAGCATCCTCGCCTGGATGTAGTAATGTGAGGATTAAAACACAGATGCAGAGCCCTTTTGCCTTATTTGCCGCCGCAGTGACATCTCTCGCCAACCTGCGACCAGTGCGATCAGCTGGAGCTGAACTATCCTGTATGCGCGATCGTTTCGATAGGGTTATTCCCATGTGGAGATCTCTCCTCTGCTGCTTGGCTATCCGGATTCAAACTCACTAAGGTCAAAGTGACTTTTACTGCTTGAGGTTCCGCCCGGCGAAAATCGGCATCTCTCAAAATTATCTATCAAGTGCAGCCACGAGCTGTGAAATGTGCAGTCAGGTTTCAGAGGGGAGGGAAGGAGCATACCTGGGATTTAACAAAAATACCTGCCATCAATCTGGTGGTATCCAGGCCTCTGCGAGAACATTCACCTGAAAGATGATAGCTAGAAATCCCTTTTAAATTCTCAAGTTAGGGTATTTCTCTATCGAAGGCAAGATATATTGGAGTCAGCCTACTACGTCAAGAAAAAATGCCGTCTGCCCAAAACAGAGCTAGCTGGATCATTTTTTGCAGTAATAAACCTGAATTCCAAAAAAGGTGTTGAACGCTTTTTTCAATTGGATTTTTATTTAAGCTGGCCAAATTCGCGAGGGAAGTTTTAATCCGATTCTTGGGAGGAGAACATGCAACTTCGCATTCTAATGATTTCAATCTTGTTTGCGATGTCTATTTCAGGCTGTGCAGGTGGAACCGCCCAGGTCAGGTATCCACCCGAACTCACCATAAACAAGATCCATCTCCAGGATAAAGTCGGTCTGCACATCATCCAGGATTCCCGCGAATTTATGGATCAGCGCTGGGGTATTTCGTATTCTGTCGGTCCTCTACTGGTGGTGGCAGCACAAAAGCATTTTTATACCAGTTTTGCCGAATGCAGGGTTTTGCACCATTTCCCGCCCCGGTCTGATCAAGCCCGGGGGCTCGATGCCATTGTCGTCATCGGAAAGCCCGAAAGCACCCTCCAGCGCCTGAGTACATTCGGATATCTGGCGCGCCTGGCCCTGCCGATTTCCGTATATGCCCCTGACGGCAAAACGCTTTTGAACACCTACGAAAGCGATGCCCAAGTGACCTTTGAAATGGGCGCGATCAACCCAATGACAAACATCGAAATATCCCATCAGGCCATGCAGGCTGTCGTCAACGGGGCAACGCTGAATTTTCTGCGCCAATATTCGGGGACCGAACCGCCCGTTATGACGTCAAGTGCCGCCACAGGTACAACCCAGGCCAATTCAACGGCTAAAGGAGCGGATTTGCACCGGCCGGCTTCCGGTAATCCGAACACCGCTGTGACGACGGGTTCCGCGGCAGCTCCCGGGGCACGCCAACCGGCCGGTGGTATCTATGCCCTGGAGCAAGGCATCACCTTCAACGTCCTCGACAAAGTCGTCTTCGATGACCAAACCGGCCGGATCACCCTCATCGGACACTACGACGCTGCCTATGAGGGCAGGCGCATCCCCTATCTTCAGCATCTGGCAACGCTGCTGGAGTCACCCAAGCCCGAGTTCTCCCTGGAATGGACCAATAAATCGGAGTCAGGCATCGAGGCCCTCTTTGGCCGCCTGGACTCTGTGGGCGAGATGCGCCGGGTGATCGAGGGCTGGAAGCATTGGATCGATGCAGACGGGAAAATTACAGCCCAGGGACGAATCATGCTGCCGCTTTTCGGGATAAAACCCACCGAACACGGTGAGAAACCCGGTTATTTAGGGGCGACTGTCAAGTTGATCAAGCCGCAGAGCTACGGCCAAAAACTTCCCATCACCAAAATCGAATCCAATTCGCCGGCTCAAAGGGCCGGGCTGAGGATCGGTGATGAAATAATTTTTATCGGCAATCAACAGCCCTACCATCCGACCGAGGTAGTGAAATTCATCCGGCGGCAGGGTGCAGGCGCCAAGACAAGGATCAGGGTCAAGCGGGCGGGGGTCGGCGAAAAAGACATTCATGTAACCCTGGGAACGGGATCCGGCGATCCCTGGGACGATTTGAGCCGTTACGACATGATCATCCAGATTTTCAAAGCGGCCGATATGCAGGATGTCAGCTGGATCCTGTTTGAGTTCCAGCGCCTGCAGAACCTTGTGGAAACACCGGTGGCCAATACCATCCTGTGGGACGTCATCACCTCCACCGGCAATTACAACAAGGTGCGGCAAATGCAGAAGCAAGTTCAAGCCGGCCGGCTTACCCGGGATCAATATGTCGAGATATTGTATCGGATCATTTTCGAAGGCACTGACAGGAAGTTAAAATCAACCCATCTGGCGTCAACTTATCAAAGAGCATTGCGTCAGGGTTATCACCGTGACGATGCCTTTGACGTGGCGTATACCAGTCTTTACCAGCAGATCAGCCCGCTTTTTCAGACCGCCCTGCAAAGGGTGCTCAAAACGCAGGATGAAATCGTCATGCCGCTTTCGATCGTCAAATCGACCCTGGGGATGACGCCCATGGTCACGCCCACCTATTTCGGCGTCGATAGACGCTCGCAGCTGGCGCGGGTGATGTTCGAGGCGGACTATCTGTGCAAGTATGCGATCGATATGCCGGAGTTAAAAGACAGAGTGCCCCGTTATCAAACCCAGTATGCCTACTACCGCAACTATGGCGGCAGGCATCGCACCGGGGGCAACGGGTCGCTGCATGCCTACCGTTTGTGGATATCGATTGATCGTATGGAATTGGCCCAGTCCCCCCAAGGGGGCACGCTTGAAATAAGAGATGCCGGAATGCGGTTCAATGTTCGCGACCTCGGCCAGGGACCGGCGTCATCCCGCCATGGGGGATATGAGCGTCTTCTGACCTCGCTTTATGATGATTTGGCCAGGGAGTTCCATGTCCTGCACGAGCTGCGCGAGGCGGCCAAGCTTTCGGCCGCAAGCCAGTGGATCAAGGCCAAAAGCCCCGCTTTTCGCCTGCCCGCCGATGGCCGACGGCGCTGGCAGGGACCCGAAAAGCTTCCGGGGTTGATCAATCTCATCTGGTCGCCCAATCATGTTCGGGTGGAAATGGCGGCCATGGGGGGCGTCTCGTTTGTTCCGGATATCGGACCACTGGAAGCCAAGGTGCCGGTGCTGGGCTATCCCGTCGCAACAGAATCGGCCGTGGTGGAATTAAAAAGTGTCTACGCGACGCCCCGGTCTCTTAAAATCGAAAACACGGATCTTGGCCGCAGGCTAAGAAGGAAGGCCGGCGGCCCGCTGCCAAGCCCGGTACTCAGGCCGGCCGGGGCCCTAGTCCGGGCCACAAAAGGGGAAAAAACGCTTCAAGCGCTGACGGTGCACAGTGCGAACACCTCCCGATGTGATGCCGGGCAGTCAATTGTTTTGAGCCGCAAGCTCGAAAAAGCCAGAAGGAAAGCCAAGATGTTGAAAGCGGTGGAAGATTCCATAAATTACATCAACGGCTACACCCATGAGGGGCAGAAGGAATTCGCTGCCGTGAATGCGAAGCTCAATCAAGCTAGAGATGAGTTCATTGAAACGACCGTCGACATCCTGACGCAGGGCGTTTCCAATGCCTATGATGGCCTCGACAAATCATATTATGTCAAGGACCTGGAAACCTTTAAGCAGGGCATCGGCACCATGAATGATGCCCGAGATTTTATCGGTAGCCTAAAGTCGAAAATCAGTAACTTGGAGCTTGCCTACAGGACAGCTACTGCGGACGACATCGCATCACGGAATCAGGCGGTGAGAGACCTTCTCGAATTGACCAAAGAGCTTATGTCCGATGCCAATTTCAGGGGCAACGATGCCTTGAGCCGTGCGTTCAGGACCGCCGCTAAAACATTCAACCAGGTTAATAGATACAAGGACGTCTTGAGCCTCGGAATGAACCTGATCGATCTGGGTGAGGGGATGATCCGTCTGAAGACCGCGGACCAGCTGACCGAGCAGAACTTCCAAACGCTGACCGATAAACTCCTGTCCCGGCAGCGCGAACTTTCCAACCAGCTCGACGACGCGATCAATGACCCGGCCGTTCAGGACTGGCTCTTGCACAAATCAAATACGAACGGGCTGTTGCCCAAATCGAATTTTACTTACTGACACCGGCTCACCTTGTGCGCCTAATTTCTGGTTTTTTTTCTTCAAGATTTTTACAAACGCACAAATAGCAATTGATTACACCGACTACTTAT